>Ga0302325_10023007_pt1 | contig 13012 bp, 12 predicted proteins | sample Palsa_T0_2_FD_201948 | JGI IMG/M metagenome (GOLD analysis project Ga0302325, IMG submission 201948) | Peat permafrost microbial communities from Stordalen Mire near Abisko, Sweden - Palsa_T0_2 | ecosystem: Environmental > Terrestrial > Soil > Palsa > Peat permafrost | place: Sweden: Abisko... | reverse complement strand
CCGCCGGCGGATCCTCTCCGCGTTCGAAATGGCGGAGCGCGAGGCCGACGAACAGAAGCGGAAAGACTGGCTGACGTTCGTCATCGTCGGCGGCGGCCCCACCGGGGTGGAGCTTGCCGGCGCGCTCAGCGGGATGGCGCGCCACGCGCTGGCGAAGGATTTCCGGCATATCGATCCGACGCAGGCTCAGGTCATTCTGCTGGAAGGGGAGGACCGAGTTCTGCCGTCATATCCGCCGGAGCTTTCCGAGAGAGCGCGCCAGCAACTCGCCTCGCTCGGCGTCGACGTTCGCACCGGCCAGCGGGTCACCCAGATCGATGAAATGGGAGTGAACGTCGGCGAGCACCGCATCGCAGCGCGAACTGTGCTCTGGGGCGCGGGGGTCCAGGGGTCGCGGCTGGGAAGAGAACTGGGCGTCCCGCACGACAAGGCCGGCCGCGTGCTGGTCGAAGCGGATCTGTCGGTGCCCGGACATCGGGAAGTATTTGTCGTGGGAGATATCGCCAGCATCAAGATCGACGGCAAACCCGTCCCCGGCGTCGCGCAGGCGGCGATCCAGGAAGGAAAACACGCCGCGGAGAACCTACTGCGGCTGGTGGGGGGCAAACCAACTGACAGATTCGTGTATCACGACAAAGGTTCCCTGGCCACGATCGGCCGATCCGCGGCGGTCGCCGACCTCGGCAAGATCAAGCTCTCCGGCCCGATCGCCTGGCTGATGTGGGCGTTTGTCCACATCCTGTTCCTCGTCGGTTTCCGCAACCGCGTGCTCGTGCTGATTCAATGGGCGTGGTCATTTTTTTCCTACGACCGCGGCGCCCGGCTCATCACCGGCCCACTCGAATTCAAGCCCCCGGCAACGAAGGTGTGAAGAGCACGCAGAAAAGCGGGGAAGGTGTTTGTTTGTTGCAATTACTTCATTACTATCGGATTCGTTACGGCAATACCCGAGTATCGCGAGAAGTCAGAGTCATTGAAGCTGAGTATCTGCTTTAGGCCATGTGCGATCATGGCGGCAACGAGCCGAGCATCGTGCGTCGCCTTCCCTTTCACTGCGTGAACCTCGACGAGTCGCTCCCATTCCGCATATACCGCCGGCGTGTCGGGGAGCATGGAAAATAGCGAACGAATGTGTGTGAGCTCCGATTTTGCCTCGGCAATGGTCAATCCCAAGCCGTTAGTGGCGCCGACAGGTCGAGTGACGACGCCCAGAATTCGTACAGGTTCTGCGGCACGATGAAGAGCGACTCGCCCCGCGTTTTAAGCGCCGAAATCGCTGATTCCGCCGCCGCGTGATGTGGGTGCGATTGCTGAGAGAGGCGGGTGAGGATGTTCGTATCGAGCAGGACGCTCATTCACCGCGACCTTCATAGATGCTCTCACGGTCATCATTAACGATAAACCCCGGCGGGTATGACGATGAGCGCGCGGCAACCGCGCGCATCCATGCACCAAATTCGAGGGCCCACTGATCCGGCGTCTTCTCAGCAATGTTCATCGAGAAGAGTTTCTCCTCGACGGCCTCCCGAACGAAAGAACTGACATCCTTACCAGCCGCCGCAGCCTGCTCGCGGAGCTTCGCTTCCATGTCGGGGGCGAAGGGTATGGTGATGCTCATAAGTCGGATTATATCATACGGGTTGGGCCAAGCTAAGCATCTGTGCGCAACTTTGGGTAGAATCGGAAACGAGCCGTAATTATGTTCCACCGCTCAAGGGCCAAATTGAGACGATTCTGGCTTCCCTTGCTTCGGAGCCGGGCAAAGTTTTATGAGAACCGCCCAAAGTACATTGCACTACACAGCTTGAGTACTCACCCCATGTGCCCAATCATCTCCGACGCGAACTCGCTGCACTTGATTTCCTGCGCGCCGGTCATTTGCCGGGCGAAGTCGTAGGTGACGGTCTTGGCGGCGATGGCTTTTTCGAGGCTCGCCACGATCAGGTCGGCGACTTCCTGCCAGCCGAGATGTTCGAACATCATCACGCCGGAGAGGATTACGCTGCCGGGGTTGACGCGGTCCTGATTGGCGTATTTGGGCGCGGTGCCATGGGTGGCTTCGAAGATGGCATGGCCGCTGATGTAGTTGATGTTGCCCCCGGGGGCGATGCCGATTCCGCCGACCTGCGCCGCCAGAGCGTCGGAGAGATAATCACCGTTGAGATTGAGCGTGGCGATCACATCGAAATCCTCCGGGCGGGTCAGCACCTGCTGGAGCGTGATGTCGGCGATCGCGTCCTTAATCACAATTCCCGCGCCCGGCTTTCCCTCGGGAATTTTGCACCAGGGGCCGGCGTCAATCTGGACGGCGCCGAAGGCATCCTTCGCCAGCTCGTAGCCCCAGTCGCGGAAGCCGCCCTCGGTAAACTTCATGATGTTCCCCTTGTGCACGATCGTCACGCTCTTGCGATGATGTTTGATGGCGTACTGGATGGCCGCGTAAATCAGCCGTTGCGACCCCATCTTGCTCACCGGCTTGATGCCGATGCCGACCGTCACTGGAAGTTCGGTCGAGCCCGGGAGCATCGCCGCCCGGGCGAATTCGGCCGTCTTTTCGGCGGTGCCGAAGCGCACCTTGTTGAAGCCTTTTGGATCGTTCTGCTTGAGAAAGTCGAGAAGCTTCTGGGCTTCGGGTGAACCCGCCGCGTATTCGATCCCGGCGTAGATGTCTTCCGTATTCTCACGAAAGATCGTCATGTTCACTTTTTCCGGGTGCTTCACCGGCGACGGAACGCCGCTGAAATACTGCACCGGGCGCAGGCAGACGTAGAGATCGAGCATTTGCCGCAGCGCGACGTTGAGCGAACGAATGCCGCCGCCCACCGGCGTGGTCAACGGCCCCTTGATGCCGACGAGGTAAGCTCGGAACGCATCGACGGTATCGTCCGGCAGCCAATTGTTGAATTTCTTGAACGATTTCTCGCCGGCGTACACTTCCATCCACGCGATCTGCTTTTTCCCGCCGAACACTTTGGCGACCGCGGCATCGAAGACGCGCACGCTCGCCCGCCAGATATCGGGCCCGGTGCCGTCACCTTCGATGAACGGAATGATCGGCCGATCCGGCACGTTCAGTTTTCCGCCGGCAAGGGTAATCGGCTGGCCGTTCGGAGGTGGAACCACATCTTTAAACGCGGGCATCTTTTAGCTCCTTCTTGATGTCGCCGGATCGTAAAAGAAGTTGGCGGGAGAAGCCAGAAGCGGGAGTCCGAAGTCGCAAGTCGGAGAAGCGGAGCGCGTCCGGCGACCCGGCGACAAGTCGCTCGGCTCCGCGCTGGCGCGACGCATCACCCCCCCCTCGACGAGGAAGGACGTTTTTCGCAAGGGGCGTCATTCGTCGCGCCAGCGCGGAGCCTAGCGACTTGTCGCCGGGCCGCCGGACAGGGCGTTCTGACTCGCTCCGTACCCGTGGCCGTACTTAGACATTGTTGAAGTCACCGGAGCCGCAAACGCTTCCCGCGTGTAGAATGCGCTTCCGATGTCGCACGACAGCTACGAATCGCCGCTGGTTTCACGCAACGCCAGTCCGCGCATGCTCCATTTGTTTTCGCCGCAGCACAAATTCGGCCTGTGGCGGCGGCTGTGGCTCGAACTGGCGCGCTGCCAGCGCGAACTGGGCCTCACGCGCATCACGTCCGAGGCATTGACGCAGATGGAGGCCGCGGTCGACCAGATCGACTTCGCGCGGGCCGCCGAGTGGGAGCGGCGCAAGCGGCACGATGTGATGGCCCATATCGCCACCTACGAAGAGGCGGCGCCGGCGGCGTGCGGAATCATTCATCTGGGCGCAACCTCGCAATATGTCGTCGACAACGCCGAACTGATCATCATGCGCGAGGGGATGCAGTTGCTGGCCGGGCGATTGGCCAGTGCGATCGACGCTCTGGGCACATTCGCGGAGAAATGGAAGGATCTGCCGACGCTTGGATACACGCACTTTCAGCCGGCCCAGCTCACCACCGTCGGCAAGCGGGCAACGCTCTGGGCGCAGGACCTGGCGATCGATCTGGAGGAACTCGAGCATCGGATTTCCACGCTGCGATTCCGCGGCGTGAAAGGAACAACCGGCACGCAGGCGTCGTTTCTCTCGCTCTTCGATTGTGATCACGACAAAGTCGATCGGCTCGATCGGATGGTGACGCAGCGATTTGGATTCGCCGAGTCGTTCGCGGTCACGGGGCAGACGTATCCGCGCAAGATCGACGCGCAGATCGTCTCGGCGCTGGCGAACACCGCCGCCAGCGTTCACAAGTTTTGCAATGACATTCGTCTCCTGGCGGGAATGAAGCAGATCGAAGAACCGTTCGAGGAGGAACAGATCGGCTCCAGCGCCATGGCGTACAAGCGCAATCCCATGCGCTGCGAGCGGGCGACGGGGCTGGCGCGGTTCGTGATCAGTCTCTCGACCTCGCCGCTGCAGACCGCCGCCGAGCAATGGTTCGAGCGCACGCTCGATGACTCGGCCAACAAGCGGTTAACCATCCCCGAAGCCTTTCTGGCGCTGGATGGATGTTTACAGATCGTCATTGACGTTGCCCGCGGACTGGTGGTCTATCCGAAAACCATCGCGGCGGCGATTGCGGCGGAGTTGCCGTTCATGGCGACCGAGGAAATTCTCATGGCAGGCGTGCGCGGCGGGGGGGATCGCCAGGCGCTGCACGAGATGATTCGCAAGCATTCGCTGGAAGCCGCCGAGCAGGTGAAGCTGCACGGAAGGGAAAATGATTTGATCGCCCGCTTGCGCAACGATCCCGACTTTTCGGCAATCAAATGGGACGAGGTGCTGGATCCCACAACGTTCACCGGCCGCGCCGCGGTTCAGGTGACACGATTCATCGCAGATGTTGTCGGACCGATTCGTGAAAAATATACGAACGCGCTGAAGGAATCGGTCGCCCTTCGGGTTTAACCTCGAAATCGTGAATACAGGTTGCGTTCTCGTCGAAGTCTCCACCCGTTTTACGCCTCTTCGCGCGGTCAACGCCCAGCGCGACGGAAGACCTACTCCCTCTCCCGGTACTCCGGGAGAGGGCAGGGGTGAGGGTGATTTCGAGTACCAGCGAAACTGGAAGTCCAAATCACCCTCACCCCAACCCTCTCCCGGATTACCGGGAGAGGGGGCAGAAGCTACATTTTCGGACGGACTCAAGTCTGCGCGGAACAGCAGTCGAAATAACCAATGTGTCAAGGCGCCGGACGATTCTGCGCCCTGTGATGTACGGCAGTGCGCACTGGCAGGCAGGTTCCTGATGCCACGAGATATTCCGGTCGGCAACGGGCAACTGCTCGTTAACTTCGATCATCAATACCAGATCCGCGATCTCTATTTCCCCCACGTTGGGCAGGAAAACCATGGCGGCGCGGGCCCATGCCATTTCGGCGTCTACTGCGACGTTCCCGGCCAGGAAAAATCGCTGCTCGCATGGAGCAGCGAAGGGTGGAACATCCGCCAGCGGTATTTGCGCGACACGCTGACAACCAGCGTCAGCCTCGATCATCGCGAATTGCGGCTGGCGCTCTACTGCAACGACGTCGTCGACTTCCACCGCAATATCCTGGTCCGCAAGATCAAGGTGAAGAATCTCGCGTCCCATGCGCGCGTCGCCCGGTTGATGCATCATCAGGATCTGAGCATGTTCGGCACGAAAGTCGGCGACACCGCCTATTTCGATCCCGAGCTCAACGGGATGGTGCATTACCGCGGCAAGCGCTATCTGATGGTGACGTTTCACGCCGACGGGGCGCAGCGCATCGACGAATACGCGACGGGGACGAGCGGCTTCCACGGAGCCGAGGGAACCTGGCGCGACGCGGAGGATGGACACCTGCAGGGAAATCCGATCGCGCAGGGATCCGTTGATTCCACCATCTCGTTGCACGTGACGCTCGCGCCCGAGGCCGAGCACAGCGTCTACATGATCATCATGGCCGGGCGCTCGCGAGATGAGCTGCTGGAACTCAACAGCTGGCTCTCGAAAATGAGCCCGCAGGGCGTGCTCGATCGAACCAGCAGCTATTGGCGGCTCTGGGCCGGCGGGACGAACATCAATTTCGGCAATCTTCCGCAGAAAGTGGTCGAACTCTTCAAGCGGTCGCTGCTGGTGTTGCGGACGCAGATCGACAACGGAGGGGCGATCATCGCCGCCAACGACTCCGACATCATGCAGTTTTCGCGCGACACGTATTCTTATATGTGGCCACGCGACGGGGCGCTGGTCGCCAACTCTCTCGACATGGCTGGCTTTCCCGACATCGCCCGCTGGTTCTATAAATTCTGCAGCGACGTGCTCACGGACGAAGGCTACTTCTATCACAAATACAACCCGGACGGTTCGCCGGCGTCCAGTTGGCATCCGTGGGTGCTCAAGGGCAATCGTGCCATGCCGATACAGGAGGACGAGACGGCCCTGGTGGTCTGGGCGCTGTGGCGGCACTACTTCCGCTATCGTGACATCGAGTTCATTCGCCCCCTCTGGGTAGACCTGGTGCAGAGGGCGGCGGATTTCATGGTCCGTTACCGCGATCCGCGCACCGGCCTGCCGCTGCCGAGTTACGATTTGTGGGAAGAACGATGGGGCGTGCATGCGTTCACGGTCGCGACGGTGTACGGCGGATTGAAGGCGGCGCACAATTTTGCCGTGTGCTTCGGCGACCGCGTCAAAGCCGAGATTTACGCCAGGGCGGCCAAGGAAGTGAAAGACGGGGCGGCGAAATATCTGTACAGCGAAAAGCTGGGACGCTTCGTTCGCCGGCTGGTGATGAAGGACGTTCCCAAGCCGCCCGATGCCGGTGATTACCGGGAAACCGACCCGCTGCTCCACGATCCGTCAATCAACGAGCTCTTCGAGATCGATGAAACGGTCGACGCCTCGCTCTGGGCGATCTTCAAGTTTCACCTCTTCGAAGTGGAAGACCCGCGCGTGGAATCGACGATGCGGGCCGTCGAGCAAAAGCTGTGGGTGAAAACCCGCGTCGGGGGCGTGGCCCGGTACGAGAACGATTACTACCACCGCGTCAGCAGCGACATCGCGGCCGTTCCCGGCAATCCCTGGTTTATCTGCACGCTCTGGATGGCCGACTATTACATCGCCTGCGCCAAGAGCATCGCCGAGCTGAAAGCGGCGATTCCAATTTTCGAATGGACCGCCGCCCATGCGCTGGAGAGCGGCGTGCTCGCCGAGCAGGTCAACCCCTACACCAACGCGCCGCTGAGCGTCAGCCCGCTCACCTGGTCACATGCGACGGTGGTGAGCACGACGATCAAATATCTGGAGAAGCTGGAACAGCTTCAGCTTTGCGAAAGCTGCAATCAGCCGGTCTACCGTCTGCGCCGCCGCGGGCTGGTCGAAGTGCAATCGCACGGCCATTTCGACCGGCTCGACGCGGATTTTGAGATCAACGACTCCCGCGAAACCGCCAGCGCCACCGGCAACTTCGTCCGCGAAGATCCCGCCGACGGCCAGATGTATCGCGTCGCCCTGAACATCGACACCCGCGACTGCATCGGCTGCGAAGTCTGCGTTGCCCACTGCGACAAGGGCGTCCTGCGCATGATCGACGGCAAAGCCCTGGTCGATCTGCGGCATCTCAACAAATGCGACCTCGACGGCGAATGCGTCGAAGTTTGCCCGACATCGGTCGTCTCCCTGAAAATCCTCGCCCTCGATCCGCCCCTGGACGTGCCGAAAAAGCCGGCGTTGGGAGTCATCGGAGCCAATAAGCCGCTGCGCATTCCGCCAAAGTCCAAGCCGGCGATGAAATAAGCTGTTGGTGAGCAGTTTCTGTTGCGATGTCTCTTGAAGCAGTCTCAGAACGACTGGCGGGCTATCCCCTCTCCCGGAGAACCGGGAGAGGGGGGCATGAACGACGACAACCCAGCGCTCGCTGGGTAAGATGCCGATCATCCGTGGGGTGTCGGCATGCCCGTCAAACGCCTGCAAATCCTTGCGAACTCGGTAAAGAAGCAACAGCACTGCATTGCCGGGCGTGAATTGCTGGAGAACGACGGGCGATTTTCGTTCGCCGGCTGGATTCGCCCCGTGAGTCGTCACGGGGAAGGTGAACTCAGTTGGAGCGACTGCCGGTTTCCCAGCGGGAATACGCCGAACATACTCGATCTTGTGGAGATTGAACTCGAAGAGCATGCGGGCTCGGAGGCGCAGCCGGAGAATTGGTTCATCAATCCGAACGCGCGGTGGAAGAAGGCTCTTGTCCAACCGGGGAATCTGCCCGATCTGGTAATCGATGATCCTCGACGCCTTTGGCTCGCCCCGGGCGAGAAGATCGACCGAATCACGCCAGCGGCGTTGAAACAACTCGAATGCGGCAGTTCGCTTTACCTCATCAAAGTCACGTGTTTCCGAATCCACATGAGCTGGCGAAAATGGGAAGGCCGAGTGCAACAACGATGTCGCGCCCTCTTCGATTACCGCGGGAACCACTACGATTTCTCGCTCACCGATCCGGTCGCCCGGGCGAAGTATTGCAGCTCCTTTCCAAAAGCCGAGGATGGCCCGAAGATCGTGCGCCTGGCATCGGGAGTTGATTGCATTCTTTGCGTGAGTCTGGGTGCGCTGTTCAACGGCTATCATTACAAGATCGCCGCGACCGTGATCGAGCAATGACATGCAGAGCGAGCCATCTCCACAAATCCTGACCATCGGCCACTCGAATCACAGCATCGAGCGGTTCATCGAGTTACTGCGCGCCCATCGGGTCTCATCTATTGCCGACGTTCGATCGTCGCCGTACAGCCAATACAACCCGCAGTTTAATCGCGAGCAGTTGCAAGCCGCTCTGAGGGCGGCGCGCATCGGCTATGTGTACCTGGGTGACGAGCTTGGCGCCCGCCGCGCGGAGCCGGAGTGTTACGTTAATGGCAAGGCGCGTTACGACCTCATTTGCAAAGCCCCGCGATTTCAGGAGGGATTGCGGACGGTGCGAAAGGGGACGGTGCAGCACCGTCTGGCGCTGATGTGCGCGGAGAAGGACCCGATCACCTGCCACCGGGCGATCCTCGTGTGTCGTCATTTGAGGCCGGCCGGCATACCAATTGCGCACATCCTTCACGATGGTGAGTTGGAGACGACCGCGGCAATGGAGCAACGCCTGTTGATGGAAGCCGGCTGTGGTGAAGCCAACCTGTTTGTGACAGATCAGGCGGCCGAGATCGAGTACGCCTACGACGTGCAGGGAGATCGAATTGCCTACACCGAGCAAACGGTGACGGCCCAGGAGCGAGACTGAAGCGTGTCCATCTCAATTGCCACGATCGGGTTCACGAAGAAATCCGCGCAGAAGTTCTTCACGGAGCTTGAGCAGGCAGGCGTCAAGCGGGTCGTCGATGTCCGCCTCAATAACATTTCACAGCTCGCCGGATTCGCGAAGATGGAGGACCTTCGCTACTTCCTGAAAGCGATCGTTGGCATTGACTACGTTCACCTGCCCGAGCTTGCGCCGACGCAGGAGATGCTGGATGCCTACAAGAAACAGAAGGGCGCGTGGTCGGACTACGAGAAGCGATTCCTCGAATTGATGGCGAGCCGCCGAATCGAAGCAACCGTGCCGAAAGACGTTATTGATGGCGGCTGTCTATTGTGCAGCGAAGATAAGCCGCACCATTGCCACCGTCGGCTCGTGGCGGAATACCTCGCCGAACACTGGGGAGACGTGCAGACGAGGCATTTGCTCTGAGCTGCGGTCGCGCAGCAGGTATTCCGCGCTGGGCATTCCCTCGGTGGCCGCTTGTCAACAACCGAAAGCCAACGGATGGCAATCCGTTGGCCTCTTCAGGGATGGGAGAGAATGCGCGATAGAGGACATGCACCGCGATTATTCGCCCGGCGTTTCGAGCTCGGGTTCGGGGACGTTTTGCAGCTTGATGTCGCGATGCTCGACTTTGCGGTAGCCGAGCTGCAGGAGAATTTCCAGGATCTCGGTCCAGGTCGGATAGAGGCGTTTATTGACTTTCTTGTACGTCTGGATGGCCATGACGAATTCGAACTGATACGGATTCATCTCGCCTTCTTCGGCGCTTTTGCGATCGTCGGCGAGACGACGCCCCGGGCCGCGGCGGCGTTCCAGGCCGGTGCCGCGACGCTCGTCATCGCCGCGGCGTTCGGGACCGCTGTATTCCGATTCCTCCGCGGAGTGGGAGCGGCGATTGAGGCCGGCTCGGCGATCCACGCGGTCGAGCCTGCGATCCGGACCGGGCGCTCTCTCGCGCCGGTCCTGCTCGGTTCCAACAGCGGATTCTGCTTCTGAATTCATCGGACCTCTCAAGCAGTATCGTCTGCGCGATGGGCTGACTTTACTGCGCGCGTGGCATGGGCGTCCCGCCCATGTAAGCGGCGTGATGCTCTGGAAGCGCCTGAATACCAACGACGCCTTTCAGTTGATGCGGTTAACACGGGCGAGACGCCCGTGCCACGATCGTGCGCGTTTATTGGTCTTTCTGTTCCGCCGGCTCGTCCGCGGTGATGTGTTCGTAGAACAGCTGCGAGATGCGGTCGGAGAGTCGATCGACGATGTAATCGTTCAATGGCTCCAGCGTGTCGCCGGCTTTGACGGGGAGGGTGGGCGATTCCACCGTAATGATCCGCGGCCCGGCATCCTGCGGCCAGCGGGTTTCGCCGGTTTGAGCGTCAACGATCTTCACATATGCGGTGATGGTCCCCTTGGCGGTGTCGCTGCCGATGGGAGCTGAGACGCTGAAGGAAACCACATCCGCGTACAGCACTTGCCGGGCCTTGAGCATGTGGGCCAGCGCAAGAATGGACATGTGGCGATACTGCTCGAGGTGCTCGGAGCGAAACTCAATCAGCTTCCTGGGATCGATCAGTTGGTCGATTTTGTGCGTGGTCAGTTTCTCCGCCACATTGGTCATCAGCCGATCGCCGAGGATTCCGATCAGATCGGGATTGTGCGAATCCTCGATCAGCACCAGCATGTCTTCGCGGGTTGGAATGTATTCCGCCGGCGTCTTGGGGTCATCGGAAAATTTCGAGAGAACGGCGCCGAAGTACTGGCAGCCCCCCAGACAGAGCATGCCGCAGAGCAGCAGCAGGGAGGAGGCCGGCATTCCGCGGCGAGCGTTGGCACGCGCTGCCGGGACGTGCTTTGCCGGTCGCACCGTTGGAAGTAGTTTGAAATTCATTTGTCCAACTCGTCCTGCTCGTCTTCCTGGCCGTGGTGGATGAAACGGATCGCGATTTGCGTCGCCATTTCCTTGACAGCGCCCTGGTAGACGAGATCGTCGCTCAGATCGGCAGTGCCTTCCTCGGGACTTTTTGGCGGGAAAACGGCCGCGACGTTGCGATCCTCAAAGCCGGTGGTGGCTTTGCCGTCTTTCACTTCCAGCACCTTCACGATTGCGGTAATTGATCCGCGATAGAGCTCGACCGAGTCGTTGGAGCGGGTTTGGAATGAGGAGATTTCGACGTAGATCACCCGCGTGGCGTTGAGCATCGGCGCCACATGGCTGATCGGTTCCGACTCGAGTTCCGGATGATCTTCTTGGAAGCGTGCAACTGACGCGGCGCCCAGTGGAAATTTTGCATCCTTCAACTCGGTAGGATCGGCCTTTTGCGCCTCCTGCAACTTGGTCTGCACGCCGCTGGTCAGGTTGAATTGAATGTCGGGCCAGTCGATGCGCACGCCCCGGTCCGCCCACACGTACACGACCACGCTTTCCCCAGCCAATTTGGTGTAGACCGGCGGGATGGTGTCCTTCGGCATCGCCTGCGCCAGAACGCCTACCACATTGCAACCGTTCAGCGCCAGCAGCAGCCCCAGAAGGGGCCACGCACGGCATGCGGCAAGTGCTTTCATGGATCCTCATCTCGCTCAATGACGTTGCGCGATGACGCGCTTCCGAAACGCTTTTCGCCGCTGCCCGGAGGGCAGCATAATACTTGCACATGCGCGGCCTCGCGCATGTTCATTTAGAATCCGTCGATCCCGCGCACGTGGATGAAAATCTTCCACGCCCAGGCGACGATCCCCCAGGACATCAACGGCAGCACGTAATATCGGCTGGGAATAACCCATAGCAAGCGATAAATCGGCCTGCCTGTCAGTGCGACGTACAACCCGCCCCATACCGTGCAGCACGCCAGCGCCGCCAGCAACGTACCCATCGGCTGCACGTACAGACTATTCAGCAGATGACCTCGCACGAAACAGGCGAAGCTGGTCGTCATCCCGCAGGCAGGGCACGGAAGCCCGGTGCGGGCCAGGAACGAGCATGGCTGCAAACCCAGGGCTGTGTGTGTCCCAAAGCCCTGCCGGTTGGGCGTCAGGCTGGCGGCGGTGATCAGCACGGCAGCACATGCTGCAGCGATCGCCAGGGCCAGCAATCGAGCCAGGGACGACGAACGTTCGCGGCCTGCGCAGCGTGAATAGATCAACGGCGCGACGGCGTCCACGGTGGATAATGTAGCTTCCGGGGCAGGGGAAGGCCAGCAGACGCAAGGGGGATGGTAGAGGGGGGAAGGGACGCGACGATAGCAACCCCAGGGAGCAAGCTCCCTGGGCGTTGGGGGTGAATGATGGTTGAATCGCAAAATCGTGACGGATACTCAGCAGCCGTGTTGACAATGGAGCGTCGTCAAACGTAAGTTGCGATCTTGTTATCGGACGTGACATTCCGGGTGCGGTTTTCGGGATTTGTTAGCATCGGTGGCCAGCTATGCGCGTGTTCATGCTTGGCTGGGAGTTCCCTCCCTTTATCAGCGGCGGTCTTGGAACCGCCTGCTACGGCCTGACCAGGGCCATGAGCGCGCTGGGCACCGATATCATGTTCGTGCTGCCTCGTCCGGTCTCCACCCCCTTTTCCACCCATGTCCGCCTTGTGAGCCCCCAGCCCGGCTCACCCCTGGCATCCCCCGATACCGAAATGCGCCTCGATGAGTTTGAGCGCGTCACGTTCCGAACCGTGAACGCCGATCTGGGGAGCCCCTACAAGTCTGCGGCACAGCACGCGCGGGAGCGATCCACGGCAGGAACGCCTGCA
>Ga0302325_10023006_pt1 | contig 13012 bp, 9 predicted proteins | sample Palsa_T0_2_FD_201948 | JGI IMG/M metagenome (GOLD analysis project Ga0302325, IMG submission 201948) | Peat permafrost microbial communities from Stordalen Mire near Abisko, Sweden - Palsa_T0_2 | ecosystem: Environmental > Terrestrial > Soil > Palsa > Peat permafrost | place: Sweden: Abisko... | reverse complement strand
GACCCACAGGCTGGATCGACGGTATCAACCTCGAAGGCCATCCCACTTACCTGCACTTTATCGCTTACGTGATTCAGGGAATACTGGAGTGCGGCATCCTGCGCCACCGCGAAGACGCAGTCCAGGTGGCGAAAAAGTCGGCCTGGGTCCTATTGCGCAAGTTCGAAACGCACAAACGTCTCTTGGGGACCTACGAGCCAGACTTCACCCGGGGGCAAAAGTTTTCCTGCCTAACCGGAAACGCGCAGATGTCGTGTGTCTGGCTGCGTCTCGGCGAAGTGACGGGCGATCTGCGCTACCTGAACGCAGCCCTCAAGATAAACGAGATGCTGAAAGAATCCCTCCGAACCAGGGGCCCCGAGGGACTCTCAGGCGGGGTCGCCGGATCGTATCCCATTTGGGGCGCCTATCAGCCAATGCGGTTCATTAGTTGGGGATCGAAGTTCCTCGCCGACGCGCTCATGCTTCAAGAGCGCTTGACCCGCGAGGTCGAACGAAAGTTCCGGACTAAGCTCGAGGCATCGGAATGCGCGTAGTGATCCTCTCGTCAAGTCCATACAGCGAAACCGGCTGCGCCGCAGCCTCTCGCCTCGCCGAACTCGGATTCATTCCGGTAGGCGCCCTGACGCTGCCATCCTGGCACCGTGCGACGATAGTCCGAAAGCTCGGACAGTGGGGCCTCCGCGACTCATATCGTTACGCCCTCGCCAAATTGTCACCCGGCAAGTTCGCAACCGAGAACCAAGTACGGAACCCATACCTCGAAAAAATGCTGAAGAACAAAGATCGTGAGGGAATATTCCGGAGCTTGGGTGAGGTGGCGCGCCACTTCGAATTTCCCGTCGCAACCGTCAGCGATCAAAACTCTCCTCGCGCCGCAAGGCAACTAAACGAGTGGTCGCCCGACGTAGCGATCTTCACCGGCGGAAACATCTTGCGCGACGAGTTACTGAAAGTCCCGCGCCTGGGCATATTGAATTCACATCTGGCCCCGCTCCCCGAAATCCGCGGGATGAGCAGCCCGGAGTGGTCGCTCCTTCATGAAGTTCCGCTCGGCATAACGATCCACTTCATGGACAGCGGCATCGACACTGGCCCAATCTTGTTGCGGCGCCAATTCCGAAGAGCCGAAGAATGCAACTCGTTGGTCGACTTGCGCAACCGGATGATCGCCGAAGGAATTGATTTAATCGCGGAAGCAGTAACCGGTCTCGACCGCGGCACGATCACTGCCGCCCCTCAAGCAGACCAGGAAAAGGATCATCAGTTTTTTGTGATGCATGACCGGTTGAAGACTCTCGCCGCGCGCCGGTTGAAAGAAGGCTTGAAACCGGTGGCGAGTGGAACTGATCCGTCGGGCGGCCGCAATGGGTAATCTGGCAACCCTCTGGCAAGTAGGACGAACCTTCGGATTGCGCGACGGTCTGCTGCGCTTGGAATACGAAGCACAGCGCGCAAGCGGTTCCATGGCGCGTCGCATGCAATCGGTCGGCGGTTGGGAATCCTGGGATCTGAAACGCATCGCGCCCAATACTTCGCCGCAAGATTTTCTTAGCATCCGGCGTCAGGGCAACCATCCGTTCTTCTTTTCGAATCCCCGCAATCTGGCCGGTGAGCTGCAAACGGTTCTTGGCGCAAAAGGCGAAGACTCAATCGTTCGGGAGGCAAACCAGATCCTCGAAGGCACTCTGCCTTTCTTCGGCGGCCTGAAATTCGACTGCGGTTTTCCTCCTAAATGGTTTGAGAATCCGATCACAAAACAGCGCGTTTCGCCCGACCGCCCATGGACAAAGATGAGGTTCGCATCTGACGACTACGGCGATTTAAAGTTCATTCTGGAGCCGTCCAGATTTCTCTTCATCTATCCGCTAGCCCGTGCGTATGCCATCACCGGTGACGAGCGTTTTCCCGAAGCCTTCTGGAGTGCAATTGAAAGCTGGTACGCCAACAGTCCGCCAATGTCCGGCCCTCTCTGGATATGCGGACAGGAATCGTCCCTGAGAATAATGGCCTGGTCGTTCGCGCTGCACGCTTTTCTCCAGTCGCCAGGCGCCACGCCACAACGGGTGGCTCTGCTTCTACAGATGATCGCCGCCCATGCCTGGCGCACCATGCAGACCGTTGGCTATGCAAGATCGCAGCGCAGCAACCATCTGATCAGCGAAGCCGTAGGGTTGTGGACAGCCGGAACTCTGTATCCAGAACTTAGCGACGCAAGGACGTGGCAGAAACAAGGTGCCGACCTTCTGCGGGAAGCTGTCATTGATCAGATCACGCCCCAAGGCATTTACCTCCAGGACTCATTCAACTATCAACGGATGGTTCTTCAACAATTGCTCTGGACCCTTCGCCTGGCGAAAATTTACAAAATCGAGCTCGACCCGAAAATTCGTGCGCGCACCGCAACAGCCTTCAAGTTTATCGCTGCATTCGTCGACTCAAAGTCCGGACGCGCGCCGAATCATGGTTCGAACGACGGAAGCCACATTCTTCCGCTGGCGGTTTGCGATTACGGCGATTTTCGGCCGCTGTTGCGGATGGGGAGCTGCATTCTGGATCATCCGATCCCGCTCCAACCAGGGCCCTCGGATGAGGCCACGCTATGGCTATGCGGCAAAGCCGCGAACTCCGGGCCCCAACCTGATGTCGAGCCGGTGTCTCATCCGAGCTTTCATAGGGTGGGTGGGGCGTCGAGATCGCCGTCGCCCGATCTGACCGGCTATCACCGCATCGGCACTCCAAACTCCTGGGCGATGGTGCGAGCGGGCCGTTACAAGCGGCGTCCATTTCAAGCCGACCAACTGCATGTGGACCTCTGGTGGCGCGGCCTCAACCTTGCGCGCGATCCGGGAACTTATCTCTACAATGGCGATCCGCCGTGGAACAATGGTCTGGCCGGAACCGCTGTGCACAACACAGTTATGGTAGACGGCCGCGATCAGATGCGACGCGCTGGTCGTTTTCTCTGGCTCGATTGGGCCCAGGCATCCGGCAGATCCTTCTCAGCCAACGAAGCTAGCTTCCCGAACCGTTTCGCGGGCGAGCACGATGGTTACCGCCACCTCGGGGTGAATCATCGGCGGACCGTTCGGGCCGTCACCGACGACGCGTGGGTCATCGTAGATGATCTCTCAGGTGAGCGCGGGCGCGAGCACGAGTTGCGCCTGCACTGGCTATTGCCAGATTTGCCCTTCGAAACGATCACGGATTCCCCGTTTTGCACAGCATTCTCGTCAGAAAAAACCCGATTTCGGTGGAATATTTTCGCGAGCGCTCCCGGAAACCCCGCCATTGTTCGCGGGGGAAAGCTTCTGGCTGGGAATTTCGGAGACGAACGCTTGCTCGGCTGGGAATCACCTACCTACGGCGAGTTGTGTCCGGCAATTTCTCTCGTTTACATCGTTCAAGCCTCCCTGCCCGTACGAATCGTCACTGCGATATTGGCGGAGGATGCAGTCCAAGTCCGGGAGAGCGCAGGTCAATTGCTCTTGTCATGCGATACCGCCGAAATCTATCAGGTCAGCATGTCGCCTTTGGCGCCTTTCCGAACCCGGAAGCCTAGGGGCTAACCATCGTACAATTGCGGATGTTGTTATTCTCGCGAGCGGAGCGATGGCCGTCGCAGGCCCTGCAAAGACGAAGACGCCTGCACTCGAACATCCTATGAAACAGGTTCTCCAACAGGTGACGGGCGGCGAGATCGAAGTAGTTGACGTACCCGCTCCGAAGTTGCTGGCCGGCTGCGTCCTGGTCCGTACTGCCGCCTCTCTGGTTTCCGTGGGAACCGAGCGAGCCTCTTCCGAATTTGCCCGCAAGAATTTGCTGCGAAAGGCGAGGATGCGCCCGGACCTGGTACGCGAGGTCTGGAACAAGGTTCGCCGGGATGGTTTCGTCTCAACCGTTTCCGCAGTCCGCAACCGTATGGATCAGCCGAGCGCGCCCGGATACAGCAGTGCCGGAATCGTGGTCGCCGTGGGGGAAGGCGTCACGGACATCCGTCCGGGCGATCGTGTAGCTTGTGCTGGAGCGGGACATGCCGTGCATGCCGAATTCGCCTGCATCCCGCGCTTGCTCGTGGCGCGGATCCCCGCTAACGCCGAAGTCAGCCTTGATCAAGCCGCCGCAACCACGGTAGGAGCGGTAGCCTTGCATGGCGTGCGCATTGCGGACGTAAAGCTCGGCGACATCGTCGCCGTGATTGGCCTCGGCCTCCTCGGGCAGCTGACCGTGCAGATTCTCAAGGCCGCAGGTTGCCGGGTCGTCGGAATGGACATCGATCTCGGACGAGTCGACCTGGCGTTACGCGTGGGTGCCGACGCTGCCAGCACATCATCCTCTGATTTCCGAGACCTGTGCATGCAAGCCTCCGGCGGTCGGGGCGCGGATGCAGTCCTGATTACAGCGCAGACCCCGAGCAGCGATCCGGTGAATCTGGCCGCCGAAGTGGCTCGTGACCGCGCCATCATCACGGCGGTTGGCACCGTGGGCACGGAACTCGATCGTAGAACGTTCTACGAGAAGGAGCTCGACTTCCGGGTCTCCCGCTCTTATGGACCCGGCCGTTATGATGCAGCCTACGAACAGAAAGGAATCGACTATCCCATAGGCTATGTGCGCTGGACGGAAACTCGAAATATGGATGCATTTCTCCAGTTGCTGGCCGATCGTAAAGTGGATGTCGGCGCCTTAATCACCCATAGATTTCCAATCGAACGAGCACAATCGGCATACGACCTCATCCTCGGCAAGTCTCAAGAAAAATTTCTCGGAGTCCTGATTACCTACCCAGAACATGCCGAGGAAGCGCGCCGCATCCACGTGGTCCGGGAAGCGTCGGAAAAGGAGCGGGACAAGACGCCCGCGGCTCGAGGAGCACGGTCAGTTGCCATCGGTGTTCTAGGTGCGGGCTCTTTCGCCACCGGCACGTTACTGCCGGCAATCAAAAAAGTGGGTGGTTCAACGCTCGTTGGCATCTGCGCCGCTAACGGTTCTCACGCCCATCACAGCGCAAAAAAGTTTGGATTTCGCTACGCTGCTACGGATGAAGACAGCATGATCGCCGATCCAGCCATCAACACCATAGTCGTCGCCACCCGCCATCATCTGCATTCGAGACAAGTGGTGGCGGCATTAAAGTCCGGCAAGCACGTCTTCTGTGAAAAGCCACTTTGCCTCAATGAAGGTGAATTGCGCGAAATCGTGAGCGCGCACGGCGAAGCGCCCGGAAGACCGCTCCTGATGGTTGGTTTTAACCGCAGATTTGCTCCGCTGGCGATTAAGCTCAAGAATTTTCTTAGTCGTATTCATGAGCCGATGGCGCTCCATTACCGGGTGAATGCCGGTTTCATTCCCGTCGATCATTGGCTAAACGATCCGGAACAAGGCGGTGGTCGCGTCATCGGAGAAGTCTGTCATTTCGTTGACTTCCTGACCTTCCTCGTCGGAGTTCGGCCAATTGAGGTGCAAGCGCAAAGCCTTCCGAATCCAGGCAAATACAGTAACGATAACGTGATCGCTTCGCTGCGTTTCGCCGACGGATCTCAAGGCACGATCAGCTATTTGGCGAACGGAGACAAATCGTATTCCAAGGAACGGGTCGAAATCTTCGGCGGCGGCTCGGTCGCCATGCTGGAAGATTTCCGCCGTCTCGAGCTGGTTAACGAGGGCCATAAGAAGGTATTCCGGTCACTGTTTCGACAAGACAAAGGCCATCTCGGCGAATGGGAGGCATTTGTTTCCGCCGTCCATGCCAAAGGCGAATCTCCGACACCGTTCGAACAAATTGTCGCTACCATGCATGCCACATTTGCTTTGGAGGAATCGCGTTGTTCAGGTCAGCCTATTGTGGTTGAAGGATCCAACAACCATCAAATCGTCGAATGAGAATTCGCTCGCTGCCATGCCCATCACCAAAGCTCAGTGAAAATTCTTTACGTTTCGCAATATTTTCCGCCAGAAATGGGAGCGCCCGCAGCGCGCGCCGCGGAATTGTCAAAGCATTGGGTCCGGATGGGCCACGAAGTAACCGCACTCACGGGCTTTCCCAATCACCCGACCGGGGTGGTGCCCGAGGATTGGCGATCGCGATTTCGACGCCTCCGCTACACTGAAACTGTCGAAGGAGTGCGGGTCGCTCGCACCTGGCTGTGGCCGTTGCCCAATCGAAAAGGACACGAACGCATCCGCAATTATGCCTCCTTCTGCCTCTCCTCTGCGATCAGCGGCTTGGCTCTGCCCAGGCCGGACGTGATCATCGCGACCTCCCCGCAATTGCTGGTCGCATTGTCGGGATGGTGGTTGGCATTGTGGAAGCGTGTTCCCTTCGTTTTCGAAGTCCGCGATCTCTGGCCCGAGTCGCTTGCAGCCGTTGGCGCAGCTAGCGAAGGAACACTTCTCCATCGCATGCTCGGAGCAATCGCCGGATTTCTCTATCGCCACGCCAGTCGGATTGTCGTCGTGTCGCCAGCATTCAAAGACCACCTCATGCGGTACTGGAACGTTCCCGATTCCAAGATCTCGGTTGTGGAGAATGGGGTTGAGACGGATGTTTTCCGCGCCGATCCCGCTGCGGCGGAAATGAGAAAGCAACTGAACCTCGACGATCGTTTCTTGGTTTGTTACATCGGCACCATGGGCAATGCGCATGGGCTGAAGACGTTGATTGCGGCCGCCGAAGAACTTCAGACCAGGCTTCCGTCCGCCACCTTCCTCCTAATCGGCGAAGGCGCGGAGAAAGAACAAATCATTCAACTCGCCGCTGCACGCAGCCTCTCCAACATCCGGTTTCTTGATCAACAGCCGCGGCAGCGGATTCCAGCCTATATTTCGGCTGCCGATCTCTGCCTCGTCATGCTGAAAAGAACCGAGTTGTTCAAGACGGTGATTCCCACCAAACTTCTCGAATATATGGCCTGTGAGCGACCGGTCATCGTTGCTGTCGACGGGCAGGCGCGCAAGATCGTGGAAGCCGCCGGCGCGGGAATGTATACGGAGGCCGAGGACAGTCGAGCATTGGCAAAAGCGATTCTGGATCTCGCAGACTGTCCCGACCAGAGGCAGAAAATGGGACTCAGAGGCCGCCAATATATCATCAACAATTTTTCTCGGGAAAGAACTGCCAGGGACTACATCACTGTGCTTCGCGGGCTCGGCCTGTAACTGCCGATAACCAGGTACGGGAAATTTGCGGCTTAAAACGCGCCGAGGCCGACCACCGCCACGGTGGTAGCCAGTGACACGGCCACGTCCACACTCCGATAAGCTGCAGTCTTAAACGCGCTCCCGGGTATGAATAATATGTCGCCCTTCACCATCGCCATGTCCGGTGCTTTCGCATAAAGCACCTTTTTGAGATCGATCGGGATTTCCTGCACTCCGTTCGGCGACTCGCGCAGAATCCTGGCTTTATTCAAGGCAGAGGTTTTGGTCTGGCCGCCCGCCAAAGCCAGGCACTTCAGAACACTGAGACTATTGTCCTCGATGCGGAATCCGGTCGGATGATTGACATCGCCAACGATGTAAACAATTCCAGCCCGGGAAACAATGATGGTGTCTCCCGGAAGAATCACCACATTGCTCTTGTCGTCATCCGCCAGATTGATAGACAGAATCAGTTGGACCTTTTGACCGTCGCGATGCTCGATCACCACATTGCGGCCCGCCTTATCGTTTAACCCTCCCGCCGCTGAGATGACATCGAAAAGGCGCCTTTCGCCAATCGTCGTATAAGACCCGGGGCGATTCACCTCCCCCAGCACCGTGACAGACTGCGATGCAGCCTCGTTAATGTAAATAGAAACATGTGGTTGGCGGACGAAGCCACCATCCTCCAGCAGCTTCTGGATCAAGTTCTGTGCTTCTTTGACGGTCAGATCGACCACGTGAACATAGTCGATCAAGGGAAGGTAGACATCGCCACCATTACTGATACGCGATCTGGTCGAGAGTTCTGGCACCCCGAATACATTGACCTCGACAAGATCGCCAATACCCAGCTTCACATTCGAATTAACCAGAGCAGGGGTGGATTGCGGTGCGGGAGGTTCACTTGGAGGAGCAGGCTGCGGCGAAGGTGGGTTGAGCGGAATCTGGGCTAAAACGTCCAAGCTACACAAACTAACCAGCAAAACCGCCAAGCCTTGCCAAGGGAACCGCGCGGACATACCAAGACTCCTAGGGTACTGCTTGAAGCGAGTTTAACACATGCAGATCCGTAAACCCGGCACAGTTCGCGCCGTTTCCTGTTACACCCCGCGGAAGAAGCTGTCACTCCCTCTAAGCCAGGCTCACGGTTGGAATATACTTTCTTCTCGGTGTGTGCGGTCCGTCCGCCAAGCCCTAGAAGACATGAAGCTGGCCGAAGCCCTAAAAATTATTCAGTCAGCCCCACCCGATTCTCCTCGGCTGGAAGTAGCCTTATTGTGTGGCTTTACCCCCTTGCATCTTGAAACCTTTTTTCGGGCCGAGCTTTGCAAGTTATTTCCGGAACGTTCTCCACATGTACAGACAGGGTTATACGATGACCTGATCGGCAACCTGCAACGCGTGACCGATGTTCTTGCGGCGATTGCGGTCGTCGAATGGCCTGATCTCGATCCCCGGTTGGGTCTTCGGAGGCTTGGCGGCTGGGAACCGTCCCAATTGCAGGACATTCTGAAAGAAGTGAAGCGCAACTGCGACCGCCTGCAGGACGCTATCGCAACCGCGGCGACTGCCATCCCGCTGGTAGTGTCCTTTCCAACTCTTCCGCTGCCTCCGGTCTCCTTCACCAAACTAGCGCGAGCGAGTGAATTTACTCTGGAGATTCAGAGCTGCGTCGCATCGCTCAGCGCTCGGTTATCCCGAATTCGCGGAGTCAGAGTTCTCGATTCCGAGCGACTGGACGTGCTCTCGACGGGCCGTCGTCTCGATGTCAACTCCGATCTTTCGTCCGGGTTCCCTTATACCGTGACCCACGCTTCAGCACTCGCGGAACTGCTCGCCAAGTTAGTGCTAAATCGGCAGCCGAAGAAGGGACTGATCACGGACCTCGACGATACTCTCTGGCGTGGAATTCTCGGCGAGGTTGGCGTCGAAGGAATCTCATGGGACTTGGACAATCACAGCCAGATTCATGGGTTGTACCAGCAGTTGCTGCACTCGCTGGCGGCATCCGGAACCCTGATTGCTGTTGCCAGTAAGAACGACCGGTCTCTCGTGGAAGAAGCATTTGCCGCGCGCGAGCCCATCCTCGGCGAGACTGACATTTTCCCCCTGGAGGTTCATTGGAACCGCAAGTCTGAATCGGTGTCGCGCATCCTCGCCGCTTGGAATATTTCCGCCGACGATGTGGTTTGTGTCGATGACAGTCCCATGGATCTGGCGGAAATTAAAGCGGTACATCCCCGAACAGAATGCCTTCTTTTTCCTCACGATAATCCGCAAGCTGCCTACGAACTCCTGGAACAGATCCGCGATTTGTTTGGTAAAGACGAAGTCTCCGAGGAGGATAGTCTCCGCGCCTCGAGCCTGCGCGCCAATGTCGACTGGCGCATGCATCTGGACGAAGCCTCCTTTTCCGCGCCGGACGATTTTATTCGTCACATCGATGGCAAGCTCACACTTAGCTCGCAGAAACAGCCGCTCGATTCGAGAGTGTTAGAGTTAGTGAACAAGACCAATCAGTTCAATCTAAACGGGCGTCGCTTTCAAGAGCAGGAATGGCGAAATCTGATTGATGTGCCAAATGTTGTCCTAGTGGCGGCCAGTTATCGCGACAAATACGGACCATTGGGAAAGATAGCGGTTATTGCCGGCGAGATTGTGAATACGAATGGCGGAAACGGCAGTTCTTCCGGCAAGCGAAGATTGTGCATCCGAAGCTGGGTGATGAGTTGCCGCGCCTTTTCGCGATTGATTGAATATGAATGCATTCGCTGGCTATTTACCAGGCTGGATGTAGAGGAACTTGAATTCGACTTCGTCCCCACAGCCCGAAACACGCCCATGCAAAACTTTTTGCAGCAGATTCGTGACGCGCCTGCCGGGCCGCACTGTCGCCTTTCCCGTGCCCAATTCGCCGAAAACTGTCCAACCTTAAGCCATGCCGTTGAGGAATCGCCGAATGGCTGAGCTCGAGAGCCGGTTGGTCAATTGTTTCGCCACGGCTTTTCCTGAACTCGCTCCGCAAGAGATTCCTTCAGCCAGCATGGCGTCGCTGGCGAGCTGGGATTCGCTCGCCGGTATCACCCTGCTTTCTCTCATTGAGGAGGAATTCGGCATCGCCATATCACCCGACGATTCGGCCGACCTGGTTTCCTTCGAGCTGATCTTCGATTACCTGAAGGATCATCCACAAGGATTACGATCGGAGGCAGCCGAGTGACCGAAACTGCCAAGAGCATTCGGCCCGGCGATCTCAAGCTAGGACTAACCGCCGAGTACGAACGCGAAATCGCAGAGTCCGATGTACTTCGCTTTGCCGAGAATTCCGGCGATTTCAATCCTTTGCATGTCGATCCGAGCTTTGCCGAGAATACTCGATACGCACAACGCGTTGTCCACGGCGCGTTTCAGATTGGCCTAGCATCCGCTCTGATCGGTATGCACTTGCCCGGACGCGATGTGCTCCTCGGATCGGTAAACGCGCGTTTTCTTTCGCCTCTCTACTTCCCGTGTCGCGTCAGGGTAAGCGGCGAAATTACTGCGTGGAACATGGACTCTCGTGCCGGAAGCGTTCGCGTCACGGTCAGCGACTTGGCATCCCTCGCCACAGCCTCGGACATCACCATGGCCTTCACGCTACAGGCGCCGAAAACCGGCCAGCCCGCAGCTGCCCGAAAGCCATCGCAGGGTGTCGAAACCGAACTCTCCGCTGACAGAAAAATCGTAGTCCTCACCGGAGCCTCAGGAGGAATTGGTGCCGCCTTGCTCGAGTATCTGGCACAAGAGTTTTCGGTGCTGGCATTCGTTCACCGCAATCCGTTGCGGGAACGGCCGCCTCATACGATAGAAGTGCAGGCTGACATCAGCGCTCCCGAATGGGAGCAGATCGTCGCCGAGCGTCTCGGTAGTCGCCCCCTTTACGGTATCGTCCACTCTGCCTGGGCCGGCATGCCGAAAGGCGGCCTCCTGCAAAGCGACCCCAGGCTCATCGAGCAACAGTTAGCCTTCGGCACATCCCACGTGGTGCGCCTGGCGCGCTTGCTCTTCAATCTCGCGGGCCCTGATGGCGGACGAGTGGTGGCGCTCGGGTCGATTGCCGGACGCCACAAGCCAGCTTTCGGCTTGGGAGCTTACTCGCTGGCCAAGTCGGCCCTGGAAGATACGGTTCGGCTCCTCGCCCCCGAAGTCGCCCGCAAGAAAATTACCATCAATGCGGTGTGTCCGACTTTCGTGCCTGCCGGCATGAACGCCCAAGCTGACGATCTGCATGTCAAACGCGAAACCGCGATGATTCCAATGGGCCGGATTTGTGAGACAGAAGACATTATCGGCGCAGTACGCTATCTTCTCTCTCCGGCGGCATCATTCATCTCGGGACAATCGATCGTACTCTCCGGGGCGCAGCTCTAATGTGGACGCTCAGAGTTCTCAGCCCACATCCTGAGGTCGGTTTATCTGAGAATGGGAACTGGGAACTGAGAACTACTTCAGCGTGAAAAAATGCCGGAAACTGGCAAGCTCCAGTTGCAATTGATCAGCCCCTCCGACCTTGAGGAAGTGGCTCGATTCATCAGTCGCCTGTCGGGATCGGATACCCCGCTTCCGCGCGCCGTTGAGCGGCTCTTCTGGATCCTGGTCGAAAATCCCGCGCGCGATTCGGTCGATCCCTTAGGCTGGCTTCTCCGCACCCCAACTGGCGAAGTCGTCGGCTGCATGTGTTCGGCTCCCCAGCAGTTCTGTTTAGGCGAGATGACCTTCACCTTGATGATGGCCAATTCCTTTTACGTGGATGATCAATACCGAGGACGAGGTGCTTCGATCTTTTTGAAGTACGTGCAACTCGCCCGTCGCTACCCGCTCTTCGTCAGTTCCGCGAACGCCGCCGTTGCCGAAATGTGGCAAAAGCTCGGCGGCTATCCCATCGGAAATTCGGACCACGAAATCCTTGGCATCCTGCGCTGGCCCCCACTGCTTGGAGAGGGTGTATATCGCAAGACGGCGAGTGATCGCCTGGCGCGGCTCACCGTTGCTCTCGCGTCCCCATGGCTTCGGGCTCGGCGTCAAATCCTTCCTGAGGCCGTAGAAGGAAAGCTGCGGCCGATCTATGACCCGGAAGAAGCGGCAATCATCTGCGCCGGCCATCGGACTGACAAGATAACGAGTTGCCGAAATCTCTCATTTCTGAAATGGCGCTATTTTTCAAAGGTCGACCCAACAACCCGGCTGTTCGCGTTTCGCTCATTGGAGGAAGACAAACAGCAATTCATGGTCGCCGTGCGGAGGCAGAACCGCGGCTATAAACAACAGATCAGAGCACTGCAGGTATTAGATATCTGGGGCGAGGCCCGGCCGGATTCATGTCTCTCAATCGCTTCCAGTTTGTGGCGCGAATATCGTGATCAGATTGATGTTTTGGCGTTTCGTTGTCTGAATCAAGTGCAGCAGCAAGCTTTGACGGCCCGGGGCTTCAGGGTGCGATCATTTGGGGCGCCCGTAGCGTGGTGCATGGACAAATATGGATTACTGCCATCGAAGACCTGGTATTTCGTACCCGCCGATGGCGACATGTTTTTGTGAGGCCAAAGTTCCAGTCGAAATTTGAGCGCAAAGCTGAGGGCAAATTTGAGTGCCAGGTAAGCGCAAAGTGAGTGCGAAGTGAATGCGAAAAGCGCCGCTCGTTCTGCGTTGATCAGAACCGCCGCCGCCCTTCGCGCAGATGAGCTATCACTAGTCTTGCGACGTTGGTCGGTGCGCTTGGGACAATCCCCGAGCATGCTGGCGATTGAAATGCACGAGACTCCAAAGCGAGATGAAGCCCTGCTCCGCCAGCAGCTGGAGTGGGCCTCACGTCACTTCAGGATCGTCGACC
>Ga0302325_10023003_pt1 | contig 13012 bp, 21 predicted proteins | sample Palsa_T0_2_FD_201948 | JGI IMG/M metagenome (GOLD analysis project Ga0302325, IMG submission 201948) | Peat permafrost microbial communities from Stordalen Mire near Abisko, Sweden - Palsa_T0_2 | ecosystem: Environmental > Terrestrial > Soil > Palsa > Peat permafrost | place: Sweden: Abisko... | reverse complement strand
CGCGCCTCTCGTCCCCCTGCACCGCCCAACCCATCCCCTCCCCGTCCCTTCGAAATTAACCCCCTGCACCGCACCACAGGCGTAACCTGGCGCCGTCTCACCGACCCCGTCGACTCTCTCTCCCAGGACCTGGCCGATACAACCATGGAGACCCGTTCTCCGGAAGATCTCTTCCTGGAACGATCCCTGCAAGTCTACGACCACGACTCGCTGTGCGAGGAAATGGATATTTATTACCCCGCTGAGGAGTCTGAGGTGTCTGAGGTGTCGATTTTGTCGTCGCCGTTTCTGACGGGGTATGATTTCGATGTCAATGAGATTGTCGAGTTGGAGGAGTTGCCTCTCCCGGAGAGGATTTCCGCACAGACGAGTGTGTCGATTATTGTTGCGATAAGTGAAGTGGGAATGACTCAAGTGGTGACGACAAAGTATAATAAACAAATCAATTTGGTTAAACTTGTTGTACAAGACCAGACGAGGCAGGGCTTCGAGATTGCATGTTGGGATGGCATGGCTACATTAACCCAATCCCTCCACGTCAACGACATTGTCCATTTTCGAGGTCCCCTTCCCTTGTCCCTCGTCCCGTTCTCCTTGTCCTGTGGTGTCGATTTTACTCCTTGCTTGGTATTGTTGCTTGGTATTGTTGGATTATGCGCTGAGAGTTAGATTTAGGATTATCCGAGTTTAGAGGAGATGTCTCTGCTGCGACGAGGAGAAAAAGTCGGTTGACGGTGTTATACAGATGTACTCGATTATCGCGAGAGGACGATATTTTACGTCCGAGACTGGATTTAGAAGACCAGCAGACGAGATTTGTGCGGAGATTGAGAGATTGGGTTCTCAGAGGGAGTTGGGTTCAAAGGAACCTGCCACCCGCTCTGGAGACGCAGGAGCAGACTACACAGGACTAAGGGAAGGGACAGCAGTTGGGGGTGCTGAAAAGTATATGGAGATGCAATTCAAACGCGTAATGGTGGATTTAGGGTAATGGACTTTGGTGGGTATTTCAGGGGCTATAGGTGTTTGGAGTTATATGTTGTGTGTAGGGACACTAAAAGTCATAGACGAGCATTAATAAAATGAATGACTTAGTAGTACTTGTATAGATGCGCACAGCGATCTCACGCCAATTCGTATCCCTCTTAAACATATCTATCCCACGAACACCTCTATCAATATATCCGACTCCAAAGCTATGCTCCTCGCCATTATACCTCTTCCCCATCTTTCCCACCCTCTGCGTCCCCCGTTCCCTCGCCTGCGTCAACAACCTCCCAAACCCCCCTCTCGACCTCCCTCCACGCACACCCCTCCCCAAAATCACTCCTCCCCCCCGCCAGCCGCGGATGCACCAACACCCCCCCACCCCACCGCCTAACCAGCTCCCTTACCACATCATCACAGTTCCCCAGCAGCGTCACGTCGAATTGGATGTGTGCACAGGGTGTCTTGGAGATATATATCTGGGGCACATGTGCGGGGAGGAGACCGATTATCTCGGAGACGGGGGCGACTTTGAGGGATGTGCCGAGGCAGAGGAGGAGGTCGCAGGCGTGGATGTCGCCTTGCGGAGGAGTGCGGGAGGTAGAGCCAGGGACGCCGAGGAGGGTGTGGTCGAATTTTTTGGAGAGTTGTTCGCCGAAGAAGGTTATATCGGGCTACATACATGGTCAGAATATACCAGCATACACACGGGGAAGTGAGATACAAGTATTTGTATCAATCAACCGGGGTGGGTGGATGGGGGGGATAAGGACCTTGATTATGCCTTCAATAATATCATCCTCTTCATCCTCATCATCCTCCCTCCACCCTCCCCTCCTCTTCCTCCCCTTCTCCCTCCGCCCCTCCACGGCTAGTCTCTCCCCCTCGCACCGCACACACTTCGGCACCCTCCGCAGGCGCACATCCTGCAAGATCTCCTCGCCCGCAACCCTCATTCCACACCGCACACAACTCGCCGTCGCAAAACTCCCGTGACACTGCACCAGTTTGTCCTCGCCCACGCCCGCGAGGTGTTCCAGGTTGTCGATGTTCTGGGTATACACTCGCAGGAGCTTTTGTGTGTCTTGCAGGAGCTTGAGGAACGCGTGGGTGGGGCTGTAACGTGTAGACATTGAGGAGGACGAGGAGGGGAGGAGGTTGTGGGCGAAGGAGTAGAATATTGAGGGGTCGTGGCGGAAGACTTCGATGTCGAACATGTCCTGCCAAAAAATGTGGTTAGTATAGGATAGGGAAATGGGGACAGTAAGAAAGGAGGGATAATGATGTTAAATTTCAGATGTAGGGAAAGGGTGGAGGGGATGGTTAGGGAAGAGAGGCCCGGTACCTGAGGATCATCAAGTCCATAGTCCGCAAGCATCGCATAAATACCACTATCAGATCTAAAATCCGGAATCCCACATGAAGTACTTATCCCTACCATAAGCATGTGAACTCAACCCAAGCATATAACAAATAAGAGTATATATAAGAAAAACGGGGGGAGAGACCTGCGCCAGCGAGAATCACGATGTTTTTGGATTTTCGAATGAGATCCACGACATCATCGACAGTATTCACATTGTCCAATTTCTTCCGTTTCCGCAATTCCGTTTCAACTGCCATTCTCAGAAGTGTAATCATACTACAATCAAACAAGTCCTCCCATTTAAATAATACGTCTCAGTCGGAACCTCGACTTCCTCCGGCTACAATCAGCATCACCGACCAAACGCCACGTGTAAGGGGGGGGGTTACAATTTTATACCCAAACACATAGAGTAAGTCGTCGAGTGAATACTTTGAGTCCCTGGAAATGTATTTCTTCAAAAAATGACTTCCTCCCAAGAACCGTACTTCGCTCAATAACCTCTCAATGTCCTCATTCGAGACATTTTCTACGATTAACTTTGCCGTTCCGATAGTTTCGGGACGTACGATTTGAATTTGGCTGTGCGCGCGGAAGGCCAAGGACGTACTCCCCATCACTGGACTCGTCGTCCTCTGAGTGCGTGTCTGCATCCTCGTCAGAGTCTTGTGCTGTTTCCCGCCCGTCTTGCGAGGTTTCCCAGTTGGGGAGCTCGGTTAATGGCGAGGGCGAGGTTTTGACGCGTTTTGCAGGGGGAGAGAGACCCGTTTGGGTGTCGAGGTCGATTGCGGATTCGTATTCTGGGGTCTGAGTAGAGGAGGAGACGGTGTGTGTGAGGATCGAGGGACGGATGGTGTGTAAAGGCGGAGAAGACGGGGACGGGGGAGCGGACATTGGATTTGGCGTGGTGATGGGGGCAGATACTTTCTTTGATGTCGATCAATCATCAGCTGTGGTGATCCGCAGCGGGTGGAGCGTGAGATTGGAGCAAGGGGTTAATTTGAAAGATTGTTTCAGTTCATGATTTTGACCAAGTTTAGGGGCACCCACTCACTCTCTTCATTGTTCTGTCCTTCTTGGGTAGCGTCAAAGGTCAATAACATCTGAGAGCTAATATTACATACTTTATCCGTGATCTCGGATTGATATAACTCGCATTAGTTCCTTCACTGTAGACGGGCAATGAGGGATCGGAGGTCAACATAACTTCTGACTTACTATAACGTTGGCTTTCCATATTGTGAGAATCTCGAGATACTTTGACGTGTTTATTTTCAGCCAGATGGGGACATAGGAGACCTTGCCAGAGGCCCCACGTATCTGACACTCACGCTCCCTACTTCATCAAACAGTCCTAAAGTGAACATAGAGTACTGATAAGGTCCAAGAAAGTAATTCTCCTAAGTTCAAACAAAAATTGAAACAATCAAGAGGCGTTGGTTTGCGTTATCGAAAGTCAAGCGGTTGAGCCTACCCATATTGCCACCCTAACGAATGGTGAAAAATGATAACCCGGCAGGTTACGACCTCTTCCGAGCACTCCAGCTAAATCCTATGAGATAAGATGCATTTAAGCAAGCAAGTGATAGGAAAGTTCATTAAGAAGCGGACTCCATATCACAGATAATTGAAGACGGAGCTTTTGTGTATGGACGCATCTCACTCGTGGAGTTGCAATTGGTGTGTTCAATATCTTGCAACCATGGTAGCCCTCGACGGAAGAGTATTTCACAAAGCAGTGAAAGACTTTCCTAACAAATCCTCCCAGCTTGCGGCATGGGTCTGCTCGCCATGTATGCCACTTCTATCTCTTGCTGTGATGAGAATTAAGCTATGCCGATCTCATAAAGGTCATCCACGAAGGTTTGACGGGTGATCGGCTCCACTTCCGCGCCTTATCGAAGCCACCTCAAGCCCAGATAAGCTACCGGCGGTACCTCCCGCCAAGTCCTATCTCCACCCATTACCACTCCCTCGGTCCTGCACTCACCTGTCCATCCCAGCAACCATGGTCCCAACACCAGACGTCAGTTTGCCCATCATATCATTCACATCTTCTACCGTGTCAGATGATATCCGGTCGGCCTGTCTCATGCACGGGTTCTTCCAACTTATCGACCACCCCATCCCCACATCTCTGCAAGCTCGCGTCCTCTCCACTATGAAAGCCTTCTTTGCGCTCCCTACAGATGTTAAAATGAGTCTTGCCCGCACCGACGACAGAGCCGGCTACGAGGCCATGCAATCGCAGAAACTCGAGAGGGGCACCACGCCAGATATGAAAGAGGGATTCTACTGCGGGAAAGAGGGCCATGTCTTCACGGGGATAAAGTTCGGGGACAATCAATGGCCTTCCTCCGATCCAATTTACCAGACCGTCTTCATGGAGTATTACAACGCTGTTTACGCGCTGTCTTCACAGCTTTTCAGCATCCTCGCGCAATCGCTTAAATTACCAGCGGACTTCTTTGAAGATTTCCTTGATAGGGAAGTCAGTCTCGCGCGATTCCTGCATTACCCGCCCACACCACCCGTCACCACGGCCCGTGGCGTGGGCGCCCATACCGATTTCGGCGCAATGACATTACTTTGGCAGGACCTCGTGGGGGGACTCCAGATCCTGCACCCAAGGACAGGGACCTGGATCGATGTGGTTCCTATTCCGGGGGCGTATGTGGTCAATCTGGGGGATATGATGCAGCTTTGGACGGGGGGGATGTATCGCAGTACGATGCATAGAGTGATGAATACGTCGGGGAGGGAGAGGTATAGTATTGCGTTTTTTAATGAGGGCAGGTTGGATTATCGGGTTAAGAGGATTATTGTTGGGGAGGGGGTGGAGGATGAGGAGGGGATTACGGTGGAGGAACATCTGAAGAGGCGATATAAAGAGAGTTATGATTTTGCGAATTCTGAGGAAACTGCTTAATGGTCTACTTAGCTTAGCGTAATATAGGCGACGGCGGCAATCGATTTGCAGTTGTTGTTGCAGCAGTACAGCCCTATACGCCCGTGGCGCGGGTAAAATTACCCGCTGAAATCGGGGTGCCAACAAACACGCAATAACGGGTGTATCCAGAAATGGTGATCCTTGATCAAATGAAGTCAGAATGAACAACAGCGACAGCTCTGCATCAAGCTCAACACCACACCCTGTGGATAAAAGGCATGTCCTGGGGCAAACTTTTTGAGCTGAATTCATTAAGGCTATGGGGAACTGTCTGGTGTTGCTTGATGACACTATAGAAGCCTAATTTCAGTGATGCAAATCTGGGTAATTGACTTGACACCATGTTCTTAGCGTGTATTTAGACAAAACACGTAAGATTTTCTAAATACACGCTAAAAGCGGGGGTGTCATAATGTGTATTCTGAAAAAACACCCTACGAGCGGGGATTTTAATCGAATCCCCGTTGGAACGTGTTAAATACACCTTTTCGGGGTCCATAGGGCAGAAGTATGCCTTCCTTATATCATAGCAGAACCTACCTTGGGTATCCCTACTTTGACATCGCTTCCAGATTGTTATTTAGCTAACTGACATTCAAACTACTCTTTGCTCAACATTCCCATATAAACACAAACTCTGGGATGGGTGGAAGTTCGGCCGGAACCAAAGCTTGTCTCTGTCAATTCATCTCAACAGTAATTCTCGTTTACTCAGTATCTCTGCGACAATGATGTCAACATGCATGTTTGATTCCTTATAGAATCTCACTCAATCCGATTTGACAAAAGTTACGGGGACATCCAAAGATGCACCAGCTCTATTCCAAACTCCCTTTCAGTAACAGAAAGAGCCAGAGATCTGCACACTTACATCCACGATTTGGAGGTTCTAATCTATGTCACTCCCGATAGAACTAAGAAGGAATAACGCGCTTAATTTTCCCATTAGAAAGGAATTTGCGATTTAGTATGTCTCCCGCTCCATGATCAGGGCGGGTTCTTAGATTAGTAGTATACCCCTAAGGTATTTAATTCCGACGCCGACCTCGAGATTGAGCCTCAGATAGAAAACATCTGACCTGTACATATGGTGAAAACGTGCATTGATTTCGTTAGACACATCGCAGACCGGAATAATGCACTCCAAAAGATTGTTGGGGCACTTTTTAAGAACTCAGGGATCGGTGAGATGGATCCAAGCATTGGGACGCGTGATGTACGCAACATAATCCAAGGGGTGGGATGTTAGTATTATTTAGCCCGCGACTAAGCGACGACTTGCAATGTAACACCCTTTTCCGCAGCCCGAATTTTCGGCCCGCCATCACCTCATAAATTCGCTTCCTCTTCTGAGGGACATTCTGTTCCGACTGCGTTGCCGAGCAAGCCCAATCGATTTGCCAGAGTGAGCTAATCAAGGCCCGGCAAAAGTGCTTACGACTCGATTTTTAGGGCGTCTGTGATTGGCTGGTCCCCGGTCTCCGTAATATCCCTTCGGTACAGCCATTATTTGTGCCGACATCGTCACGAGAATCCCGTCCTTTCGCCAAGGGTCGAGCGCTTCTTCAATCTGCCATCTGCTGTCCAAAGCATCGTTATCTTCATCAATCTGCTGTAGACTGACGACAATCATGCTTGCTTCGAGATCTATCGCCTCTGCCAGGGCGACTTGGCTGCCGGTATGGAGTTTCCTTGTTGTTTCGGAATCGGAGGGGGTTAATGTTGTGTTAGATCGCCACACGAGCAATCTCGACTTCGTCGGCCGCCAAAATGGCCACGGTATATGGTGCTCATGGCACTTGTAGCTGATGTACAGGAGGTTCCTCAATCCACGGCCACGAGCGAAACCACTGCCCGTCCCAAACAACCTCGCATGAAAACATTTTCGATTTATCGATGGGTATGAGCTTCAGAAGCAATCTCGCTGACACGTTAGAACCCAGATACACCTGCAGAGAAGCCCACCATGCAAAAGTACTCGGTAGACTTGAATGCCTGCGGTCCTATGGTCTTGGACGCTCTTATCAAAATCAAGGTACTATCCTCAGTCTCCCGCCTAACATCAGAACGAACAAGACTCCACGTTAACCTTCCGTCGTTCCTGCAGAGAAGGTATCTGCGGCTCCTGCGCGTATGTCTCTTGTCTTGAGTAAACTGACAACAACAAGGATGAACATCGGCGGCACAAACACCCTTGCCTGTCTCGCTCGCATCGACACCAACACCAATGCCGAATCCAAAATCTATCCCTTGCCACACATGTACATTGTCCGCGATCTCGTCCCGGATCTCACCCTCTTCTACAAACAATACAAATCCATCAAACCATATCTCCAACGCGATTCCTTCCCCCAGGGAAAAGAAATCCTACAATCCAAGGAAGATCGAAAGAAATTGGACGGATTATATGAGTGTATACTTTGCGCTTGTTGTTCTACTTCCTGTCCCTCTTACTGGTGGAACAGTGAGGAATATGTACCTTCTCTTTCCTTTCGATGTCGCTTTGAGTTGGGCGCTGATGATAGCTTGGACCCGCGGTTCTGATGCAGGTCTATCGATGGATGGCGGACTCAAGGGATCAAGCTACCGCTGAGAGGAAAGTCCAACTACAAAACTCCATGGCCATCTATCGATGCCATACGTATTTCTCCTGTAAGGAGTAAGGCTGATAGTAGTATCTTGAACTGTTCTCGTACATGTCCCAAGGGATTGGCCCCTGGTACTGCGATTGCCGAAATTAAAAAGGAATTGGCATTGCATCCGTAAATGCAGGTATTCAACGAGCGTTTGTAGATGAGTATATTCGAAATTCGTATTTGTAGACAAATGGTATGCTATTGAATCATTACGGGTCTATTCTGTGTGCGTTATCTATGTGTGTCGAAATATAGATAACATCAACGGATAAACCCACATCGCCGATCAGGGAACATGACCACTGTTCTTCCCGACGGCATAGCCAACGCCAACGCCCTCCGTGCACAGTTTGAGATCGAAAGTTCCATATCCCAGGAAACAGACAAGACTGCCGAAGGTGGAGAGTCTGTCATTATCGTTGGTGCAGGGGCTTTTGGATCGTCCCTCGCGCTTGAGTTGGTGACTCACTATCGCGATAAGTATGCTCGTGACAACCACGCAAGTTGACATAGATACGTCGCTGTCAACGTCTTTGATAAATGGTCTGTGCCATCGCGCGATGCGGCCTCGACAGATACCACGAAAATAGTCCGGGCCGACTACGTTGAGCCGATTTACGCCAAAATTGCGGGGGAGGCAATTGAGCTGTGGAAGACAGAGTTCTTCTCAGGAACATATCATCAGACTGGTAGGAGCTTTTCATACACTGATTGACGCTAGGGTGGATTTTTATAAATGATGAGAAGGATACGGTGTGTGCCAAGTCACTGGAAACATTGAGGAGGAATGGACTTGCGGAGGGGGTCGTGGAATTCAAATCAGGCACGGATATCACCGATATGTACGAAATGTTCGATGGACCTTTGGAGAATTGTGTGGGATACTTCAATCCTGCGTCCGTAGCTTGGTGTTCCCGAGCTAGTTAACTGTAGGGCTGGGCGAATGCAGCACAGGCGACATACAGAGTTGCTTCCGCAGCTCAGAAAGCGGGGGCAATTTTCCATACAGGTCCAGCAGGCCAAGTCGTCTCTCTCATCTACAATAGCAAAAACACCAAAGTTGTGGGCATCAAGACTGACTCAGGCGCCTCCTTCTATGGCGACAAAATCGTTCTTTGTACAGGAGCCTGGACAAACTCTCTTATCGATACGAAAGGACAATTAGTCCCTAAGGGACATTGTCTAGGGCACATCCAACTTACTCCCGAGGAACATGCTCGGTACGCGAATATCCCTGTGTTTGACGATTCAAAGACGAATATCTATTACTTTCCTCCGTTCGAGGAGAATGGGGTTATGAAGATTGCTGGGTTGAGTACGGGGTATAGAGTTCAAGGAGATATCCCGCGCACTCAATCTGAGCATCCGGAAGATGGAATTCCAAAGGAAGCGGAGGAACATTTACGACGAGGAATGAGGAATAGTATCCCCTCCCTCGCAGAGAAAGAAATGTTCGATGTGCGAGTATGTTGGTGTGTCGATACGCCGGATTTACACTTCCTAATCACTCCTTATCCTGACTTGGGTGGTCTATATCTGGCGACAGGAGGTTTTCTCCGCCGTGATTCAGAACTGACCTAGGCTCTGCCCATGGATTCAAGTTTTTACCGAGGATAGGATATTATATTGCGTTAATGTTGGAGGGAAAGTTGCCTGCTGAGTTTGCGGATAAGTGGAGATGGAGACCTGGACTGGAGTGGAAGGAGGAAATGGATGCGCCGTGGACTTTGGTAGGCAAGGCTTTTGAAGACACGGAAGGATGGGTTGGGAGTGCTCGACATAGCGTCATGGCACATACCTGGGGAAATGCGACAATTTAGGCTTAAATAGATCGTTGATATGTATATACTATATCTCGCACTCGTTTACTCCCATCCAGAATTACGACATTCTCTTCAGTGCTTGTACATTGAGATACTATATTTATGGCGAATAAGCTTAAATGAAGATGTAACACATTTGCAAAAAGTAAACTTGTTTCAGATGAGATTATTTCCCCCTCAAGCTTGCATAATAATAGGTAATTCAAGAACCACAGAAGGATTTCACGTTCCACAACCTTGGGTAACAATTAATGTTTGAAATTTGAAAATATTACTTCCTCACAGATTCAAGATATGAAATTACTAGAATACAAACACTCGTCAACGTACAAGCCCCCTAAAACACCAACCCATTCCAATATCCACACCAAACTTTCGACTTGCTTATTATCCACAGAAGTAACACACATGTTTTTATTGTTCATTGATTAAACCCGGGACCTTGATTTACGAGACCAGCCTATCTGTCTCTGGGGCCGTGGTGAGGGCCCAGTGCTCCGGCGGTGAGTCGGTCAGGGTAAATCCCGACCGAATTGAGGGCGGGAGAAAATTTATGGACGAGCGTGAATTGCGCATCTTGCGTGAGAGCGGCGTATCGCCATTCAGATTCCTGATTGTCTAGTCGTCAGATTGGGATTGAGAGGGGGATATATACCGCTGTTGAGAGGGTATTCTTCGCCGGAATTGGGATCTTGGACATGGAGTTCCACGGCCTCGCCTTGCCATCCTCGAGTCGACGCGATCTCGTCGAGAACATCCACGAAGTTTTGATCTGATGTTAGTGAGATCATAGGGGAAAGTACCATGAGGAAATGCGTGACGAGAGACTTTTCCATCTGTGGATGCGACCCTCACGCGATAATACTGGGTCGGAGTGGGAGGGAGGAAGCGGTCCCTGTTGAGAGCTGCGGTGCCGTAGTCAAGTAACGGTGAGTCAGTGAGAGTGTGGCTACTATTCTGAGTGAGTTGATCGTTGATCATGGTGTCTCGTTTCCTCTTCTTATTCTGCTGCATGGTGGGAGTCTCCTGTTGTTGCTGCTGCTGCTGATGTTGTTGTTGTTGCTGCTGCTGGTGTTGGTGTTGGTGTTGGAGAGTGGGCTGTCCGGCAGCTGCAGCAGCCTGTTGGGCAGCTCTCTCTTCCACAACATACTTTGGAGGTCGACCACGTCGTTTACCGCTTTGGGTCAAATTGGCTTGCCCGGGGGTCGTGTTTTTAGGAGTAGGATAGTCGAGACGGACTTGTTTCCAGTACAATGTTTTACGAAGGAGCTCGTAGTAATTCGGATGAATGTTATGCGTTGGAAAATATTTCTGCCCCAATTCGTTCTGGAGGACTTCTCCCATGACAGAACGCAGAGCGTCGCTGTTCGTGGGCGGAATCTCAGTCCAATGACGGGAGCGATTGATGTCACGCATCTAGCATTAGTGAGTGGGCTTCAAGGCAGGAGAGATACCAGTTTATTCCAGGCATCTCTGTCTTCAGGAACGACGCCGAGGGCCTTGGCGAGCTGGCCAGAGGACATCTGGTTGATGTCGGAGCGCTGGAGGTCAGCGACACGCTGGCGAGGGGAGGTCATCATTGCAGGATCGAGCTGAGGCAGGGCGTGGGATTGTTGCACAGCCATTTGCGAGGACGACGACGAGAGGACGCCGCCGTGATGGGTTGCGCGGGGATGGGGGGGAGGCGGGTGGTGGTGGTGGTGATGGTGCTGCTGCTGCTGTTGCTGTGATTGCGCAGGCGGCGGCGGCGGTGGATGGTGCTGGTGCGGATGCGGGTGGTGATTTGTGTTCAGTGTGTCGTAGGGCACAAACACAGGCGAATAGTCCTCGATAGACGTGGTCGTCGTCGTGATTGACGGTGCTGCTGCGGCTGAAGTTGTTGTTGGAGGAGCAGATGCGGGCGCTAAGGCAGCAGCCGAGGCAGACGCAGCGAAACGAGGGAGCAAGGACGACGAAGAAGGGGCGGCTTGGGAATGGCGAGACAGAATCGTCACGAGATTCCAGGCGAGGACGAGAGCGGCTAGTGCTGCTCTTCCTGACAAGCTGGGAACGGGAACAGTGCTGCTGCTGCTGAGGACGACAGTTTGTCTTTTATTATTTACCGGCTCGCAGATGGTTTTGATGAGGTAGCTCTGTAATAGGGGAAAAAGGTTGCCGGTAGTGGTGTGAATGTGTGATGTATGTATTTAATTATTGTGTGGGTGTCCAAGGCTTCTGAATTTTTACCCAAGGCGGAGGCGAAGTGCAGCCTCCCAGCCACATATCTTTTATTTATGTTGTTGGATTACGTAAATTACTCAGACCCATCGGCCAATCACAATTAGCTCACACGTTCGCGTCAACCCATTAACATTGAGTCGCGAATCAATCACTCTACAGTAGATCTCCTATTAAGACGAGCTGCACACTGACGATGGCTGCAGCACCTCCCAGGATCATTCCTTCGTATCCTCACTCGCAGGGACGGACAAAACTCGCCTACTCGCACGATGGGCGTTTCTTGATCACCGCAGGCGCAGACCAGCTAATTCGTAAATTCACCGTCGACGAGGAATCAAAGGAACCAGAGACGTTCGAGCAACACACTGAGCCCGTCGTCGCTGTCGCCGCGTCAAAAGATGTCTTTGCCTCGGCCTCGGAGGATTGTACCGTCAATCTCTTCAATATGCGTAATAGCAACGACAATGTGCGTCTTCTCACGCGATGTACCCTCCCGGTCAGAGACGTTGCGTTCAGTCCTGATGGAGAATGGCTTGGTGTTGCTAGCGAGTATGTGTTCTTGATATCGTGGCTTACAATAGGGAAACGAATGCAAAGATTGTGCATACAGTCAGCTCCTCGCGTGTGAGAATACTACGCGGTCATTCCAAGTCGGTCAAACATATCACGTTTCATCCAAATGGGAATCTGGTCACGACTTCCTGTTCCGACGGATCTGTCTATGTGTTTTCAATTACTTCTGAGGAAGCAACTCTTCTGAAAAAGATTGAGGGGATTATTCCCGCTGTAGATGTTGAGTCCGAAACATCTTCCAAGGTAACATGGCATCCCGACGGCAGTGTCTTTGCCGCGCCAACCGAGTCGAAGGGTAACCCCACGTAAGAATTACGTTTGACACAAGATATCCAATTGGTTGCTATGGATGGCTGGGAAAAGGGAATCGTCTTCAAGAACGGCCATACCGGCTCAATCACCGACCTCGCTTGGTCCTCCAATGGAGCCTATCTCGCATCGTCCGGCACCGATGGAA
>Ga0302325_10023002_pt1 | contig 13013 bp, 16 predicted proteins | sample Palsa_T0_2_FD_201948 | JGI IMG/M metagenome (GOLD analysis project Ga0302325, IMG submission 201948) | Peat permafrost microbial communities from Stordalen Mire near Abisko, Sweden - Palsa_T0_2 | ecosystem: Environmental > Terrestrial > Soil > Palsa > Peat permafrost | place: Sweden: Abisko... | reverse complement strand
GCCCGCGGGCGGCGCCCGGATCATCGGGCTGACCGGCTCACCCGGAGTGGGCAAGTCCACGGTGACCGGGGCGCTGGTGAGCGCGTTCCGGGCCGAGGGGGCGCGGATCGCCGTGCTCGCGGTCGACCCCACGTCGCCGTTCACCGGCGGGGCCCTGCTTGGCGACCGGGTGCGGATGCAGCAGCACGCCACCGACGAGGCCGTGTTCATCAGGTCGATGGCCAGCCGGGGACATCTCGGTGGCCTGGCGGCGTCGACGCCGCAGGCCATCCGGGTGCTCGACGCGGCCGGCTTCGACGTGATCCTCATCGAGACGGTCGGGGTCGGGCAGGCCGAGGTCGCCATCGCCTCGCTCGCGGATTCGGTGGTGGTCCTGCTCGCTCCCGGGATGGGCGACGCCATCCAGGCCGCCAAGGCCGGCATCCTGGAGGTCGCCGACCTGTTCGTGGTCAACAAGGCGGACAAGCCAGACACCCACCAGGTGGTGCGGGACCTGCGCAACATGATCGCGCTGGCCGACCGCGGACCAGACGGCTGGAAGCCTCCCATCGTCACTACGATCGCGATGCAGGGCGAGGGGATCTCCGAGCTTGTCACCCGGCTGGACGCGCACTGGTCCTGGCTCAACTCCACCGGAGAGCTGGCCAGGCGGCGGCAGGGCAGGGCCCGCGAGGAGATCACCGCGCTCGCCTTCGCCGCGCTGCGTGGCCGGCTGGCGGCTGAACGTGTTGACGCGCTGGCCCGGCAGGTCGCCGACGGCACGCTGGATCCCTTCGATGCTGCCGAGGCGCTCGTTGACCAGCGCGCCGGCTAAAGACGCCGAATACGTTGGACCCGTGAGACGGTGTAGTCGTGAGACGGTGTACTCGTGAGACCGTGTACTCGTGAGTAGGGCGCTTGAGTTGCCGTTTGATCCCATTGACCGGGCGGCGCAGATCTGGGCCAGCAGGTTCGGCCCGTCCCTGTCGATGGCCGCGGTCACCTCGATCATGCGCGCGCAGCAGATTCTGCTGGCTGAGCTCGACGCGCTGCTGCGGCCCTACGAACTGACGTTCGCGCGTTACGAGGCGCTGGTGCTGCTCACCTTCAGCCGCCGCGGCGCGCTGCCGTTGCGGGTGATCGGCGAGCGGCTGATGGTGCATCCCACCAGCGTCACGAACATCGTCGACCGGCTGGAACGGCAGCAGTTGGTGATCCGCAGGCCGAACCCGTCCGATGGCCGCGGCAGGCTCGCCGAGATCACCCAGGCCGGCCGCGCGGTGGTGGCGCGGGCCACCGTGGACCTGATGGCCGCGGAGTTCGGCCTCCGCGGATTCGAAGACGGTCAGCTGAAGGAGGTCTTCGACCTGTTCCGTGAGCTGAGGCTGACCGCGGGCGACTTCATCCCCGAGCCGCAAGACCCGCCGGACCCGCCACAAGGCACGTCGCAGGAAAGTACCTAGCAGCCCGGGCCCCCGGAGCCCTGCTCTCCCGGGGCCCGGACTCCTAGGAGCCGGTGATACGTGAGGGCTGCCAGCGCAGCCCGCCGTCGAAGGTGAACCACACCGTGCCCGACGTGGGGTCGGCGGGCAGCGCGATGCCCTGCTCGTCGGTGGTCATGCCCACGTAGCTGAACCCGCCCGCGGGCACGGTCGCGGTGCCCTCGGACCCCTTCGGTGTCAGGTTCGCCGCCCGCCAGGCGATATCGCCCGCTGGCAGCACGTCGATGCCCTGGTTCGTGCCGAGCACGACGGTCTCCGACGGGCTCGCGGCCACCGAGGTCGCGATGCCCGCGGCGGGCGCCGTGGCGATCTGTATCCAGCTCGCGCCGCCGTTCAGCGAGGAGAAGACCAGCTTGTGCTGCTCCCCAGAGCCCCCAGAGCCCCCAGAGCCGCTGGACGCGCAGGTCAGGATGAGTTCCTTCGCGTTCACCGCCCCGAACAGCGCCCCGGCCGGCTGCCCGTCCGACTGGGCCGTCCGCACCGGGCACGCGGTGGTGATCGAGTTCACCAGCGTCCACGGCCCGCTGCCGTTGACCGGCCCGGCGTACAGCGCCCGGTTGGGCGCGAGCAGGAAGCCGCGGCTGCCGGTCAGCGCGAGGGTGGCGGCCTCGTCCGCGGCGCCGTCGGTCAGCCCCGAGGTCGAGGCGCCCACTGGCGTCCAGTCGCGGGCCGAGCTGCTAGCGGCGGCGGAGGCGGAGTAAAGGGTGAAGCTCGTGCAGGCGGCTGCGAACTCCGGTCCGCTGCCGGTGCAGGACGCGAACAGCGCGAACACGCGGCTGCCCACCGTCTCCAGATCGGTGACCCGCAGCCCGCCTGTGCTGACCCGAGTCCAGGTCTGGCCGCCGTCGCGGGTGGCGTAAAGCTCGGGTCCGTACGCCCATCCGTCTTCGGTGTTGAGGAACCGGATCTGGCTGACCCCGGTGGACCCCTCCGGCGAGCCTGTGACCGGCGCGGGGACTCCGGACCAGGTCTTTCCCGCGTCGTCGGTGCGTGCCACCGACGTGCAGAACGCAGTGGCGCAGTGCCCGGCCACCCCAGCCTGGCCGATCACCCAGCCGGTCTCGGTGCCGACGAAGGTCACCGACGTGGGCCGAAAGTTAGGCGGTACGGGCGCCGGAGCCGATGCCGACGGGACGGCGGAGGCGCCCGCGGACGTCTCCGTGCCGCCGCCGGTCCTGGTGGCCGAGGGGGACGCGCCGGAAGCGGCAGCGGCTGGACGGCCGGCGTTCACCACGGGCAGGCTGACCACCTGCGGCACGGTCACCGCCGCGGCCACGATCACGGCCGCGACGCCGGCGCCGGCGGCCAGCCGGCGGTACTTGCGGCGTCGCGCCCGGCGCTTGATCAGCTCGAAGGTACCCGGCGGCGGCGGGAGCGGGTCGATGCGCTCGCTCAGCCACCCGTCGATGTCGTCGTGACGGTCAGGCATCGCGTTCCCCCAGCGCCGTCTTCAGCTTGGCGCGGGCCGCGAACAGGTCGGCCTTGATGGTGCCTTCAGGCTTGCGGAGCAGGGCCGCGACCTCCCGGATGCCAAAGCCGCCGTAGTAATGCAGCAGGAACGGATCGCGCAGCCGCGGTGGGAGGGAGGCGATGAGGTTGCGGACGTCCACGTCCTGGTCCGGGTAGGCCACCGGTTCGGCGGATGCGCCCGCGGTGACGCTGCGCATGGCGCGCCGTTCCCGTTCGGTCTTGCGCCAGTGGTCACGTACCAAGTTGGTGGCGATCATGTAAAGGTAGCTTTGCGGGCTGTCGACCCGGGTCCACCGGGCCAGCAGCCGGACGAACGCCTCGGACGCGATCTCGTGCGCGGTGTCGTCGTCGTCGACCAGGCGCCTGACCCAGCCGGCGAGCTTGGGGTACACGCCCCTGAACAGCTCCTCGGCGGCATAGGCGTCAGCTTTGTCCCCATGAACCCCCCCAAGAGCCTCACCAGCGGTGCCCACCGGATCTCCCTCGATGTCCCCGGCAGGCGACGGGAACGGCGTGCCGCTACGCCCCGTGGTTCTGCCGCCCGGCATGAGCACCATGCCGGGGCCGGTCGGGGCATCCTCGAGAACACCCATGTGATACGGCAACATCTACCACATTTCTGCCCGGCTACCTGAGTCGCCGGATTCCCGCTGGTTAGGAGGGGTCTACGTGCGGAAGGGTCTGGCCCGGGCGCGCCCCCGCGGCGTCCGGGCCGCCGCTGCACGCAAAACCGCTTGCCGCCTTGCGCTCTTAAGAGACGATGCAGCCCGCCCATTGGTTGCACAGAAATTTCTTTTTTTTCTGAACGCACCCGCCGCGTGCCCCCGGCCACGGTTCCGCCCGCGGGCCTGACCGCTCATCGTGGGCTGCATCTGATCACACGTGGACGACGGCGATTCGCTGCGCCTTCGGGCGTTCTGGCTCTTCGACAAGCCTATTCAAGTCATCCGGGTCGCTGGTCAGCAACACGGCCGGGCGTTCCAGTTCAAGCGCCGTGGCGGCAACGATGGCGTCAATAGCGCAGCGATGCCCCGGAAGGCCGGTCGCCCCGAGCAACTCACCGGCACGACGTGCGATTTGAGGGCTCACAGGCAGGGCGGTGATTCTTGATAGCACGCGGTAGACGGCCGCATCGCGCGGGCCGCCCCTAAGTACTTCGGTGAGCGTGACCGCGCTCACGGCCACCCGTGCACCCCGGGCACGGGCGGTGTCAAGGTACCCGCGTGTGCGCGCATCGCCCGCCGCTAGTTTGGAGAGCCCTTCGCCATCGAGGATGAGTGTGCCGCCTGCGGCTACTCGGCGTCCGGCCATGCGTTCCGGGCCTCGGCCAGGTACTCCTCGGGAACGGGACCATGCTCTGAGGCAAGCAATGCCGACAGTTCATCAAGCAAGTCCATATCGAGCTGCCGAGTGACGGCCTCGGTTACGTACTGGCTGAACTTGCCGGGCCCGGCGCGCAGCTGGACGGCTGCGGTGAGGTCCGCCGGCATGGACACGCTCACTTTGCGGGCTGGGCCAGCGAACCTAACCTTCGCGGCTATGCGGTCAACAACGATGTCCGGGTAGTGTGCCGCCCTATCATGGTCGTCCTGGGGTACGCCGAGGTCTTCGGTGCTGGCGGGTTCGGCACTCATGACTTTATGCTACCACTGGTAGTAACTTCGTGCCGACTTAATCGGGGCGAACCGGGAGCGGCCACGGGCAGCCCGGCGTCCTTGGCCGCGGCGAGCAGGCGCTCGTCGTAGGCCACGAACGCGGTCAGGTCTCGCTTCACCGCCAGCGCGGAGGCCAGGTGGATGGCCTGTGCCGCGGACAAGCTCTGCGGCGGCAGGGTGGCCGAGTTGTCGAGCACGTCCGGAGTCAGGGCCACCCGCGCGATGCGCTTCAGCATGCGGTAGCTGCGCGGCAGCGCGCCGGGCTCGGCAGACCAGATCGCCCGCGGCACCTCCGCCCGGTACAGCGCGCTCGATATCAGGGGCTGGTCCGCGCGTTCGGCCAGCCACCGAGTCAGTGCCGCCGTTTCCGGCTCGGCCAGCGCCAGCTTGACCAGCGCGGAGGAGTCCAGGTAGATCACGGTTGTTCTTCCGCCTGTACCTGTTGGGCCTGTACCTGGCCTTCCCTGGCCTGGCCGAGGAGCCTGCTGGCGGCCAGCCCGGAGGCCGGCGACGGGTACGGATCGATGTCGGCGACGCCGCCCGGTTCCTCGGCGGGCTCGATGACCCCGGCCGCGATCAGGCGCTCCAGCGGACTGCCCGGCTCGAAGACCGGTACCAGCTGAGCGACCAGCCGTCCGCGGTTGGTGACGTCCACCGTGTAGCCCTTCTCCGCCAGGTCGACGTAGACGCTTGCGTGCTGTCGCAGTTCCCTGATTCCTATCCGCCGGCGGCTCGAGGTCCGCTCGGTGGGCTCCGCGCGGGAGGCTGGCCGCCCCGGTTCGCGGGTCCGGGCACCCCGGCCCTCGACGCGGCGCTCCGGATTCACCGGCAGCGGTTCCCGCTCATCGTCCGGCGTGTCACTCATCGCGCCACGGTAGCACAACAGATGCTACCCCGCGACGGGCACTGGCGCAGTCCGTGAGTTCGGCGCCCGGCGAATAGGCACGGGCCGGCCTTTTCCTCCGAGATTCGCTCCCAGAAAGAATAAGCGGCGTGATTTCGTGATAATCCGAGTGACGACGAAATACGATATGTCAAAAATTTCTGCTTTGGCTTCTTTGATTTTGCCGTTTGTCGAGTTGCTCAGCGTCGGGCGCGCCCGCTGGAATACGATTGGACCGCAACGGCTCCTGAAATTCCGTGGAGGTATGGTCACACATCCTCTCCATCCGATAGGGAAGTCTTTGCCCGCAGGGGGGCGCCGAAGCAGAGAATGTCTATTTTATGGCGATTTCGCGGTACGGCCCGAGAACCGAGATGAGCACCCTCATAGCTGGCACCGGATGGAAATAAAGATTCTGTTAAACAGCAGAGGGACCTGCGGAAAGAGCTCGCCGTCAACCAAGAGGAAAGGGCGGTTGTTTATGATCCGTCAGCGAATAGCTGCCATTCAGCCGAGGCTAGATGTGGTGGCCGCTCGTACCGACGTCAAGCGCGTCGTTATTTCGAGCTTCGATAGCATCGGAAACCCCCACTACAACGGCGGGGGTGCGGCCATGGTCGAGATGGTCGCCGGCCGCCTGGCCGGACAATTTGAGGTCACGTTCGTTACTGCCGGACACAACGGACCGGCCGTGATGTCCGAAGGCGTGCGCTACCGGCGGCTTCCGATCGGCTGGGCGGGTCCCCGGGCCGGGCAGTTGCTATTCCACGCGCTGCTGCCGTTCCTAGCCCGGCGGATGCCCCATGACCTATGGATCGAGAATTTCACGCCGCCATTTTCCACCAGCTTTCTGCCGCTGTTCTCCCGGGCCCGGGTCCTTGGACTCGCCAACAGCCTGAGCGGCGAGTACATGTCGCGTCAGTACCGGCTGCCTTTCTTCCTGGTCGAGCGACTCGGGCTGCGGTTCTACCGCGACGTCGTGGTGCTCACCCCCGCTGATAGCGCGCTGGTGCAGCGTTCCAGCCCAACGGCCAAGGTGCACGTCATCCCGAACGGCATCCCCGTGCCGCGTCTGGACGAGCGGTTGCTCGGCCAGGGTGAACACATCCTGTTCCTGGGCCGCATTGACGTTTGGCACAAGGGAATCGACCTAATGCTTGCGGCTTACTCCAAGAGCGGGGTGTCGCTGCCACTGCTCATCGGGGGGTCCGGCACGCGCCGCGAGGAGCGCAAGCTCGAGGCGATGCTGGCGACGACCGGAGGCGATGTCCGGTGGGTCGGCCATGTAACGGGCCAGCGCAAGCAGGACCTGCTGGAACGCAGCGCCTTCGTGATGATGCCGTCGCGGGCGGAGACGTTCGGCCTGGTCGCGCTCGAAGGCATGGTCTGCGGCAAGCCAGTGCTGCACTTCGGTCTGCCGACCTTGGGCTGGATGGACGGCGACGTGCGCGTCCCGCCCTATGACGTCGACGCTCTGGCCACCGAGATCCGTAACCTGGCCGACGACGAGGCGGCGCGATACGAGCTTGGCCGAGCGGGTTACGCGGCCGCACTGCGACTCGGGGACATGGACAAGATGGCGGATCGCTATCTCGAGATGGTCCAGGAACTTATCAGCGTGCCGAGCACGGACATGGGGCGGTGAGCCGGTCAGCCTTCGCGGTGCACGTCCCGGGGCCCCTTGTCGATCCGCAGCCCGCGCCAGCTGGGCTGGCGCAGGATCTCGTCGGTCGTCCACTCGGCGAACGCCACCTCGCCGACCAGTCGGGGTTCGACCCAGCGGGCGTCACGGCCCTGCTGGGCCGGGACCGGAGTGTCGAACGGGCTCGTGTCCCGGCCCAGCGGTGTGAGTTCGGCCATCAGTTCGTCAAGCATGTCCTGGGTGAAGCCGGTGCCGACGTGCCCCACGTACCGCAGCTTGCCGTCCTGGTACACGCCGAGCAGCAGGGATCCGATCATGTCCGCGCGACGGCCAGCTCCGGGCTTCCAGCCGCAGACGATGACCTCTTGTTGCTTGACGTTCTTGACCTTGATCCAGTCCCGACGCTGATCCGGATGGTAAAGGGAGGTTAGCGGCTTGCCGACGACTCCCTCTAGACCCTTGGCGATGCTGTCCGCGAGCACACCGGCCGCGCCGCCGCGGTGCCACGGCGGGATATGGACCGGGTCGGCGGTCAGGCCGAGCTTCTCCAGCTCCGCCCGGCGCTGGGTATAAGGCTGCTCGAGCAGCGAGTCGTGGCCTAGGTACAGCACGTCGAAGACGTACATCTGCACCGCCGCAGCCCGGATCAGCTTGTCGTCCGGCTGCTGGACGTGCATGCGTGACTGCAGCAACCCGAAATCCGGGCGCCCGTCACGCAGCGCCACGATCTCCCCGTCCAGGATCACCGGAGTGCCGACCCGATCGGCGAGCACCGCCAGTTCGGGGTAGCTCGCCGCCATCTCCTTGTCATTGCGCGAGACCAGCCGGACCGTCCCCTCGCTGACGTAGGCGATCGCGCGCAGGCCGTCCCACTTCAGCTCCCAGCCGTAGGATTCCTCATCTTCCGGCAGCTCGTGGCGCAGGCTGGCCAGCATCGGCCGGATCAGGTGCGGCAGACCCGCCATCGCGTGCCTCCTTGATCGATTTTTACCCTGTGACGCTATACCTGCTGCCGGCCTCACGCGTGCATCACGACATGCCAGGGGCGCACTGTGACGGCCAGGAACCCGGCCGAGACGCTGGTGTCGTCTTCGGTCGCGAGCCGCATCGCCAGGCTCAGCTGACCAGGTCCCGGCAGCCGCAAGATGGTCATGCCCTCACCCACCGTATCGGGCAGCGGACCCGCGGCGACCAGATACCCGGCCTCGCGCATCCGGTTGAGGAACGCGATGTGCTCGGCGAACCGTGGATCCTCGAACAGCGTGCCGGTGGCGGGCGCGGCCGGCCCGGGGCGGTGCAGCAACGCCACCCACGTGTCGCCCTGCTCGCCGTGGTCGGCTGCGTAATCGCGGTAGCGGTCCAGCACCATCGGCCAGCCGTGGTCGTATTCGGCGCGGGCGACGGCCGGATCGGTGAAGGCCTCCCAGCCGGAATGTTCCAGCCTCACCCGCGTCTGGCCTGCCGCTGCGGCAAAGGTGACCTCGACGTGGCTGGCGGATTCGGCGGGCTGGCCTGGATGCCAGCTGAAGCCCACCGCGTCCGGCGGCTCCCACCGGGTCACGGTTCCCCACACCGTTGCCTGCCCGTCGGCGGACCGCTCGATGATCTGACCGTCGGTGAACTCCACGGTGGCGTCGGCCCCGTAGACGCTCAGCTCGGCCAGCGGCCACCACTGGCCCAGGCGATCGGTGAACACCTCGAACGCGGTCGCCGGGTCCGTGTCGACCAGTATTTCCCTGCGGATCGGCGGGACAGCGCTCACGGGTCGCTCCTGGGCTGGTCGTTGGGTGCATGTTGCGGGTGGGCGGGTGCCTGGCGCGGGTGGGCGGGTGCCTGGCGCTGGCTGTGCTGGCTGACCTCGGCGGCGTACGCGGCCAGGGCGGTATCCCAAGTCCGCACGAGCCACTGCTGCGCGGCCGCCATCCCGTCCGGCGCGAGCGCGTACAGGTTGCGGGTGCCGACGCTGTGGTGCTCGATGAGCCCGGCGTTGCTCAGGATCCGCAGGTGCTTGCTCACTGCCGGGCGGCCGACCGGCAGCCGCTCGGCGAGCTGCCCGACCGGCGTCGGCCCGTCGTGCAGCAACTCCAGGATGCGACGGCGTACCGGTTCACCCAGCGCGTCGAAGACGGCATCTGTTTGGTTACTCATGGGCAACGGTTACCTTAGAGCAACCAAGGCCGGAACGCAAGACGCCCGCCCGTGCCCGCGGATCAGCGCTGACCGGGTGGTCTTCTCCCGCACCGCCGGCGCCTGACCGGGACAACTGGACAAACGGGACAACGGAGCCGGATGCGGTGACATCATGCTGTCATGACGCCCGGAGGCCCAGGCACCGAGCGCGCCGGGAAGACCGAGCACGCGTCCCCGGTCATCCGCCCCTATCGCGAACCGGACCTGGCCGCGGTCTACGCCATCTGCGTGCGGACCGCGGACGGCGGCGGGGACGCCCGGGGCAAGTACCGCAGCGATGACCTGATGCCTGACCTGTTCGCCGGTCCCTACGTCTTCCTCGAACCCGAGCTCGCCTTCGTCCTGGACGACGGGCGCCAGCCGGTCGGCTACGTGCTCGGGACCGCGGACACGGCCGCGTTCGCCCGCGCCTATCGCGAGCGGTGGATCCCGCGGCTGGCCGGCCGCTACCCGGTCCCGCCGCAGCCCCCGGTCACCCCCGACGATCAGATGCTCGCCCTGCACTACCGGCCGGAGCGACTGCTCTGGCCGGGCCTGCCCGAATACCCGGCTCACCTGCACATCGACCTGCTGCCTGAGTTTCAGGGGGCCGGCTACGGCCGCAGGCTGATCGAGGCCTTCGCCGCGGCGGCGGCCCGGGCCGGCGCGTCCGGCGTGCATGTCTGCGTCGTCGCGGGTAACGTCAGGGCCATCGGCTTCTACCGCCGTCTGGGCTTCGAGACGCTGATGACAGACGAGCCAGGTGGGGTCATCTATCTTGGCCGCGAGCTCTTACCGACCCGGCGACCGAGGGGATCCGAAGGGCAACCCCCTGATCCGACCTGGACGCAGCGGAAGCGGCATAAGAACCGGCCGCCGCGAGTTATCCCACCGGGGCAAACGGGGAGCCCTGGATCAGCGAGTGACACCAATACGGCAGGATGGAATCATGCAGCCGCGAGATTTTTCGCTTTATGGGGCCGTCGATCTGGGTGCGCGGCAAACGGCCGCGCAGCGCAGGCAGCAGACGGCTCAGACCGGCGGGCCGGCCACCTCCAACGGCGGCGCCGTCATCGAGGTCACCGAGGAAACCTTCAACACCGACGTGGTGGAGCGTTCCCGTACGACGCCGGTGATCATGGATCTGTGGGCGGAGTGGTGCGGGCCGTGCAAGCAGCTCTCGCCGGTGCTGGAGAAGCTCGCCGCCGAGGCGGCCGGCCAGTGGATTCTCGCCAAGGTCGACGTCGACGCTAACCCGCAGCTCAGCGCGGCCCTCCAGGTGCAGAGCATCCCCATGGTGGTCGCCGTGATCGGCGGCCAGCTGGTCGATGGCTTCCTCGGCGCGATGCCAGAAGGCCAGGTCCGCCAGTGGATCAGCCAGGTCCTTGCCGCGGCGGAGAAGATGGGCATGCAACTGATCAGCCCCGCGGCCTCCGCTGAAACCGACGAAGAGGGCGACGGCCAGGACCTCCAGGCCGACGTCAAGCCGGGAGCAAGCGCCACCAACCCGAACACCCCGACTGCCGCCCCAGGCCGCCCAGGAGCCCCAGGCGGCGCCCCCGGCGCATACGGTCCAGGCGGCGCGCAGGTGCCGCCGGCGTACGCCGAGGCGCGCGCGGCTATGGAGCGTGGTGACCTGGACGGCGCCGCCCGGGCCTTCGAGTCCGAACTCGCGAATTCGCCCGGTGATCCGGTCGCCAAGACCGGGCTGGCCCAGGTCAACCTGATCCGCCGGATCAGCTCCTACGATCAGGCCAAGGTCCGCCGGGAGGCGGCCGAACATCCCGATGATGTCCAGGCCCAGAGCCAGGTGGCCGACATCGACCTGGCTTCCGGGCGGATCGAGGAGGCGTTCGACCGACTGCTCGGCGTCGTGCGGCGCACGTCAGGCGCCGAACGCGACCAAGCCCGCGCTCACCTGGTCAGCCTGTTCGAGCTTCTCCCGCCGCGCGATCCGAACGTCAGCAGGGCCCGTTCCACGCTGTCTTCGCTGCTCTTCTGACGGCGATAGCCTCTAATTCGAAGTCGAAGGAATATACAAGTCGAGTTGAAAGTTACTTGCCGATAGAGGGGTGAGGCCGGCGAGCGCCGGCGCACTCCTCCAGAAACCCTTCGGAGGTGAGGCAAGGATGTATTTGACAACTTTTGACCCGTTTGCCCTTTCGGGTCGGGATCTTCAGCGTCAGTTCGACCGGCTGGCCCGGACCTCGTTCGGCCCGTCCGCCGGCATGCCGATGGACGCGGTACGCCGGGAGGGCGACGTCGAGCTGCGGTTCGACGTCCCCGGCATTGACCCCGACTCGATCGAGGTCACCGTGGACCGCGGCGTCCTGTCGGTCAGCGTCACGCGGACCGACGAGCGGAACGAGAACGACAGCGAGAAGTTCGTCGTGCGGGAGCGCCGGACGGGCACCGTCACGCGCCGCGTGCGCCTGTCGGAGAACCTGAACGCCGAGGCAGTCGAGGCCGACTACCGCAACGGAGTCCTGCAGGTCCGGATTCCGGTCCTGGAGCAGGCGAAGCCGCGCAAGGTTGAGGTCCGCCAGGCGGACGCGCAGGCCGAACTGGTCAGCTAATCCTGATGAGCTCGTCATGACGAGCGGCCGGTCCGGACGCCAGGCGCCCGGGCCGGCCGCTTACCATCTGGGGGAGGGAACGCGATGGCATCATCACCGCTCGACGACGAGCACGCGCCGCTTTACACGGTCGGGCAGGTCGCGGAGCTCCTCGCGGTCAAGCAAGCCTTCCTGCGCCGCGTCGACGAGCTGCGGGTCGTCTCGCCGCAACGGACGCCCGGCGGCCAGCGCCGCTACACGCGGTATGAGATCCGCGTCATCCAGCAGGTGGTCTCGATGGCCGACGACGGCATCACCCTGCAGGCGATCCGCCGCATCATCGACCTGGAACGTCAGCTAGCCGAGGTGACCCGGCAGCGCGACGAACTCGCCCGCCGCCTCACCGAGCTCTCTTAACGCCCATTTTTACCGAACGGACGCCGGTATCACCCCGAAGTCAGCGCCCTTCCGCCCCGTCCTGCCCAGCCTCCGAAGCCCCGCCCGCCCCCGCGGACCCGCCCGCCCCCGCGGCCCCGGAAACCTCCGCGAGCTGCTCGAGCACGGGCAGCGCATCTGCGAGCGCGGCGCGCTGGGCGGGCGCAAGCAGTTGCATGCTCGCGGCCAGCGCGAGGGTGCTCTCCGTGCGGATCTGTTCCAGCGCGTCCTGCCCGTGCGCCGTGATGCCCAGGGTGCTCGCGCGGGCGTCGCTCGGGTCGGCCCACCGGCGCACATAGCCGCTGTCTTCCAGCGCCGTCACCAGCCGGGTCAGCGTCGATGGCGCGATTCCCTCCGCGGCGGCCAGATCTCCCAGCCGCATCGGCCCGGAACGGTCGACGGTAGCCAGCGCGGCCAGCTGCGTAGGGGTCAAGCCGGCCAGCTCGTGACGGCGCAGCCGGCGGGACAGCCGGGCCAGCGCGACCCGCAGCCTGGTCACGTCGATCACGGGGCCGTCGGCGTCCGCCGCGTCGACGGCGAGGGCCAGTTTCGGGCCCGTCCCGCTCTCCGGCTCCGCGCCGGTTCCGGGCACCTCGCTGCCCGCCAACACCCCGGATGGCGATTCCGTGCTCACCTTCCCAGCCTACGCCGCGCGCGCCGTACGCTTGGAGTCCATCAGAAAGGCGGGAACCAACGTGGCAATGGCGCCTAGTGTCTCCTATT
>Ga0302325_10022999_pt1 | contig 13014 bp, 17 predicted proteins | sample Palsa_T0_2_FD_201948 | JGI IMG/M metagenome (GOLD analysis project Ga0302325, IMG submission 201948) | Peat permafrost microbial communities from Stordalen Mire near Abisko, Sweden - Palsa_T0_2 | ecosystem: Environmental > Terrestrial > Soil > Palsa > Peat permafrost | place: Sweden: Abisko... | reverse complement strand
TGTTCAAGAGACTACCAAAAGAGTAGGAAGTATTCTTTCCTCCTCCTATCTCGTGACTTTAGCAGGTGGCGTTGCTGAGCAATGCGCTAACCAAATCTAATCGCGGGGTTCCTCATGAAATTATTTCGAACATTTTCTTATCAATCAGCATCCCACAGAACTACCCATCAACACCTTCACCATGTCTGCTATGGACCTTGATGCCCCCGTGTCTATCGGGCCTCAATATAGAGAGCAGACGAGTGCCACGTAAGCAACTTTCAAAGTTGCAAGTGACCACAGCTAACGATGATTCAGAATTCTTTGCTGTAACTGCGGCGCTGCTATCGACGGCACAACCTCAGCAGGAGCGCTCTGCTACGACTGCGTAAAACTCACAATCGATGTATCCCAGGGAATTCAGCGTGAGGCGACTCTACACTTCTGCCGAGACTGCGAAAGATGGTTATTACCCCCGTCAAGTTGGATTGTTGCCGCTCCCGAATCAAGAGAACTGCTGGCTCTTTGCCTGAAGAAATTAAGAGGTCTGCACAAAGTTCGGATTATCGACGCAAGTTTTATCTGGACCGAGCCTCATTCTAGGAGAGTAAAGGTCAAGCTCACAATCCAAGACTCCGTGTCTGAGGGTGTTGTGCTGCAACAAGCATTTGAAATCGAATACGTGGTGGCGTACCAGCAATGTCCCGACTGCGCGAAGTCCTATACTGCGAATACATGGCGGGCTTGCGTACAAGTTCGACAAAAGGTTCCCCACAAAAGGACTTTCCTTTACCTCGAACAACTCATCCTGAAACATGGGGCACACAAGGACACAATCAACATTAAAGAGGTTAAGGATGGGCTGGACTTTTACTATTCCGCGCGAAATCAAGCCGAGAAATTCGTCGACTTCCTCAACTCTGTCGCACCTGTCCGAACGAAGAAATCTCAAGAGCTCATCTCGATGGATATCCACACTTCTACGAAATCCTATAAATTTTCATACTCCGTTGAATTGGTACCCATCTGCAAGGACGACTTGGTGGCGATACCCATAAAGCTGGCTAAGCAGATTGGCAACATCTCTCCTCTAGGATTATGTTATCGCGTTGGCACATCTCTCAATATTCTCGACCCACATAATCTTCAGACCGCTGATATCAGCACGCCAATTTACTGGCGGGCTCCATTTACCGCTCTCGCAGATGTCCAGGAGCTGGTTGAGTTTGTAGTTATGGATATCGAGCCTATTGGCGGTCAGAAGGGCAAGTGGTTGCTTGCCGAAGCAACTGTTGCCCGAGCATCAGATCTGGGATCGAATGACAAGACATACTATACCAGAACACATCTCGGAAATGTCCTCCATCCTGGAGATTCGGTGATGGGCTACATGTTGACAGGCACAAACTTCAACAGCCCTCAATTCGACGCCCTAGAAGATTCTAATGTATACGCCTCTCAAATACCCGACGTAATGCTTGTCAAGAAGTTTTACGCTAGAAAGAAGAAGTCCAAGAACCGGAACTGGCGTCTCAAGCGTATGGCGAAGGATGAGGGTGATCTGTTACCAAAGAAATCAGACCAGGAGAAGATGGATAGGGACTATGAGATGTTCTTACGGGATGTGGAGGAAGATACTGAGCTGCGGCAGACGATGGCTCTGTATAAGGCTCAACAACAAGCGAAGAAAGACGCTGAGGCTATGAGCGTGGTTGAAACTGATGATGGAGAGGATGAGACCCCACAAATCAATATGGATGAGTTGCTAGATGAGTTCAATGAACTCAATGTTCAAGGCGAACATTAGTTTTGAGTCACCTAGTCACTTGCTCCATTTGTTTGCTGGCGTATGGCACAAAAGGTGTTGGCTTTTCGGACGTTGGCATCTCGGAGTTCTGGATTAGCATAGAGTCAAATTCATGAAATCGGAAGCGCTTGGCTCTTTTATATGAACAATGTGTTGACAGCCATTGGCGAATTTCTTGTGTGCAGCGAGTGACGAACAAAGAATCGCAGTCGCCAGACCCAGGTGTGGTTTCGAGAGCGGTCTTTGACATTCCGTATGTTTTCATCTGAAGTGTTCTTTATTCATCCGGTACATCGTCATCGTCACTTCACCACAATTGCGAATTGCTTCGTCAGAAGTCAGATGCCCTACTTGCTCATGTTCAACTATTGAAATTGAAATTGGATTGAGTGGCTCATAACATGAATCAAACATCTAAGATATCGAGACCTCGCACCGATGCCAGGCCCCTCAAACACTCACCAGCAAACCCTGAATCCACGATAGCAGCTCCTCTCGCACACAACATCCCATCATTCCACTTCGACATGCAAACTGAACCCATTAACCTCCTTCACAGTCCAGCAAGCACGAGGGCGCGGCTTAATCACTTTGCGTCCCAAGTTTTGAAGTTAGCACATGATGAGTATCAAGAGCTTTGGTTGCTGTTACATCTAACGAGAGATGGGTCACCATTCGAAGGGCATGAAGGGGTGATGAAACGGATCAAGTTGGTGAGGACGGAGTTAGTTCTTACGTTGGAGAGGTGGAAAGTGTTGGTTGAGGTGGAGGGGAGTCAGGAGTAGCAGGAGCTGAAGCATGCCGTTATCTTGGAGGGTTTGGGAGGTTGGAGTCAGTGCTTACAACTCTTGTTTGACTTTTGGATGAAGATGGCTTGATTGAGGCGTTTTTAAAAGTCTGATTGTACGAAGGTATTGTCATTTACACCCTTTGTCAGAATTATCGGACTCTGGCTCATCGATGTGGAACGTCGTACATTGTTTTTGGGTATATATCCTGCCACTATTATCCTCTCTTGATTAAACCACTCATCAACCTTACAAGATCAAGCTTAATCCAATCATACATCCACAAAAATCCATCCGAACCAAAAAAAACAGATCAACACCAAGAGCAAAATGGTGCGAGATGCTGTTACTATTGGCGTCATCGACCACAGACCTGGGCGTTCCGGGGGCACGGGGCTTACTGGCAACTGGTCTGGATATGATGAACAGGAGTTCCAGAGGGATCTTGAGGATGTCAAGCAATTATGGAAGGATCTCAATCAGGAAGTGGCGAGTCGTTACTTTCTTCTTCGTAGACCAGTCGCTGTGGCCCTCAAGAGAGAGATACGCGAAAGGTTGCAGAGGATGGCTTCATATATAGAGAGAAACTTTTGATAGTTCTGTGGAATGCTGGGAGAGTCGGAATGGAGAATGCTATGGTTGTACCTTTTGCGTTGGTTTGATTTGAGCTGGGCTTGCTCAGGTTAGCTTGGAAGAAGAATGCATGGATTCAAAACTGATCGATTGATCAACAATGTCGTCTCTCTTTGCTGCCAAATAATGACCAAGAAGTGATATGCCTGAAGCTAAACTTGAGCTCCATTCTATATCTGCTTCTAACGGCCCCGATTTCGGTTTCGTTCAATCATCCTGATGCTGTCAAAGCAATCTAGAGTAATATTAGGATGCCATTATCCCATTTGCATCTTTCTGCTTGCTGATATGTGCAGGCCATGGAAAAGGCGTCGATGGCTTCGTAAATCTAGCTTGTACGACTCCTTTTCTACTACTGGGGAATCACTCTTTTCCACGAGGTCGAAGAAACGCCATGCGGTGAAGCGAAGAATGGTTGCACATGGTTTCAGTGCCCAGAGCCTCTTGTTGTTCGAGCCCTTTGTTGACAATATGCTGGAAAAATTTATCGTGAAGATGGACAGCTTTGCCCAAAAGCAAAAACCATTCGATTTTTATTTCTGGTTTGAGCTGTTTACAATGGGTCCAATGGGTGAGCTCGCGTTGGGCAATAACTTCGGTGTTATCGACGCTGGAGAGCCGGCCAGATATTCCACTCTCGCGGAGCAATCACAACAATTTGGAAATTTGAGAGGTCTTCTGCCATTTGGAAAGAGCAGCGTGAAAGTTCTGAGCTGGGTGCCACTTGCGTATGTTCAGAAGCTATGGAAAGCCCGAGAGGAGTACCTGGAATATGCAAGAGTTGCACTGGAGAAGAGGTTACAGGATGATCGCCAACAGGTGACACCGACTGGAAAACCTCGTCACGATATCATGCAGCGTTTCATTGAGGCACAAGATCTAGAAAGTGGTGCTAAGATGGATTTTGCTGAACTTTGTGCTGAGACATCCTCATTGATGTAAACTTCTCTCTTTTATTCTCGAAAGAGATTGACTTACCATTTTTCCAGGGTCGCTGGAGCATTGACTGGGTCCGCAACCATGAGTTGGATGATTTATTACTTATGCAAGAACCCAGTTATCAAATCTCGGCTTGTCAGTTAGCTCGAAGCCATGTTTCCTGATAACCTTGACTGCAGCAAGGCGATACTCTTTACCAAGTTGAACAAGCTGGGTCTCCTCGAGGCTGCTGAGATGGAATGCCTTCGTCTCTATCCACTAATTGGCTATGCAATGCCTCGAGGTACGCCACTAGGTGGGGGCTGTCATCTGCGGGTTGTATATCCCAGGAGGCGTTGCGGTAGGAGTGCCGGCAGCAACGATTGGGCATCACCCCATGGTGTACCGCTAGCCCCAGAAATGGAACCCGGAGCGGTGGTCTAACGAAACGGCAGATATGGCTTTGATGAAAAGTTGCTTTCTTGGCTTTGGATTTGAAAATCGCTATTGCATCGGCCGTAATGTTACGACGCAGTTTATCACCAAAATGATCGCAACGCTGTTGCTAAGATACGAAATAGAGCTTGAGAATCCGGGATTGGTATTGGGAACGAAAGAGTTCACGATTTTAAAGCCGTCTGAGAAATACAATGTAGTTCTGCGTAAAAGAAAGAGATAGATGGTGAGTAAGAACATGATAGAAAGTCAGACGAGAGATCATACCTGGCACATGTGGGGTAATTGAACCAATTAAACTTCCCAATCATACAAAGCACCTTTCGTAAAGCAGCTACTGTGCGTAAAATACTACCAAGCGATTGAAGTTTCCCTTTGTATGTCGCCCGTCTTCGCTTTTTGTATGGCGGCTAACGTTGCCTTTTTGTTGTGCAAGTCGATATTAATGGCGCTTAGAACGGCTCTCTTCTCTTCGGGGACCATCTCTCCCTCCGCCAGTCCCTCACGCTCAAGACTTCTCAGCCATTTTGCCACATGAGCGACTGCAAGAGCGTCCCAAATGCCTTCCCGGAGTTGGCAGGAAAAGAGCATGTCAATTGCTCGCTTCCTGACTTCGTCAAATCGGCAGCGCGATGCTACTAGAAATACACCAGGAACAACCCCTATATCGACGGAAAAGCGGGGCTCAACGCTTTGGCGTGTAGACATGAGATAAGGTAGGAGTTTTTCTGCTAGATCGAGGATGGCCGTGAATTCTGGTAGGAAAATATCATAAGCGGTTTCGGTTTTGAAGAAAGTTCCGGAGAGCATGATGTGGGATATCTTCGTTTGAGCCATTAGGAGAGCTGCGCCTGCCTTTTGACGCTCGTCTCCGTTTTTAGCAATGTTGTCGAAAAGATTGGCTGCTGCCACTGGAAAATCAGTCAGCATCACTTGCTAAAAACATCTAATTGTATAGATGTAATGGAAGTTGAAGTAGGACGGTTAGTTATGTAACACAAGAGTTAGAATGAGCCGCTGCTCGGGAAACCTTCGAGAAAGAGGAGGAAAGCTTGAGATATAACGTACAAGTCCAGCGACCGATATCAATTCGATAAATCAAGTGCTCTTCCTTCTGTATCATTGGACGATTTGCTGAATCCTCTTTGGGATTACTCAAGAGCAATTCCTTTGCTTGCATATTCGCCGACCCTTCCTCCTGACCGAGTCGTTCTTGTAACATCTCTATATCCAGTGATTGGAGGGATTTTAAAAAGTGATAGTTCCGGTTGATAATGAGCTGCCAAAAGTACCGTGCCTCTTCCAGGCTTTTGAATTCTCCTGGCAAAGCCCCGAGGATAGTGGTAAGCATTTTCTTGACTTGTTTGTGGACGGCCTTACTCCTTCTGTCGATGAACATTAAGACTTGTAGATCAAGGGTGGTTAAAGCCATCATGAGATCATCGTCGAATCGCTGGTGTACAGCGGCATTTCTACCTTGCCACGGTGTGTTTGCGACCTTCCCCCAATCTTCGCCAGCTGCGGACTGGAACAGTAAATTCAGCCCACTCTCTGCGTGAATGGCTGCTGTTGCTTGATTACCTAACATCCCCTCAAAGATAAACACTAACAGACAAGCGATGAGTGCAACCCGCAGATCTTGTCTCCCACTCGCGATGGCAGCTCTCATTCCCCGAAGTGATTTTTCATACCACATCAACGCGTGTTGATAATCTTTCCCATGAAAGCTGGGTCCTGAAACATCACGCTGAAGCTGGATTGTGTTGTGTTTTGCGGCCTTTCCCAATGATCCAATGGCAATGATAGCGTTCCGGACGAAAGGCTCTTGTTCACTTACCTGGGGAATTAATCTTCCCCAGATTGGGTTGGGAAACGGTCCGTTGATCTCTTTAGCGGTTTCCTCGAGAAATATCCTAAAACAGTGGCCGCTCAGTTCATCTTCGAATCCAGCTCCAGTGTTTAGTCCTTGGAGTGGCGAGGTTACCTGCTTCGGGAGCAGTACCTTCGTCTGTATCCGTCGTAACTTTTGTACTCTCGGATGGACTTTCACAAAAGGCTTGTAGCCATCACAAACAACTCCAAATTTTATACATCTCTGGCAATGAGGCTTGCCTTCATCACACTTCAACTGTTCCACAAGACATTAGAGTTGGCATACTTCTTTCAAGGGATTTTAGGACTAGAATGTCCCAGGAGCGGTTGGAAATTGCCAAAATCTGGACCAAACGCAAATGGGAACAACACTCCGAAAGATTGAGACTTACCCTTCGCATTCTAAAGTCAAAAGAGTTAGCCGAGGTACCGTACATGGGAAGCTGGAAAAGGTCTATAGAACCAGGGTTTCACATGCTTGCAAGTCTGGCATCCTGTCTTGACCTTTCTCTCGAATCTCCTCGTCTTTTTGGATAGCTTGGTTTCTGGAGCTGTTCGGTTGGTCAAGACGATGTTGCTGCTGGAGGATATCGAGGAGTCTTCTTCGCCAGACATTGCTGATGACAATGTTGGCTGCATACTCGTTCATGACGGCTTCGCGATGACAAGCAAAAATACAAGGAAGCTAGAACATCAGATGGGAAGGCGGAAGCATATAAGCGTTAATGATCAAGCTCGCAGGATTGCAGACGGACGGGTCGTCGTCTACGAAGCTAACATTTGAGGCTGACTAATTGGGGCCTTAAATTAACCTGCAAGCTCGCTTGTAAGGGGCTGTCAGTCCCTGAATTTAGTGAGCCAAAAAAGGGCTAGCCGCAAGAACCCCGCTAAAGGACCAAACCCTGTATACCGCTAACCTTAATGTTTCGTTACTTTTTGAATCCATCTTTGTGATCACTCTTTGCTTCAATCGTGATTCTGTCATTGTACGGCAAGGGATCACTCCTCAACTCCAAACCTCTCTCTCAGCTCTCCACTAGAAAATTGATCAACAAGTATTTCATCTCACACAGCAATGAGCCTCTCCCTAACATCACGCTGCCCCATTTGCAGCACCAAGGAACACCTCCTTCGATGCCAAGGTTGCAAGGTCCAGCTCTATTGCAGCCGAGATCACCAAGTTTCCGACAGAGATGCCCATAAGAAAGCTTGCAATGCCGTCAAGAAGGCTCAGCAAACGCTTGATTTCGAAGAGCAAAAACTCCGTGCTCATCCTGGTGACTTCATGACCCCGCCGAATATCTTTGAAGAAGGGGTTGGTCACTTTTGGGGCATCCATGAAACTCGTCCTTACATGAGAGCTCGGTACGGGTTGGTTGAGAGTCTCTTGAAAATCAAGACCTCCCTTGCGGTACAAGCGGCTCTGGATCATGCCCTGGACAGTGAGTTCCCTGTGTTCCAGAGTATTGTATCTTTCTTCATGCGTGTGGGGAGTGGCTATGTCTTCAGCTAGGAGCAATCGGTCATAATACATTATCTCAACTCTTTGTTGTATTTTTTCAAGGCAATACGGATCTGACATTCTAGGGTTTAGTGCTTCGCTTGTGTCGCGGTGATAACATTGGAGTCCGAGACTGTATGCCTGCAATGTTCTTGAGGCTAGGCAAGGATCAGGAATGTTATGATTTCATCAAGGTAGGTGGTTCTTGAGCATTAACTTAACTTTTCAGATGTCTCGTCAATCATTTTCATTCCCTTTCTTGATTTCGGAAGGCTCCCTGTTTGAGATTACCCAATTCATATCTGCTAACTCTAAAATTAGTGGTACTTTACAACTGGCCAGCAATCTAACTATGACTGGGGTGATACAAGCCTGCCATTTCTCGACGTGAAGGATGCCAATGCCTTTGAGTCAACCGAGCTTTTCACTAGGAGGTTCGCAGACCTCAGCTTCATTGTAGCAGGGACATTGATTAAGATTCGGCTCTTATTGGACGTCAAAGCTCTACAAAACTCTACCGTCCTTAGCGAGAAAGTTCCACAAGAAGTTCTTGACAACATTCGTGGTCAGCTCGTCAGTTCTATTGTTGCTGGCAGAAAGGAAATCATGGAGAGCAAGGACCAGACAGCACTTGTCGAGAAGCTGGAGTCTCAGGTAGAGGAGATTTACAAGGCTGTTGCCGCATCGAATGAGTTCATGTGGCCAGCACTTCTGCGTCCGGGTAAGAACCTCACAGCAAGGCTCCTAGGGTACAGCATGGGGACACCAGCACACATGCAAATGGTCCTCCAGTACTCTTATGCTTCATGGGTTGAGACTCCTGGGGCTATTGACATGATCAGGGAGTTGTCCAAGAAGCATTCTGGCAACTAATCTTACTCTGTCTTCTATGCCACCGTAACTTTTGCTTTTGCTCTTCATATTTTGCATCGATGGATAGAACCGAAATGCGATTAGAACCAGGCGAGTACAGGTCACAATTCTACATTCTGGGATTTGGAGAGTCAAGACGGCGAGGATGTTGTTTTTGTGCGAGGCGTTCCAAAAAAAAAAAGATATAAGAGCTTCACAGCTGGGGTTGAAGGATGCGGGATTTGGCAGTTGGCATTGCTGTTAATGAAAATTGAGCTGTGCTTTTTGTCTTTCATAATGATCAGATGCCTGGTAGTCAATAGTCAGCAGTCGCTTGATTCAGTCAGATCGATTTGTGGGTGAATACAATGTGCGTGTCGATGATTAAGTTGAGATCAAGAGTATCTCAAGTGAAGAGCTTTCTGCTGACTCAAGGATTTGGTGCTTCCGCAAAGTTATTTATCTAGTCATTCTCTAACTCTCAGTCATTCCTGCGCGAACATTGGCTGGAGCAAAGGAGTCAACCTCCTAGAAGGAAAGATAAATACCGGTCTCTGCTACTCTGAAGTAGTAAGTCAAGCCTCATACTAGACAGGATTGCCACAAAAATCTCAGCTCCACTCCCAAAACCTCGCAAACAACATCCTCCCACACCATGCCCACCCATAAACTTGATACAGGTCAATTTGCTCCCTGGGGCCATTTAGAAACCGAATTTTTCATGCATATTGGCGATCTCCTCGCAGAGCTCGAAGCAGCATACAAAGAAGCAGATGTTTGGCGAGGCACAGAACACGAGCGGGAAGGTATTCTTGTGGATCAATTTTCCTTCATCACTCGAGACTTAAGGCTCACCTCCGACTCTGGAAATCCTTCCGTACCGAACAGGAAGATCCGTGTATTGGAGGATAAAATTTTGTGGGAGTTGTTCGAATATAAGCGGAGATTTATCACGGAGTAGAACTGAGCTCTTACGAAAAGGTTGAAGCTTGTCAAAATGTTCTTGCGCTGCATTCTAGCATGGTGTTGGTAGTACTAGCAGAAGCCAGAAAATAATTCATCTTTTGTCTGAAAACTTGACTTCTAGAATTGTCACGAAGCGAGTGCCGTAAAATTAGTGCACGATTACCGTTAACAAGGTCGATCTAATAGAAAGCGAAGACGAGCTCACTGTGAATCAAAAGAAGTAAAACACACAGTGTCGAACCGCCAGAAAGCAAAAACGAATTCCACTGTGAATCGTCAGGGGCACACCATGAAAAGATGCGACAAAGTATTGCTCACGGATGTACTACTGAAGCGGACAGAAGCGAACTGTATAAAACAAGATTCTCTGATCCATGATTCTTTCTTCGTTTCCATTGTACACTGAAAGCTCTTTCAACATTCAACCTCAGTTTGCAACCATGGCTCAAGATGATATAACAAACCACAAGAAAAAGACGTGCCACGAGAGCGAAAGCGAGTTCCATGGGCATGACGGACCTCCATTTGACTCACAAATACCTTCCCGAGCACCACCAGGTACCTTGCAGCCACTACTGGAAGGGCGGTTGAGCCACTTCGACCATTACTTCCACGAGGTTCAGAGGATAGTGGATCATTTGGCTCGAAGTGTTGATCGACTGAAATACCTGAGAGACGAAGATGTGGATGCATTTGAAGATACAAGAAAATATCATCGAAGCGGTACTGGAGAAGATCCATTGAGGGCTTGGGAGATGAATATACATGCTATGCTAGGAATGCTTAGAGATATTCGAGAGGAAGATCTGCCAGGCAGTCGTCTCGATGGATGAAAGCCTCGAGTCAGATGAGGTTTGTTTCTACGTTGCACTTTACACTAGAACGACTCTACCAGCGGGACATATACCGTATATATGATTCAAGGGTAGCAAATATAAATCAGTCAGACATCGCTGGTCAAAAAAACCTATATGGAAACCTTTTCTAGGGGCTATCCAAGCAATGAATGAAAGCCGTGCTAAGTGTCCTGTAGATCGAACAAAGGAGATCTTTGGCTTTGTAATTGAGCGCAGTGAGCAAACATGTTCACATGTGCAAGAATTTTCTGTTTCTTTCTGGGAATTGGCTCGGCTACGATTGAATTTGCCAGCTAATCGTGCAAACTTGTGTTTGGACCTGCTGTTGTCGGTGAGTGCATAACTACACACCCCGTATTGAGAATAAAATGACATTAATGGGTCCAAGGTTTGTGATGTTTATGAGATTACCTTTATAAAGGGTTTAGATTTCTCACGTTGATCTCGAACTAAATAACTCTTTCCACCCTTTGCAAAGAAGAAATTAGTATCAGAATTGAAAAGGGAAGCATCTTGACATGGCCCTAAAGATCAATCCAGCAGAATGGAAAGCGAAAACAATATTCGTGAATCGGGGTACAGGAGCTTTGAGTGGAAAGACTATGGAGCTTGATCCATCTACCGGTCCTCTCCCACCGAGTTGGGAATGGAAAGTTGTAGGTGCCTCAGTTGTTGCTCAGCAAAACATCACCAATTTCATTGCCAAGGGATACGATCCAAGGAGCTTCGACTACTCAAAAAGGCGAAATTATGCAAGCTGTGCAGCTCATGCCTTCGCAGATGGAAACCGTTCGAGGTCGGGAGGCTATCTGTTAGGCATAATTGAAATGGATATCGAGGTTACCTTACCAGCTTTTAAAAGACATCTGGAGCAATTGAAAAGAAAATCAAATGATAGGAAGACGAGTCGAGAAACTTTGAGGCAAGATCTGGAGGCAATAGCCATCTGGATTGCCTGTGTGGAATATCTTGACAAATTGCGCGGACGGGACGAGGTAGACGTGGAAACGCTCAAACGGCGAGTTCGCGAGCCTGTCAGAAAAATAGCAAGAGAACTAGACCTGGACCTGGCAGAGACATCCGATACCCTAGTATTACGGTATGCGCAATTAGTGGAGGATATGGCAGGATGGTCGGACAAGCGCAGAAAGCCGTAACCGGTTCATAGAATTTTCACGTTTCTCGATGTTTTCAATCCTAGACGATTTGAATTACTCTTGGGGATTTGGTATCGATGAGGAACAGGGAAGAGATTGACTTCAGTGAGCTTGTTGTGCGATCTAACTTGATAGTTGAAATATCCACCAGATCCATTGAGAGACTTTGCTGCTTAAACTAGTTGGAGATGCCAGAATGTGCTGAAATATTTCTGAGCATCTACTTCCAATATTTTAACTAGTATTTGAGCGATGCATACTGTAAGGGTATGGATTAAATTGGCAGGACATCGGAAGCTATCAAGCACTTCTTTGACATATGCCTGAGAAGGGTCGCGTCAAATATTGCGAGCAGTAGTGTAAATACAAGGGAAAGAGTTTCGCTTCACACATATCAGGAACATCTAAACTTTCAGATGACAGTCGCAAAGCCATTGAAACGGAAGCTCCAATTATTTACAAAATAAACCCAAGTGTAGAGTAATGCATGGAAATGTCTCACAAATCATATAGCACGGCTGAGCTGTGGAGCCAGAACTTCCCTACTTAAAAGATCTTGCTTAAGACCCTCTTGACCTGCTCTGGTTGATCCTCCGGTCTTCGTTTCGAAGCAACTGGCGTCTGTTTGAAATGTCTTGCCCGTTCCCCACCTTTCTTCGTCTCCTTCTGAACCGTCTCACTGCCTCCCTCTTCCGTCTCTTTTCTTCTCTTCGCAGCCTTCTTAGCTTCCATGCCCTCTAACATCTTTGCCCTCTCCACATTCTGTACGAACTCCTTATTCTCCTTTGTAGTCTTGCTGATCTCTGCTCTCATTCTACTTGCCCTCTCTGCGTTCTCTGCTGCAATCTGCTCCGTCAGATTGTTCCACTTGAAGCCCTTTAAATAGAGCAAGTTCCAGACATCGTCATGATAATATGTGCCTTTCTTTCCACCAATGGTCCTCGCATTCAGCAGCTCACAAGCTTGCTTCGCATCAGCTTTATTGACAAATTCGACCCATCCATCTACGAATGACCTCTTCTTATTCCCGCCATTGCGAACTCGTCGGGTATGAGATGCAGGGTCCTCAGGCGTGAGAAAAATGCGATTGATTGCGCCATAAGGTTCTAGAAGTGAACGCAGTTTCGTAGGCTTCATGAATGGAGGTATTCGAGATAAGTAGACCACACCAGATCGTTTGATGGCAGCAGCCGTTGCAACGAGGTTCTTCTTCGCAAGTGGCTTCGAA
>Ga0302325_10022998_pt1 | contig 13014 bp, 7 predicted proteins | sample Palsa_T0_2_FD_201948 | JGI IMG/M metagenome (GOLD analysis project Ga0302325, IMG submission 201948) | Peat permafrost microbial communities from Stordalen Mire near Abisko, Sweden - Palsa_T0_2 | ecosystem: Environmental > Terrestrial > Soil > Palsa > Peat permafrost | place: Sweden: Abisko... | reverse complement strand
ACCTCGGAGGCGGGTCGTCGCTCTGTGCCGTGCGCGGCGGCGAAAGCGTGGACACCACGATGGGCTACACGCCGCTCGAGGGCCTACCGATGGCGACGCGGAGTGGGTCCGTCGATCCCGGGCTGCTGATCCACCTGCTGCGCGAGTTGTCGGTCGACGCGCTGCAGGAGATGCTCGAGCGTCGCTCCGGTTTGCTCGGCATGTCGGGGATCAGCGCAGACGTGCGCGAGCTGCTTGCCGCACGACACCTCCCCGCGGCAAAGCTCGCCCTCGACGTGCTCGGTTGGCGCATCCGCTCGTCGCTGGGCGCGATGGTCGCCGTGCTCGGCGGCGTCGACCTCATCACTTTCAGCGGCGGCATCGGCGAGCACGCCGCGGACATCCGAGCGGCCGCGTTGGACGGAGGTCTCGGCATCGGCGCGCGCTTGGACGAGGCGCGCAACGCCGCCACGGTGGAGGGGAGCGTCGCTGCAGCGGCATCGAGCCTCGCGATTTGCGTCGTGAGCGCACGCGAGGGCTGGCAGCTCGCGCGAGCCGCGGCGCGGGACGAATGGGCGGCGCACGATTCACCAGCCTAGGGGCGAGCGCACAGACGAGAGGGGCGGACGCCGTGGCGTCCGTCCCTCGACCCGTCATGGATCGGCGCGCGACCCGGTTCGCGCCGCCTGCAGCTAGACTGGACCCGGAGGCCAGACCGCGATGCCGCCGCCTGGTCCGTCGCCAGAGATAACCGGCGTGTGCTTCGCCGGGGCGATCACGCCGAGGGTTCCAAACGTCGGGTTGTAGTGGACCGCTTGCGCGTCCATGCAGTAGGGAGTCGGGCACGCCGTTTGCGGTGCGTCGAATTGCTTGGCGCCCCAGATAAAGTTCTCACCGGTTGCCAAGGTGATATCCGTGAAGCTGAAGTGTGTCGGCGACGCACTGGCACTGTAGACGTAGGATGTGTCGAGCGTTCCGCAGCCCGCGTTGTACACCCAAAGGGAGCCGATTTCGTTGTTCACGATCAGGTGCTGGCTTCCGTCGAGCGCCACGCCCCCCGGCCAGGACGGCGACGGAACGGCTTCGCAGAACGAGCAGCTGGCCATGTGCGGCGTGCAGATGTCGATCTGCTCGAAGGTGTTGGTCGGGTCCCAACCGCTCGTGTACACGTTGCCGACGTTATCGATCGCGAGATAGTAGGGCAAGCCCGGGGACCTCGGCGTATCGGTCGTGGTCGGATGGTCGGTGGCCCCGGAGAACCAGTCGATCGTGGACGTGCCGTACTCGGTCGCGTAGACGTCGCCCGAATAGTCGGCGGCGATGCTCAAGGGAGCGCCGAGGCCTGCGGTTGTTAGGGAGAAGCCGAGGGCCGAGCCGCACGGCTTGTAGACGTTGATGGCGTTCGGAGCCGCGCCGGCGTAGATGACCGACTTCGTCGCGTACAGTCCCCACCCGTTGTCGACGGCCGGCATTTGCGGCAGCGGGACGTACGACGTGTACGGCGATCCGCTCATGTAGAGGTAGTCGGCGGCGCCCGTCTTGTCGGACAGGTAGATGACCTTGCACGGGGTCATCGGGTCCATACCCGATCGGAACGTCGACGTGGCGCCCGAAGTGGCGTGGCCGGCAAAGGCCAGCGCCCCGCTCGTCGTCAGGCCGGCGAAGAGCGCGGCGGCGGCGAGGCTGAGCGTGAGCTTGCGGTGCGTGGTCTGCCGGGACGGGCCGAGCGGGCAGACGCCGATCTCCTGCGTGAGGTCTCGGGACGAAGCGGTGCGGTTCATGGCTATCCTCCGATGGAGTGAGGTCCGCTCTCGGCTCGCGATCACGAGCGACGCGGTATGACCTCACCCTAGCGAAGCTTCCGTCCGATTTCCGTCCGACTGGCTCGGTGGCGAGCGCGGCCGCGCTACGTCGGGCTCACCGCCGGCGTCTGGGCCGCCTCCGGCGGCGACGCCGCGCGGCCGCTCCTCGGAAGTGCGCCCGTGCCGCCGAGTTCGAACCCCTTGATCACGACGTAGAGAACGGGCGTGATGATCAGGTTTAGGAACGTGGAGATCAACATTCCGCCGAAGATCGCCGTTCCGAGCGCCTGGCGCGCGCCGCTGCCGGCCCCCGAAGCGATGACGAGCGGGGTGATGGCGACGACGAACGCGATCGACGTCATCAAGATCGGGCGAAGCCGCGTCTGCGCCGCGCGAAGCGCCGCCGTCACGACGTCTGCTCCCGCCCGGACCTGCTGATTCGCGAACTCGACGATCAGGATGGCGCTCTTACTGGCGAGGCCGATCAGCATGACGTAGCCGACCTGCGCGTACGCATCCTGCGAGAGACTGGGGTTGCCCAGCAGTAGGATGAACGGGAAACCGAGGTGGCCCATCGTGAGCCGGAAATTCATGAACAGGAGCGCACCCAGCAAGGCCGCCGGCACCGCGAGGATCACGATGAGCGGGTCGATGAACGATTCGTACTGCGCGCACAAGACCAGGTACACGAAGATGATGCCCAGCAGGAAGATGATCGCGGCCTGGGACCCTGCCTCGATCTCTTCGAGCGATAGTCCCGACCACTCGTAGCCGACGCCCGGTGGGTCGATCGCTCGCGCGATTCCCTGCATGGCCTGGATGGCTTCGCCAGTACCGTGGCCCGGTGCGGCATTGCCATTGATCTCGATCGAGCGGAACAGGTTGTAGTGCGTGATGGTCGGCGGGGCCAGGACCTGCTTCACGTCGACGAGCGCGCTCACCGGCGTATTGCCGTTCGTGGCCGAGCGGACGTAGAGGCGCTGGAGCGCCCCAATCCGATCTCGATAGGGTTCGTCGGCCTGCACGTACACGCGATACGAGCGATCGAGGTAGTCGAAGTCGTTGACGTATACCGAGCCGAGATCGGTCTGCAACGTACCGAAGAGATCGTTGAGCGACACGCCCATCGCCTTGGCCTTGTTGCGGTTGACGTTCACTTCCAGTTCGGGCGCGTCGATGCGGAACTGCGTGAAGACCTGCGTCAGCGGCTTGTTCGGTTGGTTGCCGATTCCCATGAACCCGTACGTCGTCTTCATCAGGGTCGGGAGGCCGACGCTCCCGCGATCCTCGAGCTCGAACGTAAAGCCGCCGATGCTGCCGACGCCGTTGATGGCAGGCGGGTTGAACGCGAAGACCTGTGCCTCCGGAATCTGCTTCGAGAACTTGCCCATGAGGCCGGTCGGGCCGTACAGAATCCCGACGATCGACTCGAAGAAGCCCTTGCGCTCGCCCCACGGCTTGAGCAACACGAACATCACGCCCCGGTTCGGCCCAGAGCCCGCGAAGCTGAAGCCGCCGACGTCGAAGACGTCTTGCACGCCGGGTTGCGCTCGAATGATCGCCTCCGCCTTGAGCGCGGCCTTGCGTTCGTAGCTGAGCGACGTTCCTTCCGGAGCCTGAACCAGCGTGATGAAGAAACCCTGATCCTCCTCGGGGATGAAGCCCGTCGGCGTCGACCGGAACAGCGCACCGGTGACGGCGAGCGCGATTGCGAACAGGCCGAGGACGAGCCAGCGCGCCGCGAACAGGCGCGGCAACAGCCGCCGGTAGCCATCTCGGAACGCGGCGAGCCGGCGGTTGAACCAGCCGAAAAAGCCGCGCGTCGCCTCCGGCGGGTGCTGTAGGAGGATGGCCGAGAGCGCCGGCGCGAGCGTCAACGCCGCGAACAGGGAAATCGTGATCGACGCCGCGATCGTCAGCGCGAACTGCTTGTACACCTCTCCGGTGGTGCCCGGAAAGAACGCGACCGGAATGAAGACCGCGAGCAGCACGAGCGACGAGGCAACGACGGCGCTTTGCACTTCGTGCATCGCCGCCGCTGCGCCGGCAATGCCGAACAGCTTGTGCTCCTGTGCGTAGCGGGCGATGTTCTCGATGACGACGATCGCATCGTCCACCACGAGCCCGGTCGCCAGCGTGAGGCCGAAGAGCGTGATCGTGTTGATGGTGAACCCGAACATCTTCATCACGAAGAACGTCCCGATCAGCGAGACGGGGATCGTGACGGCGGGGATGATCGTCGCTCGACGGTCCTGAAGGAACACGTAGATGACCAAGACGACGAGCACGATCGCGGTGAGCAGCGTGAGGACGACGTCGCGCATCGACTCGTTCACGAAGGTGGTACTGTTGAAGGCCACCTCGTAGTGGACCCCGGCCGGAAACGTTTTCGATAGCGCGTTGAGCCGCGAGAGGACGCCCTCCGACACCGTGAGCGCGTTGGCAGTCGGGAGCTGCAGCACGCCGAGGCCCACCACGTTATCGTTGCCGTCGAAGCGGACGAAGCTCGAATAGTCCTCGGCGCCAAGCTCGATCCTCGCGACGTCGCCGAGCTTCGTGAAGCCCCCGTCGGGGTCACTGCGCAGGATGACGTTGGCGAATTGGCTCGGATCGGTCAGGCGGCCGACGGCGTTGACGGTCACCGTGTACGGCTGGTTCGGTGACTCGGGCGCGGCGCCGATGCTGCCGGCCGCAACCTGCACGTTCTGTTCCTGCAGGGCATTGAGCACGTCCGAGGCGGCGAGTCCACGAGCGCTGAGGGCGGTCGGATTCAGCCAGACGCGCATCGCGAAGCGGCGCTGACCGAAGATCAAGACGTCCGAGACCCCCGGAACGCGCTTGAGATCGTTGACGATGTTGAGCTCGGCGTAATTCCCGAGGTACTGCTGGTCGTGCTGCTTGTTGTCCGACACGAGGGCCAACGCCATGACGAAGGAGCCGGAGTTCTTGCTGACGGTGATCCCGGTCTGCTTGACCTCGTTCGGCAGACGCCCGAGCGCCGTCTGCACGGCGTTCTGCACGTCCGACGCCGCGATATCGAGCGATCGCCCGAGCGAGAACGTGCACGTAATCGTGGACACGCCCTGCGAGCTCTGCGACGTGACGTAGCGCAGCCCTTCGATGCCGTTGACGGCCTGCTCCAGCGGAATCGTCACCGCGGTCTCGACGGCTTGCGGGCTCGCGCCGATATAGGTCGCCTGCACGGTGACGACCGGCGGTGCGATCGCCGGATACTGCGCGACCGGCAGCGTCGGAATCGCGACGAGGCCGGCGATGAGGATGATCAGCGAGCAGACCACTGCGAAAATCGGCCGCTGGATGAAATACGTCGTCAAAGTGTTGCCTCGCTCAGAGCGTCCACGTGCTCGACGTCTCGGGACGCGCGAAGGTGTCAGCCGCGGCGGCGATTATCCTGATTACTCTGCCGGTTGTTTCAGCTTGCGAGCAAGCGACTCCTCGACCGCGGCGCCGGCGCTTACGGCGCCCTCCGGCAGAGCTGCCACGTCTTGTCCGCCTCGGTTTGTTCCTCTGTACCGTAACACCAGCCGCGCGAACGCAGCTTCTCGACGTACGAATCGCGCTCGGCGCAGGCTCGTTGCGTTGCAGGCGAATCGCCGGAGCCTCCGCGGCACGTCTCGTTCGCCTTTTCTTCGGCCGCAAGGAGGTCATGAACGGACACCGGCTTCGGCGCCGACCCCGAAGCGGACCGAAGTTGGCGCCACGTCGAGGAAGTGGGGTGCGACGGTTCGGCTGCGACGACGCGTTCGAACGCACGCGCGGCCGTTGCATCAGCGTTGAAGCCGAGGGTGGTGCGCAACAGATTCCGGCGATCGGTCTCGGGGATCTGATCGAGCACGCCGACGAGCAGCTTTGGGTTCGCGCGCATCAACTCGTCGACACCCCCGTATGCCTGTTCGCCTGCTCCCCCGTCCGCGACGAGCGCGTAGCGGACGAGCGTGTCGGCCGCAAGCCGGTCGACACGCGCACGAGCGCTCAGCGCCTTGATTCGTGGCAGGACCGCGGTGACGAAATCGCCGAACCGCAGCGCACCGTCGTCACGGACATGTGGACCCACCCGCTCGCCGGAGCGGAGATGTGCAGCCAGCCGCCTCGGTCGTCGTCGACGGTCAACTCGGTGCCGTTCGTCAGGGTCGTCCGAATGGCACCGTTCGGCTCGCTCCGGACGTTCGTGGGCGGCTGCGGATCGTCCACGACCGTCGCGCACGCCCCGGCAATGGCGACGATGAGTAGCGGTAGCATGTGCGGATTTTCGACCCACCAAATGAAACCCCCGAGAGTCCGAAGTCGCGTGCAGCGTCGCCCATTGCTATACACGTTCCGGCCGAATGTTTTGGGTGGATTCGCAGGGCCGTTCGTCGAACGGACCCATTCGTTATGAGCCAGTTCAGAGTGGACGGCGCACCAGAGAACGGCCAATCGGCGCGCCAATGGCTATTGGTAAGCGTGGAGAAACTGCCAAAGCCCGGTCACACCTCGTTCGTGAAGGCCAAGGCTCCGCCCGAGTCCGAACTCGAGTCGTATCGCATCGTCGAGGATCGGGATCTGCGTGCGCAGATCATCGCCAGTGGACTCGGAGCGCTCGTTCAGCGTCCGGGACCGGGGAATTGGAAGAAGACGAAGCCCCCTTCCTACATCATGAAGATCTATCCGAGCTTCGATGCTCCTGGGGACCGCCATGCGGCCGCCGGGGTTCGAAGGCGTCGCTCCGAACCGGCACCGTCGGCGTTCCCGGGAACGGTCGTTCACGAGTTGCGTTCGCGATGGGAGCAGTACTATATCGACAGCCGGCCCGAGCGGCGCAGGGAACACGAGCGGCGAGCGGACTCTGCAGACCTCAGCGCGATTTCGAAGGCCGCACAGGACTTGCTCTCCGCGGCTCGGCGCGAGAAGCGCCCAATGACGACACGCGAGGCCGTCCTGCAAGCCACCGAAGAAGCAACGGCGGATTTCGAAACACTCCTTCGGCGCAAGCACGGCGACCTCGTCGTCGACGTCTTCGGAATCCCCGAGGAACCCGAGTAGCGCGTCTGCTCGGACGAGCGTATCCCGAACTGGATGCGCGTGTGGCCCGAGTCAGTCACACCTGGGGGGCACGGTGCTGATCGGACTGGAGTCCCGGGGATTGAGCGCGACGTGAGCTTGCAGCGATGGCCCTTGGCCGCGCGGGTGCGCAACGAGGAGCAACAGCCCTACGTGGCGGACGGGCTGGACGCCATGTACGTCTCCCTTGAGGATCGCGACTCGCTGGCCGGTCTGCCCAAGAGAGGGGTTCCCGTGAGTATCTCCTATAGCACGCGGTTCTTAGCGGCCGCGGTATTTGCTGCTCTCGTGGGTGCACCGACAGGTGCCTCCGCCATAACGTCACACGCAGCACCGCTACGTCCATCCCCGTCATCAGCCGTGCGAGCGCCGCAATCGATCGACTGGCCGCAACTTGGGTTCGATGCTGGGCACTCCGCCGACAATCCGTACGAAACAACGATTGCGCCGAGCAATGTTGCCCAACTGCAGCAAGCTTGGTCCTTCTCGGCCGGCTTGTCGTCAACGGCGTGCTCTATGGCGCATGCCAAGGGAGCAACGTCTGCGCATGGAGCCTCCCAGGTTCTCACAAGCGGACACGATGAGAGCGACACGCGGCAACAAAAGGTCCGCGACGAGCTGCGCGCCAAGGCGACCATTGCAGCAGCGAGGTCCTGGCCGCGAACAGTTGTCTTCACATGCCGCTATCAAAATGCCCCGCCCGGTGGTCGCGTCGTTTCATCGCGACGCGATCGAATGACCAACGGATCATCCGGTCGGCCGAAAGCGCGTTGTAGACGCCGCTGCGATGGCCGCACATCTCGGTCGCGGCGCTGAGGAAGAACTTCGGCTAGACCGAGCGCGCACTCCGCATACCGCCGCCATCGTGGGGCCGGTGACCACGCGCACACGGGCCTCCACCCCGCGCCGGGCGTCCACCGACGGATGAGTTGCGCTTCGTGCGCAGAATCCAGCGGCCGTGCCCGATCCCCGCGCGCGCGCCGTCGACTGGCTCCTCGAACGCCAACACCCGAGCGGCTGGTGGTCCGGCGAACTCGAAACCAACGTCACGATGACGGCGGAGCACGTGTTGCTGCTCCGCTTCTTGGGCATGTCGGTCGACCGCATCCGCGATGGCGCGATCCAGCACTTCATGCGGCAACAGCGCTCCGATGGCTCGTGGGCCCTCTACTTCGAGGGGCCTGCCGACGTCAGCACGACGATCGAAGCCTACGTCGCTCTGAAGGTGCTCGGGGTCGATCCCACGAGCGATCCGATGCAGCGTGCGCTGACCACGATCCGCCGCCTCGGCGGCCTCGCCCGCGCACGCGTGTTCACCAAGATCTGGCTCGCGTTGTTCGGAGCGTATCCCTGGGATGGCATCCCGTCACTTCCGCCGGAGATCGTCTTCCTGCCGCCGCGCGCGCCGTTCAGCCTCTACGACTTCGCGTGCTGGGCGCGCGGCACCATCGCGCCGCTGACAATCGTCATCGCACGCCGCCCCATCCGTCAGCTCGGCGTCTCGACGAGCGAACTCGTGCTCGAGGGAACGGAGCGCGACCTCGCCCATGTCCCCGGCTCCGGCATCTTCTGGTGGCTCGATGCCCTTCTCAAAGCGTACCAATCGGGACCGCGCCAGCCAGGCCGTGCCGAGGCGACCCGCCGCGTCGCCGAGTGGATCGTGGAGCGCCAGGAGCTCGACGGAAGTTGGGGCGGCATTCAGCCGCCGTGGGTGTATTCGCTGATCGCGCTCAACCTCGAAGGCTTCGCCGTCGACCATCCCGTGATGCAACGCGGCCTCGCCGGCATGGAACGTTTCGTGCTCGACGACGAGGGCGGCTGGCGCTTTCAGGCGTGCATGTCACCGGTATGGGACACCGCGTGGGCCGTGCGCGCGCTTCGCGCCGCGGGGCTTCCGCGCGAAGATCCGGCGCTGGTGCGCGCCTGCACGTGGATGCTCGACGAGCAGATCCCGCCGAACCACCCCGGCGACTGGCGCGTGCGTTGCCCGAACGTCGAGAACGGAGGCTGGGCCTTCGAATTCGATAACGACGTGTATCCCGATATCGACGACACCACGATCGTCGTGCTCGCGCTGCTCGAGGCGAGCAGCGGCGAGCGCATGCAGGTCGCAGTGGAACGGGCGCGTCGCTGGACCGTCGCGATGCGCTCGTCGGACGGAGGGTGGGCCGCGTTCGATCGCGACAATACGCGCGAACTCGTGTATCGCATCCCGTTCGCCGACTTCGGCGCACTGATCGATCCGCCCACCGAGGACGTGACGGCGCACGTCGTCGAGATGCTCGCCGCGCTCGGCCGCGACGAACGCGACCCCGACGTCGCGAGCGGCCTGGGCTTCCTGCGCCGCACCCAGACCGCCGAAGGCTCCTGGTTCGGGCGCTGGGGCGTCAATCACGTGTACGGCACGTGGTGCGGGCTCTCGGCGCTCGGTCCGCTCGGCGCCGGAACGGACATGGCCGGCCGCGCGGCATCCTGGCTGCTCGGCGTGCAGAACCCTGACGGCGGCTGGGGCGAGACGTGCCACTCCTACGTCGACCCTTCGTTCGCCGGCATCGGCCCGAGCACGCCGTCGCAGACGGCCTGGGGCGCGATCGGGCTCCAGATGGCCGGCCTCGGGCGGCATCGGGCATGCGAACGTGGAATCTCGCTGCTGAAGGACCGACAACGCGCCGACGGCACGTGGGACCAGCCGGAGTACACGGGTACGGGCTTCCCAGGCGACTTCTACATCAACTACCACCTGTACCGGCACGTCTTCCCGCTGCTCGCGCTCGGGCTCGACGCACAGATCACCCCGAAGGAGACGACCCTGCAACCGACTGCTTCCCTGGCTCCCGCGGCAAACGCATGAGCATCCCCTGGCAACAGAAGGTCGCCGTCGGGAAGTACCTGTTCGAGAAGCGGATGCGCGGCGAGGACAAGTACGCGCTCGTGCTGCAGCTCGAGCCGCTCTTCACCTGTAACCTGGCGTGTGCAGGCTGCGGCAAGATCCAGCACCCCGACGACATCATGCGGCGCCGCTTGACGCTCCAGCAGTGCATCGAGGCGGCGGAGGAATGTGGCGCACCGATCGTGTCGATCGCGGGCGGCGAGCCGCTGGTGCACGACCAGATGCGCGACATCGTCGCGGCACTGGTCGAGCGCAAGCGCTTCATCTACCTTTGCACCAACGCGCTCCTGATGCAAAAGAAGCTCGACCTGTTCGAGCCATCGGTGTACTTCGCGTGGTCGGTGCACGTTGACGGCGTCCGCGAGCGGCACGACCAATCGGTGTGCCGCGACGGTGTCTTCGACAAGGCCGTTGCCGCGATCAAGGCCGCAAAGGACCGCGGCTTTCGCGTCACGACCAACACGACGTTCTTTTCGCACGACGATCCGACGTCGATCCGCGCCGTCCTCGACTTCCTCAACGATGAGTTGGGCGTCGACACGATGCAGATCGCACCGGGCTTCGCGTACGAGAAAGCTCCGGACCAGGAGCACTTCCTCGGCGTCGAGCGCACGCGGGAGATCTTCCGCGAGGCGTTCGCCGACGGTCGGCGCGATCGCTGGCGCCTCAACCATAGCCCGCTCTACCTCGACTTCCTCGAAGGCAAAGTCGACTTCGGCTGCACGGCCTGGGGCATTCCCTCGTACTCGGTGCTCGGCTGGCAGCGGCCCTGCTACCTGATGTCGGACGAACCGTACGCGCAGAGCTACAAGGAGCTCCTCGAGGACACGGATTGGTCGAAGTACGGTCGCGGAAGGCACGAGAAGTGTGAGAACTGCATGGCCCACTGCGGCTACGAGCCCACGGCAGTGATGGAGACCGGGAAGTCGGTAAAGCAGATCTTCAGAGCGGCCGTCGCGAGTTAACGGTTCCCTGACTGTCGGCAGCGGGCCGGGACTGCGAGGACATGAGCCCTCGCAATCCCGGCCCGCTGCTACGTGCGCTCTACAGGCTGCGCTGGAAGTAGACCTGGAAGTTCATCGGGATATTCGGAATCAGCAGGTACGCACCGTTCGTGAAGGCGTACGCGTCCTTCGGTACGTTCACGAATCCGCGGCTCGGATTGTAGTACGGATTGAGGCCCGTCTGCGGGCCCGAGAGGCCGGTGCCGACTGGCTGGTAATACGGGTTGATGACGGGCACCGTACCGTTGTACGCGTTGCCGAACAAGTTGTTGAAGAGCACGCCGAACGTGTTCCTTTGCAGCTTGTACTCGATCGTCATCTGCGCGTTCACGTTGGACTTCCAGAGCGCGCCGCCGCTGGATGACGTTGCCGGCGTGCCGCGCGTCCACGCGATGTTCGGGTTGAGCGCCTGACCCGGATTCGCCGGGTCGAAGTAGTTGGTCGAGTTCGCCGCCCCGCCTTGGTTCTGATAGCCGGGGATGGCCGTGATGCCGGGGCCGCCGTAGAAACCGCCCGCGCACGGACCGCTGGAACTCGGAATGTTCGACTGCGGAACGTTCGCGAGCAAGCCCGCGCACGACGATGCAATCGTGTTCCCCAGTGAGAACGGGTAGCCGCGATCGTACTGCACGACCGGGCTAAAGCGCCATCCGTTTCTCGTCTTGTAGTCTGCGCCGATGCGCGTCGAGAACGGAGACACGTAGCCGGCGCGATACACGTCGCCGAGCGTGAGCGATGTCGACCCGTTGATCGGGAGCGCATCCTCACCACCGATCAGCGGCGGCGTCGATCCCAGGACGTTCTGGTACGTCATGGAGAGGAACCCGGACCAGCCGGTCGGTCGATCCGGCGTGGTCAGGCCGTACTCGATGCCGCTCGTGCGGTTGATGCCGGTGTTGTTGACCGTGAACACCGCCGCGCCGGCCGCGAGGTTGCTGAGGAGTGCGAACGACGGCAGGTTCGTGCCGAGCTTGTAGAACGGCGTGACGCGCATGCCCCAGCCGTTCCGGAACTGATGCTGGTAGGTGATGTCGTAGTTGTTGTACAGCGCCGGGAGGGCGCCGCCGAGGTCGGGTGCATCGAAGTTCTGGTCGTAAAGCCAGTACAGCTGCTGCGCGTAGTTCTGGCAGGGAAAGAACCCGGCTGGGTTCTTGCCGCTGCCGCAGACCAGGCCGGAGGACGCCGGGAGTGCCGGCACCCTGTTAAACGCTTGCGCGTTGTACAGCGTCGCCGGAGTTCCAGCGGTTTGCGCGTTGAGGAATACAGTCGAACGTCCGTAGCCCGCGCGCAGGGAGTCGGATGGATCCATCTGATAGCTCAGCGCGACGCGCGGTTCGGTTTCGCGCGGCTGCGTGTATTTCGACGTGATCGTCGACGGGTTGACGTCGGACGGGTTGCCCGGCTCCGTCGGGTTGAACGGGTTGAACCCGTAGTGCTGGTTCTGTCCGTCGAAGCGGACACCGAGGTCGGCCTTCAGCCGGTCGTTCGGGGCCCACTGCTCGCGGATGCCGTAGCCGAAGTTCTGGAAGAACGCGCCGTTGTAGTTGATCCCGGAGTTCGGGATGCGTGGCACGCCGTTCGGAAAGTACTGCGACAGATAACCGCCCGGCAAGAAGTCGCCGTAGTGACCCGTTGCCGCGAGCAAGTAGACCATCGCGTTGGGATCGTAGTTCTCCCAGATCGGATGATTGTTCTCGTAGAGGCCGTCGAGCGTGACGGTGTGCTTCGAGCTGAACTGATGGGTGAGGTCGAGCCGTGCGCCGACCTTCGGGCCGCCCGTCTGGTTCCAGGTCGGGTAGGCACCGATTCCGAGATTGCTCGGGTTCGCGCCGCTGAAGCCCTCGTTGTTGCTGCTGCCCTGGAGGTTCTCCCAGTTGTAGTACTTCGCTGACAGGAACGTCGAGGAATTCAGGCTGTTGTCGTACTCGAACTTCAGGTACCGGGTCGGAGCGAACAGGACGAGCTCGCCCTGATTCGGGCGGCCGAACGCCGGCGTGCCGGGGTTGAGCCCGACGAGGTTCCGGTAGTTCGGCAGACCGGTCGGCGAATTGTATTCGATCGCACCGAACAGGTTGCTCAAGTAATTGTATGGGTCGTTCGGATAGTAGAACGTGCCGTTGGGGCCGCCGGTGACGCCACCGTAGTTGCCCCACTGCTGCAGGTTGCGGTTCAGGTACAGGATCTGCAGCGACTGGCTATTCTCTTTGCCGAACTTGTAGACGAAGTTGTTGACGAAATCGTCGTTGGCTTCGTACGACGGCGCGTAGAAGTTGTTGTA
>Ga0302325_10022996_pt1 | contig 13015 bp, 9 predicted proteins | sample Palsa_T0_2_FD_201948 | JGI IMG/M metagenome (GOLD analysis project Ga0302325, IMG submission 201948) | Peat permafrost microbial communities from Stordalen Mire near Abisko, Sweden - Palsa_T0_2 | ecosystem: Environmental > Terrestrial > Soil > Palsa > Peat permafrost | place: Sweden: Abisko... | reverse complement strand
AGCTATCCTTTATAAAATTTGCATATAATAGCTTAAAATACTCTATTTAACGACTAGACGGCAAACTAACCCCTGTTTTCAAGGGGTCTAAAACGCTGTTTTCAGCGGTTAGCTTGCCAGAATCTCACGCTGCCCTAACGCTCGCCTACCTAGTAGGTCAGAGCGGCACCACCTCTTGGCGCTTGGCGGGGATGACGCGTTGGATCATCCCATCCCGGTTTGACAACGTTCATCTTTCTCGTTCTCACTTTTTGACATCCAGAGAGCAGAAAATGGATCCCCTCCATTCCCTGGTGCCTTGGGACGGCCGTCATCCAACTTCTTTGGCCTCCCTCCATCTTCCGTCTCCTGTACTCCAAGCCTCTTGCTCATCCTTCTCTCCACTACCTTTCCTCACTTCATCTTTCCACTGCCCCACCCACGTCTCCTAACCGTCAAACCTATTGCGGAAGATGCAGTTAGCATGCGTCGCCGCCGCTAACCATCACCTACCTCCTCTGCCAGCCAAAGCGATGACACCGATGTCGAGGGCTGCTTCGATGCCAAGGACGAGGCAGGGTCGACTGATTCTGAGACAAACTTGACGGACTGTGATTCTAATGTCAGAGGAGGTGATAAGGGAGGCTAGATGATCATTAACGAGGACGAAGACAAGGACCACCCACCAGAATACTACCTCAACCAAGAGGATGAGTTTGATGAGTCCGAGTACATGGCCGAGAATTATAGCGACGGTTGCTGCCTCCTAGATTCATAGAGGAACGATTTTCCCTGTAGTTGTGTCCTTTGTTCTGTCTGCAGCCTTCCTTACATCGGATCGATCTAATTGGTTGTCAGGTATTGCGGATGCACACAGAAGAATCCTAAGCGAACGATGAGTGACATTTCCCTCCGCGTCATCAACTCTTTCTTCCCCTAAGTGTTTAATCAGCGTCGAGGGAAGGGAGGCAGGTCCGCAGTCTCCGGTCAGCCAACACCCTCGGGACACACTGGAAGGTCTTTCGACTCGTGTACAAGAGAATGACTAGTGAGAAGATCAAGGAAGAGAACTGCTCAACGGTCTCTTGGAACTGAGTAAGTGGTGGGAAGGATGAGGTACAAAGAGAGGTGTGGTGGGTTCTAAACTTGGAAGAGAACGAGTTAGAAAGCAAGATTATGGATTGAACTTCTCCGAATGTGGTACTCGAAGTAGTCTTTGACAGTATTATGTCGTTGTTAGGAGATCTTGCTTTAAACGGGGTCACTCCTGTCCTCCGACTTAACGTGGAATCACGCAACAAATTCTGCGCTCCAAACTAGCTTAATATGCCCACGATATAGTTTAAACGGAGCCATAATCTAAGGATAGATGGCATTGCCCATTGTGATCTGCGCCGATCGAAATGAGAGCGCGGAAATGCTAGAAGTTTTTTTGCTACATCGGTTCCTTCTATCTAATGGGCTTTTCCGCCAAGCAACGTTGGGAGGAACACATTGGTATTAAGACTAAGCTCTCCCTGAATGGGCACTAAGTATCCATATGTCCAGGCGAAATTCGTACCCTACCGAACAGAACTCCAAAAAACAAACTAACTCCTATCCAACCACGACTATCTGACCCTACCCCGCCACCTATATCTACCAATCTATATACCATTTGTCCTCATAAGTCTTCTATCTCGTCCCCAAATCTCGGGGTTCACGCCAGTCCTGACAATACGCAGCTCAGATACACGAGCCAAACGTCGAGGGAGGTGATCCCTGTCGTAAACTATATAGAAGTGGCCTTCTCCAATGTAGTTCTCTCGAATCGGCGTCCGAGTGCCAATGTATACTGTAATACAAGGGTCTGTTGCAACTGTTCTGCGATGGCGTCCACCTCTGGTGGTAACTCGTGTAGTCCTGTGGTCGAAATGCCTAAATTAATGTAAAATAGCTGTTTAGAATTTGTTTCCATCATCGGGATATCGCCGGGAAACGCTCAGCTGAAGATAATTGGGATATCGAAATTTTGAAGTTTCAACTGTAGCACTCACCGAATGCCAATAACGGTCCAGCCATTAAGTTGAGCGGCATCTGCGCAGATTTGCTCGCATGCAGCTTTACGCCCCGGGTGATTTCTCTCAGATGGCGGAGTGCACTGCCATTCAATCTGCGAAATTATGGTTATTAGCCAGAGTTCCCGAAAATACGAGGATGTTGGGAGAGTTGAAGGCATACAGTTACGCCAGACATGATTGAAATATGATAAAGATATAGGAATAATGGATAGGATGTGTAGAAGTGCTGATCGAAGATGCGGAAGCGTCGAGAGTTGGATATCTGTAGTGCACTTTTGCAGAAAGTGGAAAATGAAATAAGTCTATATTCTAGACATGAGATCTGGAATGGAGTTGATTGACATATTTATACCTGTCACATAAGAGATCATCTGAGTTGGAAAGGAAATCCTCCATGGTACCAGGCGCCAGCCATTTCATTGACCAAGTCTGAAACTTTGCTCTGGCCAACTTCATAGCCTACTAAGCAGATTACACGTTGGTGGTTGAAAAAGTGCAATCGACGTTTTGATTATCTATGAGTAGCCCTGACATTTCGAAAATAGAACTGTGAAACCAACAGTATCCAGGGGTTTGGTGTACATTACTCGCTTCCAGATTCAAGAACAGATGTCAAAGGAGCAGACTCTCCCATGGCCTGAAACTTAGGCGCTCATGTAAGAGATTTGGCAGGGACACGCACGAAGCATAATACCTGAAAATCAAAAATGAATGCAAGGAAGGTAGTTTTTAAGAGAAGAGGAGATGTTTTGTTTTCGAGGCGATTAGGCGAGTGACGTCCTTACTCTAGTAGGAGAACCCTTTGTTAACTTTTTCGTATACGACTTGAGAAAAATTACACTACATTCGTCCACAAGGTTCTTCGGTCGCTGTTCTGGTGGCGCTTAAATAGTAACAGCCGCTGATGTCTGCAAGAGTGACAAAGTACGTACCTGCCGAATTGGATATAGATAGACCTGAGGTGATGAAAGTGGACGACAGGGAGTTGCCTGTGGGTGACAAATGCGTGGTCCAAAAAGGCCACATTGTGTAGCAATCACGCTGAGCAAGCGCGGGCTTTCATTGTCGCCAGGGATTGTACTTGCCCAAAACAACTGTCAGATATAGCCTGAAACAGGTTGGGAACCAGATATGCATTGAAATATCGCAATCCATGCAAAATCTCCGACCGAACTGCGGCCGAATAGAGTGCAGCAAGGATATAATTTCTGTTCTAGTCTAGGATAGGGACATGATGTTCGGCCGGCGGCAAAGAGCCACTCGACGCCAATCAAAGAGTTCGTTTTCTACAGTAGCGCTAGGCGCACGCCCCCATTAGCGAAGCCAATCCGAGGCAGTTATTACGCGCCAGCCAACCCGACATGCTCCACCTCCAACTTCAGGTATCAGCTTATTTTGAAGAACAAAATTCCATGACTCTCTTACTCGACAATCAAATAAAAAATTTCCGTTTTTACAGGATCAAGAATTTTGCACCCACAAGTCATTTGACATCATCCCTTCAAAAACTTCTACCCGCTAGATCATTCTCCCACGCACTTCCAACATCCATCACTTCGCGCTCTAGTCTTTTGCAACTGCACATTACAACGAAGAACCGCAAGGCTCAGGGAATCTTTCTCCGGAGCTCTATTACCCCAGTGTGGTGTATTAGGATGCCTTCCGATCTCTCATTACCACGTTCACCAGGGTCCACTTTGACGGCTGAAGAAGATATGGTTGACGTCGAATCCAACGGTCTACATCTAGAGCTTGCCCCCTTCGGTCTAGAGCATATTCAAGACTATGAGCCTGGTGGCCACCATCCTGTCCACTTGGGCGATGTGTATGGCAATAACGGGCGGTACCTTGTCATCCATAAGCTTGGTCACGGCGGCTTTGCTAATGTTTGGCTCAGTCGGGATACTGAGGCGAAAGAGGCAACAAAATATGTTGCTTTGAAGATTCTAATGGCCGGGATATCCAGTAATGATTGCCCCGAGCTCCGAGTGAACCAGCTCAAAGCTGCTCACAACCAAAATGCACCCGAAGGCGATGGCGCGGAGTCCATCTGCCTCCCACTGGACCATTTCGAGATCCACGGGCCGAATGGGAACCATCTCTCCTTTGTGTATCCTGTCCTCGGCCCAAATGTATCTCTCGGCTTGTTTCGTGCTTCTGCAGATCCGGACAATGACTTGAGAAGCCTTAGTCTGCAAGTTGTGAAGGCTGTCAAATTTCTTCACAGCCAGGGAATATGTCATGGTGGTAAGTAGAACCAGTTTCAAACCTTCTTCCTTTATTAGATATTAGTGAATAATAACGAGGGATTAGATATTACACCAAACAATGTCCTTCATCGTATCTCTGGGCTCGATGGACTCAATGAAGACGAAGTCCTCCAGATATTAGGCAACCCGGTTGTGAATCCTGTTCTAAATGCATCTAAGGAGTGCAATTATGAGTCCACGGCCCCTCAGTACCTCGTCTATCCAGTGAGCTGGTGGGATGTTAATACCCGGTTTATAAGCAAAGAATCATGTCTTATCGATTTCGGCGAGTCCTTCGAAATTTCGCAACCTCCTGACGATCTTGGTATTCCCGGGCCGTATCGCTCTCCAGAGTTGATTCTCGACAAAAAAGCTGGTTTTGGTTCAGACATTTGGGCATTAGGGTGTAGTCTATTCGAAATCCGAACTGGCAGAAAGCTGTTTAGCTCATTTGATGATGAAGATAACGACTATTTAGACGCCATTGTTCAAGTCTTAGGTAAACTTCCTGAGCCATGGTGGTCTACGACCTGGGAGGACCGGAGAAGAATATACAAGGATGAAGTTGACGAGCAGGGGCTTGCCGTTGTTGCTCTAGAATCTGAGCCAGGTAAAGATGACCCGGGAGAGAAGGAGAACGTTATCACGAGTACTATTCATCAATCTGTTACTGGTAATGCTCGATCGTTGAAGGATAAGATTTCTCCTGGGCTCTGGTATATGTCAGACCGTCATCCCGATGGAGATCGTCATCGGGATATCCCCCAGACAGAGCAAGAGCTTTTTGCAGATCTTTTGGGGCGGTTATTGGAGTACAAGCCGGAAGACCGTACATCTGCTAAAGATGCGATTAACCATGAGTGGTTTAAACTATGAATGTTCTCTGTTACTTATGAAATGCCCAAGGAAATTGCCCCAATTGCTTTCAAAGGTGTGAGGTGCTCTCGACGGTGCTCTCGTTAACTTAGCCTCGTCACGAATCAGACCACAGAATTCGAAAATCTGTAAGACGCACAAGCTCGAGAATGATTACGAAAAAGACCAGAATCTCGTGGGTCTTTAACCATGTCGAGCAGGACACGTTTTCGTGAACGACACTTCGCAGAATATTATAGTAAAGGGTAGTCAAGAAGTTCTCAGCAAGCTGCTGGCTGCTCGCTGCATAGCTAGACTACCAAGAAATAGCAGAGACGGGAATCAAGGCTTTCATATAGGCTTCTTGCACTGCCTTTGGACCGCTAAAAAGCTCTACGGCCTATCGTACACTCCTGGCGTGCTTTTCTCGCTAGCCTTCGGACATCGTCACTATCCAAAATTCCTTAACGTCAATGCTGCTCCTCTTATGCACAGAGAGCTCCACCGCAGCTGCAAGGCCGCGAGACCTCCTATGATGTGGTTTTATGCCGGAAGAGGTCCACCCATAGTCACTACCACTTCGCTGTTCACCACTATTGGGCGATCTCAGTATCCTTTCTCGATCGTCGGCAGGCCGTGAGAAGCTGAACGAGACGGCAGCGATGATCGAAAGGAGGAGTCGTATGACCTCAGATACCACCGTTTCCACTCATCCGAAAGCTTCAGACAGACTGGCACATTCCAGGTCTTTCCTGTTGTCCGACGTCTCAGCTACCAGCCGTGCAACTAGCACGACCTCATCGGCAACTGCTCCATGAGTTCCTCCAAGTAATGCTCTGAGAGCCTTGGATCATCCTGCCGTCTCGAATTAGCCTAGGACCACGCAATCAAGACGAATACGAGATGTGCTGCGCAGAAGCGAAACTTACCAGGAGGCACCTCGAAGCGTCATCCACCAGCTGAGCAGAAGCCAGGCCGCATCGTTGATCTCCACGACTGGCTACTTTTGCTGCAGCGCGGGCGGGGAGGCCCAAGAGTCCCGGGGCATCGCCGTCTTGAGAGATTCCTGGCATGAGAATCGGTAAAGGTGCGACGGCAACTCGAGGTTTTGAGGAGCTGGCCCAACTCCTACCTCAGCCAATGCGAGGCACAGGCAGGTCTTAAGGGAGGTCGTCCGCGTCGCCGAAGGTCTAGGGCATCAAAATTGAGAGATAGGTTCGAGGGGCAATCCTACTCGATGCGTGAATCTCAGCTGCCAGCGTGGCCAAAAGGCTGAGCCTGGGCCAGGTAGAAGAGCTGAAGACGAGGCGCGCGCTGTAGGAAATAGGGGGGCCATGCGTCGTCGTTGGGTTGTTAGAAAGGAAATAAGGAGGGAAAGGGACGTTCTTTGCCTGCGAAAGCGGCGGGGCCCGTGCACGCGCCTTGCCCGATGCGGCGGTCGCGGTTTCCTGATACAGGCTCGCCGTCTAGTCATTTACTAAGTTTTATAAGATATACTATTTTATATATATTATAGTTATTACCCTTAATTACTATAAAATCTTAAAAGCAAGATTTAAGGGGAGGTATTAGCTATACGCAAGAGGCTTAAAGTTTTACGTGAAAAGCGGAAAAAGCTTTAAAAACTTTAATATTAAGCGTAAAATAACCGGGAAAGCTATTATAATAAGCACTAGTTAAATAAGCACTTTTCTTTAAGAGATTAAGTAATACTATTAATAAAGAATATTAAGCTAAAAGCAAGGAAGCTTGCTTTAAAATATATTAAACCTTTTAAAATCTTATAATATATTAAAGAATTAGTATATAAATTAAAGCTATTAATATTATATAATTGTCTTTATCTAACATTTTATATTTCTCTCTTTAAAGAGTATATAGCTAAAAAAGGTTAAAAACCTTACTTGTACCCCTCTAAAAAGCTTTTAAAACTATTAAACAATAATAAAGAGCAAGAATAAAAAGTTAAAGCTATTATTAATTATTAAAATAGCAAAAAGAACTAAAAGTATTTAATTAAATAAAAGCATTAGCTTAATAATTATAATATTTAGTTACTAGCTTATATTAACCTTTAAAACTTTAAAAAACTCTTAGAATTATATAATAAAAACTATAAATTAAACCTAGTATTAGCTAAATTACCTCTTAAGAAGCAATTAAAGAAGAAGAGGGGTCTTAGCAAGCCCTAAAAAGGCTTATAATAAGAGATGCTCTTTTCTTGGGTTTTTTATATAAATGGTTTTTTTAGGGTTTTATTAAGGCTTATTAAATTAGATGCTAAACTTAAAAGTTACTTAAGATAAAGGATAAAGTATAATAAAAGTTTATTATATATAGTCTTGCTATAAGTATTTTAATACAATTATATAGCATTTAAAGCTTAAAACCAAATGCTTAAAAACTCTAAAATAATACCTTTAATTAAGACAATATAAAAGTAAAATAGTAATAAATATGCTTAAGCACTTGCTTATCTTTATTAAAAGCAATTGCATGCTAAAAAAAGTTAGGTTTTAGACCTTTATAAAGGGTTCTAGTCGACTTATTACAACTATATATGCCTCTTAGAAGAGTCGGATCTCCGAAGTTAGCTCCTTTATTGCTAAGAGCATTATAGTATTAGCAAAGAGGCACCCGCGACAAAATTATCCTTTTAAGCAAAGGTAATGCTAGTAATTAACTTTATGCCTTAAATATATATATTTTAGTATTCTTAAACTAGGATTAGCATTATTCCTTAAAAGGTTAAGAAAACTTATTTATAAGGCCTTTTAAAAGCCTTTATCCTTTAAGTTTTTAATATATAAAAAGGAATTTGTTAACTCTATCTTTTGCTAGAAGTACTTGAAGTTTTAGACATTATTAAGAGCATTATTGTCACGAGCGCCAGATTCATAGCCCAAGAACGAGCGTTGGTTGAATGGTCCCAATTACGACTATTCAAAGCTAAGGAAAGAAGAGGTTATTTACAAAGGATCGGTTCGTACAAATACTTGAGTTCTGCCGCTCCACACCGCCTCTGCTAGCCGCGCTAGTGCACGTGACCACGTGACATTGAATGCCAGAACCGTAACAATTATAGTCAAATTTTGTAATTTGAAAATTATAGTTATCCTCCTCTTTAGCTAAGGACTTTTAATTAAGGTAATCTTAAAGCTATATAACAAAGATAGTAATAATATCCTCTTAAGCATAGCGAGCCTTATAAAGGCAGCCGGGAATTTAAAAGTATATATTAATTTTGTTTATATGCTAATATATAAAATGTAATTTAAGTTAAGAATGCTAAGCTTACTTTCTTGTAACTTGTTTTACCCTTATTATAACACTTGCAATTCTTCTTTTTAAATAAAGTTAAACATTTAATTTTAAAATTAATAATTATATGCTTAAAGCATTTGAGATAGCAACCTAATTAAGGCTAAGAATTAGTAAGGTTAGCCTTACGCTTCTTGGGGAGTGTTGCAATAGACTAAAAACCCGATATAAATATAGTAATGCAAAGGTAAAGCTTTTAATAAATTAAATAATTGTGCAAATAAGTTAAAAAGGGACAAGTTATTTAGTGTTATTTTTAGAAAAAGTAAGAGCACCAATTAAGGGCTTTTATATTTAAGAGCTTAAAGGGCTTAAAGAAATTAGTTGTTAAGCTATATAAAGGAATTGCTTTAAATTTGACGCTAATTTATTTCTAGAAGCAACTAGTGCACTTGCCCCCCAAGTGCTTACCTTCTAAGAGCCTTTCTATTACTTCTTATATAGTTTAATAGTTATATAAGTAGTGCAAATATCTATTCTTGTTTTCTTTTAAAAATATATATTATATTTTTAAGGATTTAAGATTAATATACAAAGAAGCAATAAGCTAAGCCGTTTTTCTTGCTATTTCTTAGTTTTTTAGATTAACTAATTGCATACTTATATAGCTTATGCCATGCAAGTTTTGATTAATTATATCGCATGCTACGCGTTATCTATTTATAGCAGTTACACAACGCTTGTACTATACTATTACCCTTTTTAATAAAACTTATTTTAAAGACTTTAATTAGATGATTTTAGGGATAAGATCTTAAAAGAGAATATACTTGTGATATGCGGGAAGTCAGCTATATATATAAGGCTAGTAATGCTAAGGATTAAGTAACTTGTAAGCACTAGAACTCCCGGAGCAACATTTAATTTGTAATAGAGGAATATTTGACCCGTCTTACATCCTTATAAGCTATAAGCTTTAAAGATGTTCACTTGCACTTGCTAAAGGAGCAAAGATTAGTTTTATATTAAATATACTCTTTAAAATTTACTAAATTGTTTATATTGCCTTATTACCTACCAATAACATCCTTATAGTATAACACTTTAAAAGGAATATTCTAAGTCTCTTTAAAGTATAAAAAAGGTGCAATCTCGATAATGTTTAATAAAAGGTATAACAGAGACAGCAGGGTTCACGTGACGGATATTTAAGCGAGGACTAGCGCGTTTCTCAAGCATAAAAGAAAGCTTCCTTACATAGTAATTCAACCAACCTTCTAGCCCAAACAAGTACCTACTCTGCTACGTGCCTCGTGCTTTCGCTATAACAGATAATTTTCGGAGAAGGAAAATCACCTTTATAGAAAAGGTAAGTAAGCTAAAGAGTAAGTTTAGCTATAACATTTATATTTTAGAATAAAGGAATAGAAAAATCTTTAATTACACATTTAAAAGATTATTTAAAAATGGACCTTCTTAGCTACTTAGCTTAACAAAAGTTATAGGTAGCATTCTTTTAATTTAAAGCCTATAATCTGGGAAAAGTTTAATATTAGTGTCGGTCCACTTATAACGCGTAGCACTGTCATGTAATGTCGTAGAATGCTAGTTGCGTTGGTAAGTAGATGATTTTCATTAGAAGGAAGGATATCCAACACTATAGTGTAAGATATACTTCCTCGGCTACCCGATTTGGACTAGCGCTGTCACATGACATAAGGTCACGTGACCTAAAACTAGTAAATGCAAATGCACCAACAATTAGAGTTATTTTAAGCTAAAGAGATATACACTAGCTAGCTTTTTAAAACAAGGCACTAAATCTCTACTTTATAAAGGCTAAAAGGGACAAGATAATCTTATAGTAAAAACTAAGGACTTTTAGACTAAAGATATAACAAGTATTAAAGGATAAATTAGCTCTTTAGATTTAAAGGCTTAATGCTTATTAAAAAAGCAAAGGATCTATTAGATAAAAAATTATTTAGCTTATGCTATATATACATTAAATAACATTAGATATCAAAGTCTAGAATTGCTTAAAGACTTTCTCTTTAAATGCTTATCTTTTATAACTCTTATAATATAAGTTCTAAGATCTAAACTAGCAATATCTATTAGCAATATCTTAGCATCCTTTATATAAAAGACAATGAGCTAAGATTCTACAACCTTAGCAATAGAAGCTTGTGCTTGCACTGCTTGTAGTAGTCTGTCTTGCCTTTGAATTGCAATTTCAGCTTGTAGTTGAAGTTATAACAATAGGTTGCAGTTTTACTCTTATAGCTATATTTGTTTGCTTAGCGCTTAAAGCTTGCCAAGTTTATAAGTAGCAGCAAAGTCGCCTTTAAAAATAATTGCTGCACCTTTGCACCTCTTTTAACAAGTAGCCAATTTTGCTACTATACCTTTATATACTTTAAATAAGCTACTTGTTTAATAACAAACCACTTTTAACAAGTAGCCAATTTTAATACTATACTACTTCTAATAAGCAGCTATTTTTGCAGTTACACTTTTGCATCTCTTAAGCAAGCATATATTTTTGCTATTATACTTCTTTTAATAAGCAGCAAGCAACTATTTTTAGTTTTAGTAACTTAAAATAGCTCTTGTTTTTAGTGTTACTTTATACAAATTATATAACGCTATAATTACTAGCTAGCTAAAGGTAATTACCCCTCTTGTTAAAGATGTCTAACACTAGCTAAGATTAGATATAATATTTACAAAAATTGTATAAGGAAATGTCTTAATTTTTAATATATATAAAGATGCTTTTATTTAAATTAATAGAAGATTATAAATGCTATAATGTTATAAGCCTTCTAATTAACATTTAATTTTATAATATATGGGCATTAACTAGAAGTTTTTAAGGGAATAAGACTCTTTTGTAAATAGGTAATTGCAAATACCCTAAAAATGTGCTAACCAAAAACCAAAGTACCCACTTATACTAGTGCCTTACTCCTTTAAGCTAATAACTACAAGGATGTCTGCACTAAAAATGGCTTGCCACCTGCTAACATTTGACTCTTAATAGGCCCGATTTGAGGCAAAGACAACTAGGTCGTTGGCCTATTGCTAATTCTTACTATAATAAATCGTTGTACAATAAATAATAAACCGCTAAAGCTCGATAATAAGTTCCTATTGCTAACTTTAAGTAAAAAAGTGCTATTGCTTAAATTAAAAATAACTAAAAGATAGCAAATTCTTAACTTTAAAACGTTTACAATTTACACTTTCAAATGATAATGTCTATTGCCTTACTTCTAGTCAACTATCCCCGCATCTCTATTTTTGAAAGTGAAATGCTCCTGCTATCAGAAATCTCGCAAATCTCGCGTGTAAAGCCTCATCTTATAGCTAATCTCCCACAAACTAAAGCTACTTTAACTCTTAACTCTCTTATCTGGCCTAATTTGTTTAATGTTATAGCCGTATCTCGAGCACTTTAGAATATTGTCTCTACTAAAGCTGATCGATAGGCATAAGTGTCGATTCAACTCCCTTGGGCAACGCTGTCACTATGTTCGGGGAGAGATTCTTTGTTCATACAACTAGCATCGAAGACTTGGAAGTAGGGAGTGCGATAGCCAGTGATGTCTCGCCATGCGTCGTCAACCCCTCGCAGCTATTCCTAGTCAGGATTCCCCTTCGTCGGCCCTACTGCAGCTGAACTCCATGATTGCAGCCTATGTGAAGCCCGAAGATCGAAACCTCGATCTACCGCCCTGGAGCCGATCCCCTTGATTGTCGCGACAGCGGCCATTCCTCTGGATCGCGTCGTACTGACCGAGATACGAGCATGAGCGCAGGCTCTTGTTTATGTAGCAACGTAAACTTTGGCTATGGTATCAGAGATTGTTCAAATGGAGCGTGTGGAACTGCTGTTGCTAGCACCGTCATTGCTTATGAGGCCGTCTACTGCTCATCAGCACTAGCAACTCGCAGCTCGACCGCAACCCCTACCGCGACAGGAATTGCGGCTCTGCCTTCTTGTGGCCAGACATGTTTTAACAATCTGATAGGACAATATTCAACCCTTGGCTGCAGTTCTCCTGATCCGGCATGTCTTTGCAAAAATATCAACTTTTATTACGGTATTCGAGACTGCTCTAATGGAGCGTGTGGAACTGCTGTTGCTAGCACCGTTATTGCTTATGAGTCCGCCTACTGCGCCTCGGCGACGGCAGCTTCTACGGGAAAGTAGTGACTTTGAAGGAGATGGATTCTGAAATGTATACGCATGCCACCATTTCCATAATCGTAGTATAATGAATGAATATTTCGCATCAAGAGTTTTCTCTTTGCAAGTACCCGAGAGCTGTTCATACAGCACTAGTCTCAAGATCGTGAATACTCGCAAATTGCTGGCGCCGGTAGCTCAGCTCATTAACCCACTCCGACTTCTCTCTGATCCTCAACCAAGTTGGAAATACGGCGTTCACCACGAGATCCATATCCTCCGGGTCAGGCAGATCTTCCCGGCGGTCCATGGCGTCCAAGATGTCGTCGCGGTTGCGCATCAACCAAGGATGCACGGTCGTGATATAATCATGAACTGTGACAAAGCCTGGTCCAGACTGAGATGCCGTTACCAGC
>Ga0302325_10022995_pt1 | contig 13016 bp, 28 predicted proteins | sample Palsa_T0_2_FD_201948 | JGI IMG/M metagenome (GOLD analysis project Ga0302325, IMG submission 201948) | Peat permafrost microbial communities from Stordalen Mire near Abisko, Sweden - Palsa_T0_2 | ecosystem: Environmental > Terrestrial > Soil > Palsa > Peat permafrost | place: Sweden: Abisko... | reverse complement strand
CGCTGACTGTTCGCTCTCATGCAGGTGCTGGAATCATCGCTCGCAATGCGTACAGAGGGCCTCAAGTCAGGTTATTTCAGTCCTCTGTTGTGCGTGCCTATGCAGCGCCGCAGGAAGGTAGGCCTTTCGGAAGTTGGGTGCTTATGATTAGAATCGATTGATACCGAATTGAGCAACAAACTTGCGGATGAGTTGAAGCTTGAAGGAAGTATGGATGAAGGTATGGAGATTCCTCTTACTGTACAAGAATATCTCGAGAAAGGACCTTTCAAGGTATACCTGCTGAGATTATGGTGCTAATTACAGGTCAATGATGTTCCTGGATTGGACGAAGTTGTTCTGACCCGCACCTATGGCTCCGAGAAGTATGGTCCTGGTCTGTTTCCGCTAATTGCAGTATTACGGTGACCTTCAGCATCTCTGCTGCAAACTTTGACAATGACATGGAAGATGATTACAACTGGGACGAAGAAGACGAAGGCGGAGATGATGGAAGCGGCGGCCTCATGAATGATGAAGTTGACCTCCCCACCATCGACTCCAAGTCTGGCCGTGTTATGAGCAAGCCTCGTAAATCTGGCTCTCCATTCATGTGGCTCCTCGGAAACAAAATGTCCGGATACGGCGGCGGAAGTACCCCCAACAACACACCAGGCAAGAAGCTCACCAGGAGACGGGACCCCTATGCGAAGAAAGGAGAAGAGGAAGAATACCCCGAGCAAGAAGAGTTGGATGAGGAATTAGAAGGTGAGGAGGAATGGGACGATGAGCAAAGTGGATCCCGCTATGCTCCGATTAACACCAAAATCAGCATCTCAAAGGTACTTTCTCCTTTATATGAATTCAGGTGTTAATTTCAGGGCCCGGATGCCGGAACATTGACTGTTCATGCCACATGCACAGAATCCATCTTCGTCATCGACAACGTCTCCTTCGACACCGCCCCCGTAGAAGTCGAAACCGCACAAACAGAATTCGAATCGCGAAGCAAATACAGCGGCCCACCTTGGCAACAACTCGATGAAGACTTGCAATTATTGATGGAACGATATCTCGAGGAACGGGGCATCAACACGGCTCTGGCGCTGTTTGTCCCCGATTATGCGGAACTCAAGGAGCAAAAGGAGTATATCTCTTGGTTGAAAAACTTGAAAGCTTTCGTTGATAAATAAATTGGGTTGATGTTTTGAGTAGCTTGAATTGGATTAGGTAGCACCGTCAAAAGAATTTCTCCTCACTGGATGTTGCCATGTTTTTTCTAAATTGTCATTACGATGATTGGCAATATGTGCTGCATACAAATGAAAAGAAGCGAGCCGAACTTGACCATGAGAGAATAGAGACAGGATAGCCTCCAGAAGACACCGCAATCCGATCACACCACATAGCCCTTCAAAAGACCCTCCAACACTCAGATTGGTCGAGTTCATACTATAGTGCTAGCCGTCGCGAGCCCCTTGAAGCTTGTCTTGGTATTCGATGTAGCTAATCTTCTTAGCAACGACCAGTGCCGCCGAAGCGACGCTACATTTTTAAGTGTCATGGAGCCCACGTCGGTTTTGGATATAGTAGTATTTCTATCTCAAATGCAATGCTTCGTGCCTTTCTCTATTTCTGGGAACGGTTGGTTTCCTGAGACAAATCGGCAATAAATAAGTGTCCGCCTCTCGTAAATAGCGATCGCCGATCCGATCATCACTTTCCAAACAACCGACCATGAACCCATAAATAATTCAAAACAATGCTGCCCGACCACCTCCTGCGCTACCGCCCAACCTCTGGCCTCTCCACAGCAACCTGCTCCCCAACAAACCAAATCGCAATCTGCACGGGCCTCAAAATCCAAATCCTCGTACCCGCCCCGGTCTCCCTCCCGTTCGCTATATTTACCATCTAGACTCCCAATTTCTCAGAGTCGACTTCGGATTATGATTCCGTTGAGTTCGATATTAAACCTGGCTCGGCGTTGAAGTACAAGAACGTATGGTCTCCGAGGGGGAGGATTGATGGTGACTGTAGGTGAGGAGGGAGGACAATGCCCGGACGATATTGCTCGGACATGAGAATGACGCGGTTTCCGTGAGAGCGATATGGAGTCCCTTGGAGTTATCTGAGATGTATGGCTCCGTGCTGGCGGTACTAGACTCCCACCACCGCGTCTCGATATGGCAGTCCACTGGCGTTGGAACAAGTGATGAATGGATTCCTGTAATCGAAAGGTTGGTGCATCAAGTTAATGCTAGGTGGTGAATGTCACGGATTTGTTGTTTGAGGAGACTTTATTGAATCAAAAGGGTGACAGAGATGATATCGTCGACGGGAAGAAAAGATTGACTGAAGCACAATACGAGAATTTGACGGGTTATAGTATATCCACTGTGAGGTCAGGCTGATGTAGGCATTGCCTGGTCTCCTTCTACTGCCAAGGGAGAAGCAATCCTTGCCATCGGCGCTGCGTCTGGAGAAATCTCACTATGGAGGTCCTCTCTTGTTTAAAGCTTGACTGAAGCGTAGATACACGCGTGCGAAGAAAGCAGAATATCTATCATCAGTACAACTCTCAGACGAACAAAATGCCATCACGCATCTTGCATGGTCACAGTCTATCTCCTCCAAATCAGCCGCTGCAAAACCTCTTACATCCTTACTCCTCTCTGCTTCATGTCATAATGGATCTCTGCATCTTGTACGAATCTCAGTGTCTGCCACACGACAAGACGAACTATCGCAAATAGGTATTCAAAACACACAGGAAATAGAACCGACACAGAAGTTTCAGGTGATGAATTTGGCTTGGACACAGTGGGATCGGAAACCGACGTTGGTGATTGCCAGGATGGGACGGCTCACAGTCACTACTCTTTCCGCTCAAGGAAATTCGCTCAAACCATCTACCTCCGTCTCCTGCCGATATCAAAATTACAGTCCCGTAATAGGTTACCTCTCTCTTCTTTCAGTAATTAATTGTCATCAGATCTCATTCTTTCACCAGAAACTGACGAGCTTTCAATACTTCTCATCTCACAGCTTCTTCCTGTCACTTCGTTCAAAGCCTCCAACAACGGCACTCTACTCATCCAACCGCCACCCGTCGAAATAGCCACTTTCTTCCAACATAAACAACAAGAACTTCCCTCTTCAAATAAACCACTCTTCAAAATATACGGCGTGCATACCTCTCCCACCAAACGCCTCTTGAACTTCTTTTACGAGTAAACCACTTTCTCGGATATAGAGTTGATATAGTCTTGTTCCGAATGATAGACCTCAGTACCGGACTGCATTGGATTATAAAACGAAATTGAGTAGTATGATTCTGGGAAATGTTAATGAGGCCATGAAGGAGTATATCCGGTTCATTGGGGTTGTTGTACAACGTAAGTGACTGTGTTATTGGGTGGAGGGTAACTTTTAGGGAGGGAGGTTGAGCCTGTGAGGCTTGCTTGGGAGGGAAGGGTGTTGGTCAATACTTCCTTGACGGAGGAGAAGATTTCTTTTGTGGACAAGTGTGTGGATAAATTCGAGTCGCTGGAACAACAAATATCGACTGAGGAGTAAATTACTCCATAAAAGATGAGGCTCATTTTTAGGAGTTTGGAAGAGGTCAGTGGATTACCCCTTGAGATTGCGATGTGGCAATATTGGATCGCAATGGACACAGTCATTAACGTATTAACCCCCTTCTCATCGCAAAAAATCTAACCCCCCAAGTTCTCATCAAACGCTCTTTTCCCACAACATCTTTCCACTCGAATACTCAATCTCAACACCCGTTCCTCCAACACATTCCTAAAATTCCTACAATCGAAAATCACATCCCTCCCTTCCACTCCGCTAACGTCACACATCCTCTCAATATACAATGCCTTCTTATCTTCATCTCCCTCCTCATCCCCCGAACGTTGTGGAATCTGCTCTGACCCCATTCCCGCGAAATCCCTATCCCATGGATCATGTGCCAACGGACATTTATTTCGTACTTTCCCTTCCCTGTCTGGTTGTTGACTTAGAACGCTGTTCGGTTACGTTGGTCACTTTAAGTACGCCTTTTGCGTTTACTTGTAGGACTTGTGGGCGGAAGATGCTTGATGGGAGGGCGGTGCAGGAGGATGGGGAGTGGTGGAGGATGACGGTTGGGGACGAAGTGGAGGGGGGGACTGTCCCGAAGATGGAGAGGTGTGTTTATTGTGCTGGGGAATGGCATCGGAAGATGTAAAATACTTAATGGCTAGATTGGAAGGTAGCAGGTATCTCATATAATCTAGGTAACGGTTCTGAAATCAGTATTGTATTGTGGATGACCTGCTTCGAGTCTAAGATCTAAGATGGAAAGCCCTGGATAGACTCTTGACTAGTAATTTGAAAGACTTCAGGTGTATTGTTTCTACAATCTCACAAATCTCACAGCATGCCAATCATCTTCGGCACTACATATAAACCGCTACGATGCTCCTCCATCCCCCTCAAAGCATCACTAATGCCACACCACTCCCATTCATATCCAAATCTCCTCTCGCATTGGTCCCTCCAGCAATTGGCAAAGCCCTATAATTGAAGAGATAGTAATTCAAATTGCCATCTCCACCGCCAAATTTGAGTTCCTTCAAGAACAAACTATTATCCAATAATGTGAGCGCGTTGAATACATCAAATCCCAAATTATTAGCCAGGATCAAGGCGTCCTGGCAAAGCTCGGATAATCGGGTTTTATATGTTGATTTGGGGGTGGCGGGCGTGGTGGTTGCGTAGTGGAAGAGATAGGCTGCGCGGACGAGGTTGTGTTTGGGGTTTGCGAGGACTGTTGAAGGAAGGGAATAGAATGAGATGAAGTCGGTGATTTTCTTGGTCTTTGGGTCCTAAGATGTAAGTATGAGATCATTTGAGGGAAAGCACTTCAACGACGTATGTCCAGACGGCCCTACTTTCCGCATCTGCATCGCCTTTATGCAAGAACCAATGATGCACTTCTTCCTCTGAATACACCGGCGCCAAATCAAATTTCGAGAGATACTCCTTCAACAACGCCGCCACACTCTGCACATCCCCCTCCTCCATCATCCTCAATCCTTTCAAATGCGTCTTATCAGGCAACTCATTCTTCTTAATCATTTTCTCCTTCGTACTCCCTGGGGGCAAGGGACTAAACCCCGTCTCATAAAGCTTCAACCAATTCAACGGCCGATGGAAATATCTGCACGTCGCGACTGGTTTCGGAATAACCACCCCCGCAGTATACACTGCCTCCCATATCCCGTCGACGTGACAGCGACGGGTGATTTCTTTGATCAGAAGGGGTGCAAGACGCTTTGATCGCAGTTTCTTGTGGATGCAGAGGAAATTGATTTCGACGGAGGCGAAGGTGTTGTTGCGGACGCGGATGGTGACTGGGATGCCGGAGATGAAGGCGCAGAGTTTGCGTTTTTCGTTGTGCGTTGCGCGGAGACCGACGTGCCAGTGTTTTTTGTAGTCGGGTGTCAGGAGGGCCCTTATGTTAAATGTCTTCGATGCGATGGGGTACCATTTGAAGAAGGATGCGGAGTAGGCGAAACGGAATGTGGAGCCCTCATCTTCAACGTAATGACCCGACAATAATTCGTATACTTCTTGAACCTAGAATTAGTTGGAAATGTTGTCGTGATACCTGAGTATCATCCGTCATATCCATTTCCACGAATTCAAAATCCCCAGGAACAGGTAAAGGCTCCTTCCTAACGAGATCCGGCTGTGGTTTCTCAATCTGTCCCTCCTCCTCCACAATCTCATCTAAACAATCAACCTTGAAACAGCACCCGAATTGAATTATTACCAAACCTAAGAACAGGCTGAGTCTTCCAGAACTTATGATCTCCAACCTCTTTCTTCCCTCCCGGCACAAGCTGATTCATCTTCCTGATAATCGCCTCCAACTTGGCCGTCTCATCTTTCGTCAACGACCGTTTCTCTTCCAACGTCGTCGAAGAAATCGCATCAGCGACCTCCGAAAGGGCTACTTCTGCGTCCTTTTTATGCGATAACAGTGTCCTGAGTTTAGATTTCTTTTTCTTCTTGGATTTGCTGCTCTGGGATGTCGAGGTCGAGGCCGCGGTGGAAGTGTCATCGCCTTCTGCTTCGAGGGCGTCTTCCACGGTGACCTTTGTGAGAGACTCGCTTTCTTCGTTGGGGGATTTGATTTCTTTTGACTCGGATGCCATTTGTTGCGAGTGATGATGTTGTGGGCGATGTGCTGTCAAGAATCCAAGGCTTTCCGTCCTCTTGCAGATCTGCACCCACAGTCCCTAGATGGTGGATTGCTCTTGACCTGAGAGAATAAACCCGCCGCTAAAGTTCGAAGGCTTTGAGCTGGACATCAACAGCACAGGATGACATGTTCGCCTCATCCAACTCACGCGAAAAATATCGAAAACGAATAAAGACCAAATCTGAAGACAATGTTTCTTCTCAACATAAACTGCTGCAAGACACTTCGACTAAAGAACCACGCTCATTAGTGACTCGTCGACTGCGTAATGTCACTACAATACTTCACCTGTCGCTCCTCCGTCGAGACATCCCTCGCGCAGAACGAGCCTTCGCGCTTCTCCTACGCTCTGAAAAACACGGCACCTCGCTGACCACGTTATGGGAACTAGGTCTAGAAATCCTCCTGCGCTCATCCCGCGTATCTCCCTCTGCAGCAGAAGAATTTCTCGGACGAGTGCGTTTGACGTCGTCTGATATTGGCCATCATCCTACTGCCGAGAAACAGGTATTTTGTCCGTTTTTCTAGGTATTAATTGCATATAGATGATTGCATTGTTTGGTGCGCTTTTGGTGTTGATGATACGGAAGGGGAAGATTAAACAGGCTCTGGTGGAGGTTAATGAGTATGACTCCTTTTGTCTGCATGATGTTAATGCATAGTCAGTTGTTGGATTGGCCTTATAGCAATGATCCGAAGATACGGTGCTATGCGAAGATGTTGCATGAGAATTATGAGGCGATGCAGAGGGAGGAGGAACGGGATGGGGATACCCCCCCGCCAATGGAGGAAATTGAGATGGAGCATTAGATACCACAAGGGCGTTGAAAGAGCATGAAGCCTTGATATTGATGTTTCCCAAGTGTGCGCTTGGAATACGTAATAATAGAAGAAGCAAAACAGTGTCCCCATGCATAACATCTCATGTCATTGACCCGTTCCCCAATCTTCGATGCACCATCCAATCTCCAGCAAGCCCAAATTTTATGCACCATATCCCCCATATGAACTCTACCAAATAAACCTCTGCACCCTCCCCGGCTCACTCTCCCACTCAAAAGGCCTCGTAACAAAAACCCACAGCCCCACCAAATTAACAACCTCAAACCACATAAACTCCAATACCCCCCTCCAGCGCCTCTTCTCCACGACCCCGGGTCCCAAATGCAGCCTCCAGAAAAAATACGGCAGCACAAAGTACCGAAACTCCAATAACGGGCTCGGAATGATTGTCAGCGCAGTACATCCCACGATACCGAGGAGAAAGAGGGCTGATTGCGTGTACGCTAGAGAGGAGAGGACGGCGAAGGAGCTGGTGTAGTAGATTGGGAGGGCGAGGTAGCGGGCTAGGGTGTGGGATTTTATTGTGCGACGCCAGATGTAGAAGACGAAATGGCGGTTGTCGGCGCGGAGGAAGGGGTGTTCGATGCTATGGATGTTAGACCGGGCTGGTCAGATGGGGGGGATTTACGTATTGTAATGGATTATGACGAGGAGGATTAGGGAGATTGTGACTGCATTGAGGATGCGACGGGGAGTTGAGAGGACGGAATGCAGGAATGTTGAGATTAGACCTGGGGATAATAGTATAGGAAACGCGAATGCAGCGATAAATGTGGAACAGTATAATATCTGAGGAATATTTATGCCAGCGATGTGATTGCTTTTGTCACCTGTCTGCGTCAGTATAATATCTCAACAATGAAGCATACCCAAAACAATGCCTTGATTCCAAAGCAAGAATACGCCAAATCCTGCAAACACAGGACCATAAGAACATAGTATAGGCAACACTGTAGTCATATGTTTAACCATCCCCAACACCGTCTGTCGAACCGCCACAAGGTAGTCCACTACTTGTCAACCCAGGGAAATAACGAGGAGTACCAGGGAAGGTCGCTTCAGCGGCGAGTGGATCGAACATCAACCAACTTCGAAGGGAATTAGAAGTCTGGCCTCCTTCTACTATATCCGCCTGCTTTAATTCACGGACGATAGACACAGCCATGATGAATGCCACCCAAATGATGTTGGTCTGTCTTGTAAGGACGCTAAATCCACCGATCTGTATATCAGTTATTCTAGCACTAGTGGGACTTTTGGAATACAGGGTTGTAGATACCATTGCGCTAGATATATAGCGCCGTTTGATTGCGAGGAGATAAGACCATAGAATGACGGTGGTAGCCAATGTGTCCGTGTAATACAGGTTGCCAAAGAATGACAACAAGGGGAAAGCAGGCAACAGCTCTGCAAACAACAATGCATCGTCCGAAGATTCCGGATGGATATGTCGATACAAACTCCTTGTAAGTCTTGGCGCAACAAACACCATAATAGAAACATTCAGAAACCGCAGCGCCAACGTCGAACATAAATTGAATGGCACAGGAATCAATCCCCCCAATTTAAATATCCCCCACGAGACGAGGTACCTCGCATTAGTCTTCGTACTTGAATGGGATGTACAATCCGGGCGGAGTCGTGATTTTATTGTCCCAGTAGGAAAAGTCTCCTCGACAGTAGGCCTGTGCCTGAGGGACATGGAAGATCTCGTCGATATATGGTTCAGGCGCGACATGGTACACGATCGCGAAGGCCAGGAGATGGAAGACTGTGAATATCGTCTTTAGTGAACGGAGAGAACTATCGGGACGACTCTTTTGCATGGCCACGCTGCATTGATCGTAGAAATGACTTGTGATCAATATTAAGTGGATCTGGTGAAACGGCGGATGGAGTGAAAGTTAGCGACCGCCGACCGCTCCAAGGACGATCACGGTTCGGAAATAAACATCTGCAAAAAAGCTTGTTACATCAGCCTGCTTCAACAAAGATCAACAACCAAAACATGCAGCTATCCCACCAACCTCCTCCCGCTATCACCATCAGCACAACTCGCGTCTTTTCCCAGGAAAGGCCTGTAGGATATACTAATACTCGGCATACTCGCACGGATCCGCGAAAATGGCACCGCGACCGAGTCTCAAGAGAACGAGCTCCCAGATCGGCGAAAAAGGGGTAAAAAGGGCACCGTCAACAGTCAGCACTGTGACATCTACTGCAACCACAACAAAACGAAAAGCGTCCCAACCGCTCGCCCCATCGACCTCTCAAAACTCAATAGTCAAACCACCGGCGTCACAGAAAAAACAACCTCGTAAACCCGTGCAGAAGGAAATCAAACTTGAAGCCGATCCGGCCGCTAAACCGCGCAAGAAGGTTTCCTCCCCGGTGAGTAGTAAGCCTGTCGCGTCGAATGGCCTGCCAAAACTAAATGTCTACGTGTTTGGAAGTGGATCGATGGGAGAACTGGGATTAGGACCCCAGGAGAAACAACGGAATGTGAAGCGACCTCGACTGAATCCGTATTTGTTGCCCGATGAGGTTGGTGTTGTGGATGTTGCCGTCGGGGGCATGCATTGTGCGGCGATTGACAAGGACGGACGGGTATGGACTTGGGGTGTGAATGATCAGGGGGTGCTTGGACGGGACACCACTTGGACCCCTGAGAATGAGGATACGGCCATGGATAGCGATGATGAGGATGAGGAACTGTTGAATCCAAAGGAGAGTGTGCCTGGGTTGGTGGAAGGCTTTCCTGAGGGGACGGTGATTGAGAAGATTGCCTGTGGCGATAGTATTACCGTCGCCTGCACTACCAACGGTCAAGTCTATGCATGGGGAACCTTTCGTGTACTTCCCTCGCACAACCCGATCTCTGACATTAGTGTTCGGAAGGCTTACTGGGATTCTCGTCATCCACGCGACTGGCGCCGCGTCCAACGCTTCTCCCAACACTCAAGAACGTGACTCAGATCGTCTGTGGAGTAGACCATGTCCTTGCCCTGACATCCCAAGGAAAAGTCTACTCCTGGGGAAACGGCCAACAACTCCAGCTGGGCCGCCGTGTTGTTGAGAGAACACGTCTCAACAACCTCGTACCGCGCGAATTCGGACTCAAGAAGATCCGTGCCATTGGCGCCGGGAGTTACCATTCCTTCGCAATCGGACAGGATGGGAAAGTGTATGCCTGGGGACTCAATCAGTTCGGCCAGTGTGGAATTGATCGACAGGGGTATGTTGGGGAGGATGGTGCCGTTATTGCCAGTCCAAGTGTCGTCGATGCTCTGGCGGGGTACGACGTCGTTGCCGTCACAGGCGGAGAACATCATTCCGTGGCACTCACCTCTTCAGGACAAGTATTGTCCTTTGGAAGGATGGACTGTAATCAACTTGGATTCCCTGAATCCTCACCACCTTCCGGCGCAGTCATCGATTCCCACGGCAAAGCGCGATTTACACCTTATCCGACTGTCATTCCCAATATCCCTCCCATGCAAAAAATATTCAGTGGCAGTCATCATAATCTCGCGATCTCGGAGGACGGTTCAGCTTGGAGTTGGGGATTCGGAGAAGTCTGGCAAGTAGGTCAAGGACCCCATACCGCGGAAAACCCCAGTGGCGATATCGAAACACCTACCAAGATCGTGAATACTGCGACAAATGGTGTCATGATGGTGACTGGTGGAGCGGGAGGACAATTCAGTGTGTTGTGTGGTATCCCTGCAGGGGCGCAGACATTGAATGTTCCGAATGGAACTGTGAGGAGGTAGGTTGTCGGAGCAAGGAGAAATGAAGGAAAGTTAGATTTGCATTTTCTTGGAGACTGTTTTGGGACTGAAGTTTGGGATTGTAAGCGCATGGACTGCTATGTAGAGCATGAAAGCGGATAGTATTGTTTGTCATATCGCATAATGAACATTTGGTTTTAATCGTGCGAGAATATTACTTTGTCTATGCTCAATCAGATCGCAAAACGGAGTGTTCTATGAAAGAGTGTCATGCCAGACGGTATTCCATTATTGGACCGTCTCCATTATAAGATTCGAGGTACTTGCTTTGGCCCCCTCTGCTGCATAGACATCCTAGTCGGAGCTCCTTTGTAAATGGATGTAGCTGTGTGATCTTCCTTTGTCAAAAACCTTATCCACAGCATCGATTGGGCGCCACAGAAAAGCTAGTTTCAGGGACAACCGCCGCACTGCCACCGTTTTTTGGGCCCCTCAATCAACCCGCCACTCACCAGGACTCCACGAAGCATTCCAGCAAGAACGTTGCCTCCCAGGCCTCTATCAAAGCATCATACAACAACACTATATAAGGAAGACCAAGGCCTCCTTGTGGTCTCTGTCACCAAGTCATGTCGTGCAATATCTGCCATACACCAATCTTGGTTGATCACAGATATTTGGATCCCAATGAACTTAATATGGTTTCTCAGACAGATCATTTGAATCCAATTGTTGCACGAGTATGTCCTGCAAAACAACATCAGCCATATTTTCGTACAGTTGTCCAACTGGATCGGAAATACGAAGGTATCGTTCTAAGCGGGCTTGTTCACGCGGGGAGGGGAAGCTTCATCAGTAGTCACTGGGAGATTGTTGGAGGAATGGCTTTGTTTTATCGTCAGGAAGAACGGAATGATAGCGGGGCTACTGCATCTTGTGTACTCTCATTGTTATTAGAGGTGAGTTGATTGTAGTGTTTTGTTGCACACGAGGGATGTGTGAGGATTTACTGTGCACAGCTTGGTGTGCCGTTTGATCTCACAGCCAGTGGGAAGGACACTCTGGTTGCGATTCTTGAACGACATGAATTTCTTGGCACTACTTTGTATGGGGGATATGAAGGGATTGAGTATTCGGAGGGAAAGTTGGATGAGAGATGGTTAAGTCAGCCAACCGGAGAAGATGACGCAAACGTGTTCGCATGGAATTTCCAAAATGGGGAGCAAGATTGGACGATGAAGCGGTACAACACCCACCCCGGCTCCGAACTGACGATAGTCCGAATCTTTTTCCCCGTTTACACACGGAAGTCAAACAAGAGAGAAAGGATTTGTGCAACAATCCGATATCATCTGAAGACTATCTCTCTAAATCTCCAGATTTAGTCTTCCTGGGAATCTCCTCATTTCTGCCCATCGGCGATTTATACAATCTGGCCTCACTCAATAAATCCCTTCGTCGCCGCTGTCTTACAACGACTTCCTTTCAACTCCTCGTCCGGGATCGACTATCCGAAACATGGGCCGTCGCCTTCCCGTCAGAATACCCCCCCTCTCCCATGCCAGAGGGGTTTCCTCACCGCGGTGCAGCCGGCGACTGGCTTCTGTATGGCCACCATGTCTTCAAATCCCATTCCATGCGCAATCGTCGGCGAATATTCAACATTATCTCTCAAATGCAAAAACAATACACCATCAAAGCTACCGAAGCAGGATATCTCGAGGGACCTAATTCGGAAACCATGCAAGATAATTTGCGGGCTATGGTAGAATACCAGCTTCTTTTGAGGCAAACCAGTATGCTGCACATCTATGGTTTATTTTTGACGGTTTTGGAAAAGTTTAATGATGCCTGGTGGAAGGATTTGGGATCACCAAAGTTCATGGGAGGAAATGTTCAAAAAGCACTTATTGAAGCGAGAGAGATGGTACAAGGGAGGGTGGCGCAACCGAGAAGGAGACCGGGGAGGGCCGTCTTGGAGAAACTGGAGATTGCCGTGAGGGAGAATCAGAGGGTGGCTATGGCTGCGAAGAAGGTTCAATTTAAGCCTAGGAGAGATGACAAACCAAAGGTCAAGGATGGGTCGGAAGGTGATCCTTCTTTTGATCAAATTTAAACTTTAGATTCACGTACTCATACAAGAGGGTGACAAATGCTCCCACAGTAAGCGTATCACTTGGCCGACAAAGAGGGGACAAGGTTTT
>Ga0302325_10022992_pt1 | contig 13017 bp, 7 predicted proteins | sample Palsa_T0_2_FD_201948 | JGI IMG/M metagenome (GOLD analysis project Ga0302325, IMG submission 201948) | Peat permafrost microbial communities from Stordalen Mire near Abisko, Sweden - Palsa_T0_2 | ecosystem: Environmental > Terrestrial > Soil > Palsa > Peat permafrost | place: Sweden: Abisko... | reverse complement strand
AAAACTGAATTTACTTCGTCGGCTGCTCGCCGTTTGCGCCGCCGACCGTCACTTCCAACTCTTTCACCGGCGTCCCGTCCGACCATTTCCCCATGTATCGCTGCTCGGGCGCGTCGCCCAGCGCAAACTCACGGTGGGTTCCGTAAAACGCGGCGTCGCAAAGTCCGTCGAACAGCTTCCAGAACCCGTAATAATCCAGCGCGTCGATCATCACGCCGGGGTTGCGCAGCGCGGGGTGGAAGGCAGCGGCGGCGCCAGAGGTGTTGTACGTCGTATCCGGCGCGATCGGCGCGAGGTGGTTGGCGACAAGCGGCGGAGTGCCGTGCGAGTCGGATCGGACGATCACGAAATTTTTATTTTCGGCCGCCACCGTCGTCGATTCGTGGAAGATGCGCAATGCGTCGCTTTTTCCAACGAGTCTGTCATTGTCGCCGGCGACGGCGAGAAGCAGCGTTGTTGCGGGGATCTTCTTCATGTCCGACAGGGGAACGAAAGGCTGGCCGCTGCCATTGGTCGTCTTCCCCGGCTCGGTGGACATGACCGCTCTGATCTGCGGCAGCTCCGATTCTGCCGCCAGCGCCGCGACGTTCGCCACCAGCAGCCCGCCGACCGAATGTCCCACTGCGGCGAAGTGATCGAGCTGCGGCTTCACATGGCCCGGCTCGTTCGCCAGCCGCCGCAGCGCGTCCTGAATCGATGCGATGGCGTTCGCCGTGAAGTCATGCGGCGATGTGAGCACGGTCGCCTGGTATATGGGGAAGATCACGATGTTCCCGCGTTTCACGATGTGGTCGATCCACGCACCGTAGATCGCGGGGTTCCACGCGCACCAGCCATGAATAAAAATCACGACCGGCGCCGACGCCGGCTTGGGGCCGTCGGGCTCGTAAACCCAGTACTGCGTGCCGCCTTCGCCGTAGGTGTGGGTGATGACCGACGCATGCGCCGCCTTGGCTCCGCCGGGCCCATCGACCGGCTGCGCCGGCGGGTGGACGGCGGGCTGCGATGTCGAGCCGACATCGTCGGCTGCCAGGGGCAGCGCAAATAACATCACCAGCGCGGCGCACCACAACGAAATCAATCGAATTCTCGCCAACATGCTGTGAAGCATATCGTGGCATGGGCGTCCCGCCCATGTTGGCGGCGCAGGGCTTAAGAACAACCTCGGTATGAGATGTTCTCTCTCCCCTCAGTCGCTAACACGGGCGAGACGCCCGTGCCACAATTTATTTCAGCGCTGACCCGTATTGACCGTCGCCGTAGGATGCCCTCACATACAAGGAGCCAACCAAATGGCTGAATCCCTCTTGGCTTTCGTGATTGTCGGCGGCGGCTTGATCGGCGTTCTTGTTCTGGTGCTCGACATCATCGCCATCGTGAGCGTGCTCGGGGGCAGCGGGTCGACGGAGCATAAGCTGCTTTGGACAGTGGTCATTCTTCTACTTCCATTTGTGGGAATGCTGCTGTATTTCCTCATCGGCCGCAGCAGCCGCGACGCCTGATTCTCCTCGCTGTCGCTCGACTCCCATTCTGAGTAGCGTAGCTGGTGTTCTGCCGGCGGCTAACAGTATTTGAAACTTCTGCGCGCCGGTAGCGTCCAAGGCGGGGACGGTCTGGAGGAGACTCACATGCGAACACGTTTTCTGGGGCTGTGCGCGATCTTGCTGACGCTCGGCGGTGTTTACCTCGCCGCTGTCGCGGCTGGGGAGCCGGATGCGGCGCAACGCCGCGCATCGGCGATTACTGCGCGCGACAAAGGAAACTGGAAGGATGCCTACGACGAGGGCTTCGCGGTGCTCGCCACCGATCCGCAGGATGACCCCAAGTTGGTCTCAGATGACCTGACCAACGGCATTCAATGTCTGCAGCAGCTTGGCCGCAGCGATGATATCGACGACTTCCGGGAGAAAGCCATCGCCGCCCATGCAAATAACTGGCGGCTTCTGGATGCCGCTGCCAAGACATATGTGCAGGGCGAAAGCTACGGCTTCATCGTCGCCGGCAAATTTTATCGCGGCGGACGACGCGGGGGAGACGGTAAGCAGGTCACCACGTTCGAACGCGACCGCGTGCGGGCTATGCAGCTGATGGTCCAGGCGATCCCGTCTGTCGACAATGAGCCGGACAAACACGCCGTCGGCGATTTCTATTTCGATTTTGCCGGCGTTCTACTCGCCAATCGTCCGGGCGAAGGGGCTTGGGCCCTCCAATATCTCACCGATCTGACCAAGCTGCCGGATTACCAGGAGGGATATTACTACGATGGAGGGAGCAACAATCGCGGCGCGCCGGTCAATGAAGACGGCTCCCCCGTTTATCACGCAATTCCCAAGTCCTGGAATGATTCGAAATCCGATGGCGAGCGCTGGCGCTGGTGTCTCGAGCAGGCGGCTCAAAGGTCGGATGACGCCGCCCTCCATTCAAAGCTCATCCTTGCCGAGTTCCTGCACGCTCAGTTCGGCGTGCAGACCATGGCAGACGCGGGTCTTTCGTTTTTCGGCCGCGGCGGTGATGTCGGGCCGGCAAAGGATGACGATGCGACGCGCAAGGACGATAGCGGTCCGTACGCCGTTCGCACGCTCGGCGAAGATGAGACCATCGCGCGGCTCGCCAACGGTATCAAGCGGTTCAAACTACCCGAAGAGTTCAACTTCATTCATCTGTTTCAGGCGATAGCGGAAAAGAAATCGGCATGGGGAGAGCAGGCTTTGGAGCAACTCGCCGACCTGTTTGAAAATCGCCAGCAATATGACCGTGCCGCGGAGTATTGGAAAAAGAATATCGCCGATTACGGCCCCGGTGAGAACAACTGCAAGCAGTTGCGGCTCGATCAGATTCTCGGCAACTGGGCCGCGTTTGATTCGCTGGAAACCAAGCCCTCGGGAACCAACGCCTCGGCAGCTCTGCTGTTCCGCAACGGCAAGAAAGTCTCATTTGACGCGCAGGAAATCGACGTCAAAAAGCTGCTCGGCGACGTGCAGGCGGCGATCGCGGCGCATCCGCGGGAGCTGGATTGGCAGGAAATTGACGTCAACAATCTCGGCTACCGCCTCGTCGAGAAGAACGAAAAGCAATATCTGATCAAACAGGCGGCCCAGTGGGACATGGACCTGCAGCCGCTCCCGAAACACTTCGATCGTCGGGTAAAAGTCAATGTTCCGATCAAAACTCCAGGCGCGTATCTCATCACCGCCCACATGGAGGGCGGAAACACGACGCGCATCATTCTCTGGATCGCCGACACCGCGATCGTCGAGAAGCGAAGTCAGGGAGGCGGGTATTACTTCGTTGCCGATGCAGTCACCGGTGCGCCCGTGCCGAACGCGAAAATCGACTTCTTCGGTTATCGCCAGGAGTTCGACAACAACCACTATCGGATCATCACGCAGAACATTTCCCAGACCACCGACGCCGACGGCCAGTGCTCGCTCGATCTCAAAGGGGACGACGTCAATTGCCAGTGGCTCGCCACCGCGACCACGCCGGACGGCCGCCTAGCATATCTCGGTTTCACCGGGATCTGGAACGGCAATTATTATGACGCCCAATACAACCAGCGAAAGGCGTTTGTCATCACGGATCGTCCGGTCTATCGCCCGGGCCAAACCGTGAAGTTCAAGATCTGGCTTGAAACCGCCAAATATGACCTTGAAGGCAAATCCGAGTTCGCCAATCAGAACGCGCTGATTCAACTGATGGATCCGCGCGCGGAGAAGGTTCTCGAAAAATCATATCAAACAGATGAATTCGGCGGCTTCGGCGGCGAATATACGATTCCCGCTGACGCAATGCTCGGAGTGTATGGTCTGAACGTCCCCGGCATTGGGAGCGGGAATTTTCGGGTTGAGGAATACAAAAAGCCCGAATACGAGGTGAGCGTCGATGCCCCGACCGAGCCGATGCAGCTTGGCGACAAGATTACCGCTACCATCAAGGCGAAATATTACTTCGGCACGCCGGTCGTCAATGCAAAGGTGCATTACAAAGTGATGCGCGAGGCGCATGATGCCCGCTGGTTTCCCTCGGCGCCGTGGGACTGGTTCTATGAGCCGGGCTACTGGTGGTTTGTCCCGAATTACCCTTGGTATCCGGGGTGGAAAGATTGGGGAATGCGCGCTCCGCTGTGGCTCTGGTGGCCGCGGCAGTCCGCTCCCCCGGAAGTGGTCTCCGAAAATGATTTGCCGATCGGCCCGGATGGCACGGTGAAAGTCGAGATCGACACCGGGCCGGCCAAGGCGGTCCACGGCGATGAGGATCAGCAATATTCCATCACCGCCGAGGTGACCGACCAGTCGCGGCGAACCATCGTCGGAAGCGGTCAGGTGCTGGTTGCCCGAAAACCGTTCAGCGTCTATGCCTGGGTCGATCGCGGCTACTATGATGCCGGCGACGTCATCGAAGCGTCGTTTTCGGCGCAGACGCTGGATAACAAACCGATCGCTTCTGCCAAGGGGGAGCTGAAACTGCTGCGCATCACGTATGACAAAGATCGAAATCCAATCGAAAACGAGGTCGAGCACTGGGCGCTCGACACCGATGCGCAAGGTGAGGCTCACCAGCAGATCAAGGCGGCCTCCAGCGGGCAATATCGCCTCAGCTATCGTGTGACGGATGACAAGGGCCGGACGATCGAAGGCGGATACGTCTTTGTCGTTCGCGGGCAGGATTTCAATGGCCAGCGGTTCCGCTTCAACGACATCGAGCTGACGACCGACAAAAAGCAGTATCAGGCCGGCGACACCGTCCGACTGATGATCAACACCGATCGTGCCGATTCAACCGTCGTCCTGTTTCTTCGCCCCAGCAACGGCGTCTATCTTCCGCCGAAAGTCCTGCGATTGAAGGGGAAGAGCACGATTGAAGAGGTTGCCGTCGTGAAGAAGGACATGCCGAACTTCTTCATCGAAGCGCTGACGGTGAGCGATGCGAAGGTGTATGACGATCTGCGCGAGATCGTCGTGCCGCCGGAGAGCCGGGTGGTGAATGTCGCGGTGACACCGTCAGCTGAAAAATACCGGCCGGGGGAGAAGGCGAAGGTGAAGATCAAGGTAACGGATGCCGCCGGCGCGCCGGTTGTCGGCTCTGAAGTGGTCAGCATCTACGACAAAGCCGTCGAATATATTTCCGGTGGCTCCAACGTCGAGGAGATCAAAGCGTTCTTCTGGAAGTGGCGGCGGAATCACTTTCCGCAAACCGAATCGAGTCTTGATCGCCAAAGCGCGCCGCTCTACCGCTCCGGTGAAGTCACGATGTCCGAATTCGGTGATTTTGCAGTGGCCCGAGACGAGGGCACCGCCGTGTACGGAATGTTGGGGGGCGGCAGAGCCAGATATTTCAGGGGAAACGTCTTCAACAGCAGGAGGATTTTGGATCAAGCGGATGCCGCGGCGCCTATGGCGATGGCCGTCCCCGGCTCAATCGGCGGCGCAACCCGCGGCTACTACGGGCGGCTGGCATTGGCCGATAAGGACGGGCTTGAGGAGGCGGCCAAAGCGGGCGAAAGCGGCCAGTCCAGTGCGCCGGTCGTTGAACCGACCATCCGCAAAAACTTCGCCGACACCGCGCTCTGGGTCGGCCGGCTCGATACCAACTCCGATGGCACCGCCGAAGTCGAGCTGACGATGCCGGAGAGTCTGACGACCTGGAAAACCAAAGTCTGGTCGATGTCGGAGGGAACCCGCGTCGGCCAGGGCGAAGTGGAGGTCGTCACGTACAAAAACGTGATCGTCCGGCTCCAGGCCCCACGATTCTTCGTGCAGAAGGACGAAGTTGTTCTGTCCGCCAATGTCCACAACTATCTGAAATCGGCCAAACAGGTGAAGGTCACGCTCGATCTGGGCGGCAACACGCTCGCACCGATCGCCGACGCTTCGGGTGATAGCAATCTCACGCAAACCGTCGAGATTCCGGCTGAGGGGGAACACCGTGTCGACTGGCGGGTGAAAGCGGTTTCCCCCGGCACGGCCGACATCAAAGTCGCCGCGCTCACCGACGAAGAATCGGATGCGATGCAGATGAGTTTCCCCGTCGAAATTCACGGGATGCTCAAGACCGATTCCTTCTCCGGCGCGATGCGGCCCAAAGACGAGCATGCGTCGTTGATTTTCAACGTCCCCGCCGAGCGATTGCCGGAGCAGAGCCGGGTGGAGATTCGCTATTCGCCCAGCGTCGCCTCAGCGATGGTCGATGCGCTGCCGTATCTGGTGGATTATCCGTACGGCTGCACCGAGCAGACGCTGAATCGCTTCCTGCCGACCGTCATCACCCAGAAAGTGCTGCTGGGCATGAATCTGGACCTTAAGGACATCGAGCAGAAGCGCACGAATCTCAATGCGCAGGAGATCGGCGACGATGCCAAACGCGCGGCAGACTGGAGGCGCAACAATCCGCCGAATCCCGGCGTGGCCGAGCGGAATCCCGTGTTCGACGAAAAAGTTGTCGCCGACATGACCGCCGACGGCATCGCGCGTCTGGCGAACATGCAGGTCGCCGATGGCGGCTGGGGATGGTTCAGTGGCATCGGCGAGTCCTCCTGGCCGCATACCACCGCCCTGGTCGTTCACGGCCTGCAGATTGCCAGAGCCAATGGTGTGGTCCTTCCGGGAAACATGCTCGAGCGCGGCCAGCACTGGCTCGCCGATTACCAGGCGCTGCAGGTGAAGATGCTCCAGAACGCGCCGATGAAGATCGAGCCATGGAAAGAGAAGGCCGACGATCTCGACGCGTTCGTTTACATGGTCTTGACCGATGCCGGCGCGGGGGATCGGCAGATGGAGGGGTTCCTATACCGCGATCGCAATGACCTGGCCGTTTACAGCAAAGCGATGTTCGCGCTCGCCCTCGAGAAGCAGGGTGAGAAAGAGAAGCTCGACATGCTCCTGCAAAACATCTCGCAGTACGTTGTGGAAGATAACGAAAACCAGACCGCGTTTCTCAAGCTGCCGGCGGAGAATTTCTGGTGGTGCTGGTACGGCTCCGACACCGAGGCGATGGGCTACTACCTCAAGCTGCTGAGCCGGACCGATCCGCACGGCGAAGTCGCCGCCCGGCTGGCCAAGTATCTGATCACGAACCGCAAGCACGCCTCCTACTGGAACAGCACTCGTGACACCGCCATCTGCATCGAAGCCCTCTCCGACTACATCCGCGCCAGCGGCGAAGACAAGCCGGATGAAACCGTGACGATCAGCATCGACGGCAAACAGATGAAGCAAGTGCACATCGATGCGACCAATCTATTCTCGTTCGACAACAAGCTGGTGCTCGCCGGCAACGAGGTGACCACCGGCGAGCACACGATCGAGTTCGCCAAGTCCGGCGCCGGCCCCCTCTACTTCAACGCCTATGTCACCAACTTCACGCTGGAAGACCCAATCCGGAAAGCCGGTCTCGAAGTCCGGGTGCAGCGAAAGTTCTATAAGCTGATTGAAGTAAAAGAGACTACTAAAGTTTCCGGCGAGCGCGGCCAGGCGCTCGATCAGCGCGTCGAGAAGTACCAGCGGCAGGAGATCGCCGACGGCCAGGCCCTCAAGAGCGGCGACCTCGTCGAAGTCGAGCTGGAGATCGACAGCAAAAACGACTACGAATACGTCCTCTTCGAAGACATGAAGGCGGCCGGCTTCGAGCCGGTAGACCTGCAAAGCGGCTACAACGGCAACGATCTCAACGCCTACATGGAACTGAGAGACGACCGCGTCAGCTTCTTCACCCGCACCCTCGCCCGCGGCAAGCACTCCGTCTCCTACCGCCTCCGCGCCGAAATCCCCGGCAAGTTCAGCGCGCTCCCGACCCGGGCGAGTGCCATGTATGCCCCGGACTTGAAGGGAAATTCCGATGAGAACAAGGTAGTGATCGAGGACTGAACTAAACAGTCCAATCGGCAGCGCGCAGCCCCGGTGCGCGGCGAAAATCCGCCAGTTCAGGGTGGACGCACCCGCCCATGCCGACGATCAAGCGGTTTCCGCCGCAGGTCTCTCTTCGATCAATGTCCAGACCGGCGAAGGTAATTCGGACTGAAGTGTGCGGTAGGCATTAGTGGCTTGCGCGTGTGTCGCGAAACGAATGTCTAACGCGTTGCCCGCTCGTACCTGCACGCCCCCCGCCTTCTGCATCGCCTTTTCCGCCTTGGCCAGAGACAGGCCATCGGTCTTGCGAATCAGCGGCGCAATGCGAAACGGAAGGTATCCGAGCGAGATTGCTTCAGAACCGGTGACACCCATCGCCACCGCAGGCACCGGCTCTTTGTCATGCACCAAGGCGTGCGCATCCATGATGACGCTTGATCGCTCTATGTTCGATAGATCGCGCCAGGCATCCCAGATCACGAGCAGATGGATGCTCCGACCGGATAAGGCGCGGTTCTCAACGACCAGGGGGAGCGCCGGTTGATCAAGATCGCCTTTCAGCCGGTCCCGCAGCAGCCTCGTCAGGAGATCATGCATGCCTGATTTCTTGGTCGCCGCTGCCATTGGTTAGCTCCAAAGCTGACTGTAATTCCGCGTTACCCAACGCGCCGCTTTAACGACGGCTTCTAGCTCTTCATTATACGGCTTGTTTGCGTGATATCGTAACGACTCCGTCCAGCGCAGTGCAGCGTCCTTGATATGACTCAGAAACTCCGGTTGAGCCATTAACTTCGGAAGGCCCGCTACCGTTCGGCTCTCAATGACCAACTGTGCCCAGCCGAGCAGATCGTGTCCCACTGATCGCTGCGCCGCCGCTCCGCGGATCGACCTGATCTGGCGTTCGGCCAGCATGCGCGGGGAATCGACGTTTGGCGGGATCGGATGACTGATATTCCATGCGTGGGAAACCCCGGCGAGCCGATAGTGGGCGGCTTTTAGCCGCATTTCAACGGTGTAACCAAGTAGATATATGGCCCCAAAAGGTTGATCATCAATCAGTCGCGATGCTTCCGCAAATCGACGGGTTGCGGCCCTTTCCAGTTTCGCAAGCGTGTCGGGGCCGATTCGCGCTGTGAGTGTGAGCGGCATCGCGTGTCACGGTTGACCGGCACGTTTTGCTTTGCCTCGGAGCGATCGACGATACCTTCGCCCCAGGCGGACAATCTCGCCGAATACGGGGTCGTTCGCGAACTTCCCAGCTGACTCGCGCCACCATCCAGCGGTTGCTAAGAGCTTCTTTCCGCGCGCCAGCTTCCCAACTACCGTTTCGAGAGCAGCCACGCGCTTTTCTATTTCTGCGAGCGCCATATCGGGAGTATACCTAATCTTGTCTCCACTTCGATTGATCCCGCGTTTGACACCGCTCCACCTCACCCCTACCTTCCTCGCATGCGGCGAGGAATCTGGGTTTTGCTCGCTCTGGCGGCTTGGGGCTGCCAGGATCATATCATCGGGCGCACCGCTTCCGATGAGGAGATGTTCGGTCCCCAAACCATGCGTCTGCAACCGACATTCACGGAGGTCAAAGACTGGACCGGCGATAAGAAGCCGGACGGCATTGAAGCGGTTATCGAATTGGAGGATCAATTCGGCGATCCTACGCGGGCCACGGGAACCGTGGTTTTCGAACTCTACAGTTATCGCTTCGCGGCTCCCGATCCCAAGGGCGAACGCGTCGGCGGGCCGTGGGTGGGCTCGCTCCTGACGAAGGACGAGCAGATCGCGCAATGGAACAGTGCCATTCGCGGCTACAGCTTCCAACTCGCCGAGCCCAACCTGTCGGTCGATAAGAACTATGTGTTGGCCGCCGAGTTTGAGTTGCGCAAAAGGCGATTGTTTGATCAAGTGGTGATCGAGGGAAAGGACGCCGAGAACAAGCCGTATGGCCGCCACTCCGTGAAAGCCGACGACCAGCCGCCTTCGCACTGAAACGCATCTGCGTGGCGCTTCCCCGTGTAGCCCGCGAGCACCTGTCTTGAGTGGCGCCGAGAGATGCTCGCCGAGAACCAGTCCAATCCCATGCCGACCGGCGGAATCCTGCAGCTCGACCCCGTGCCAGCATTGCTGGCCCGCACCCGCGGCGAACTTTCGGCCGCATTTAACCCGGCTCTCCCCGTGCGCGTGAGCCGCGCGCCGGGCCGGCTGGATGTGATGGGGGGAATCGCTGATTACACTGGTTCGCTCGTCGCCGAGGCAACGCTCGATCGGGCTGTTGCCGTCGTTTTGCAGGAGCGCGGTGACCGCGAGCTGCAAATCTTCAGCTTCAACCTTTTCGATGAACACCGCCCGTTCACCTTCCGCATCTCGCTGGACGCCCTCGCGAAGAACTCCATCAGCGATCTGCGCCGCGAGTTCGCCGAACCCGGCCGGCAGTGGGCGGCCTATATCGCCGGATGTCTCTTCGTCCTCCACGAACACGGCTACGTCGATCTGAACGATCCGAAGTTCTCCGGAATCAACCTCGCGATTCTCAGCTCCGTACCCTTGGGCGCCGGCGTCAGTTCGTCCGCCGCGATCGAAGTGGCGACGATGCTCAACCTCGTCGACCATTTCGGACTGCGCGATCCATCGCGGCCGAAGCACATTTCCGACGGCCTCGCGCTGGCCGTGCTCTGCCAGGAAGTGGAGAACCGGATCGTCGGCGCGCCCTGCGGTCTCATGGACCAGGTGGCCTGTTGCCTGGGAAGAAGCGGATCGCTGTTGCGCATGGTCTGTCAGCCGCACGAGCTGCAGCCGCCGCTGCAACTGCCGCCCGGCGTGCGGTTCGTCGGGATCAACAGCAACGTGAAACACAGCGTCGGCGGCGGGGCCTACGGCCGCACGCGCTGCGCCGCGTTCATGGGCCACAAAATCATCCTCGAAACGATGCGCGAGCTTGGCGCCGCATCCGGACGCGAGCTGATCGCCGACCCCATGCGCGGATACCTCGCCAACCTCGACCGCGACGACTACAAAACCATCTTCCGCGCGCGTGTTCCCGAAACCATCAGCGGCAAGGAATTCCTCGATCGCTACGGCCCCACCATCGACCCCGCCACGAGCGTTGATCCCGCCATCGATTATGCCGTCCGTCACGCAACCGATCATCACGTGCTGGAAGCCCGGCGGGTCGAGCGGTTCGTTGAATTCCTCGAACAAGCGGCTCGCAAGCACGATCCCACCAGCCGCAACAGCCCGCTGGACCGTGCCGGCCATCTGATGTACGCCTCGCACCAGTCGTACACGATGGACGCAATGCTCGGCGCCCCAGAGTGCGACGTGCTGGTCGCGCTGGTTCGCCAGCGCGAACGGCGTGGCCTCTACGGCGCCAAAATCACCGGCGGCGGCAGCGGCGGAACCGTCGCCGTTCTCGCCGACATCAGTCCCTCCGCCGATGCCGCCCTCGAAGAGGTCACCGCCGAGTATGAACGCCAAACCACCCGCCGCGCAGAAATCCTCCGCGGCTCCTCCGACGGCGCGTGGCACACGTCGACCATGCTGCTGCGCTCAGCTACGTAGGATCCGCTGAAGAGCCGGCCGGTTGGCATGGTCACGGTAATGATGTTGTCGGCTCTTCTGCGGACCTTGGCGGTCCCGACGCGGAATGGTCCGCAGGAGGGCAGATACGCGTTTTGAAACTCGCGATCAACCGTCGCCCTCCAGCGGACCCTACGCGGAAATTTATCAAGCTGGCGCTTCTTTTTCCTTGCATTCCATGGCGCTGAACTTTACCCTAACTTAAATACTGGAGACGAACACAATGATTACCATCGAACAAAGCATTCGCGACGGCAAAATCGTGGACGGAATGAACTTCAACCAGAAGTGCTGGGCGCTGCTCAGCCGGATTCCCGCCGGCAAGGTGACGACCTACGCCGACCTCGCCCACGCCCTGGGAACCAAGGCTTATCGCGCAGTCGGCAATGCGATGAATCGCAACCCCTACGCCCCCGGCGTTCCCTGCCACCGCGTCGTCGGCAGCGACGGCCGCCTCACCGGCTACGCCGGCGGGTTAGAGAAGAAACGCCAAATGCTCGAAAGCGAAGGCGTCCACTGCGAGAACAACCGGGTGAACGTCGCCGACCGATTCACGTTCGCACGCGGCGCATAGGTCGATCACGGCGGACGTCGCTGCGCTCCGAAACCCGAATGAGGAAACCCGAAACCAGAATCTAAAGATGAACGGGCGCGCTCACGGCAAGCGCCAGCAAACCAGTCCGCAAGCGGCCAGCACCCCCCCCAGCCCCGCAAGCCACGACGAGATCGGCTCCGAGCGCTGCGGCCAATGGAAATCGATCGGGCGTTTCATGGCGGGGGTAATCACGTCTCCGCCGGTGCGATCGGCGAGCATCCGCATCGCGGCGTGATCGTTGCCAATCGCGTCAAATTCGGGGGCGTATCTCCCGGCAACGGCAACCCGGTCGATCACGTTCCCATGAACACGTAACTCCGCAAACACCGGCGAGCGCGGCGCGGGAATCTGCAACGCGTAACGACCAGGCTCAACCTGCGGGACCGTCGCTTCGCTTTCTCCGCCGGAGGGCCCCGTGCGGAACAGCCGAAGAGTAACGCTCTGGCCGTTGAGATACGTCTTGCCATCGACAGCATCGACACGGACGCCGAGGCTTGGGCCGATTTGCCAGACGACGGTAAATCGCGAATCGCGGGGCGGCTGGGTTACCAGTTTCACCAGCGCCTCCAGCGATTCGTTGGTCGCATTAAACGCCGCGGCGGCGACGTGCCCTTCACCAACGTTCCACGTCGCGGTCAGAGGCACGCGCATGCCGTTGGCGTTCGCCCCGGCGAGTTCGTGTGCATCGTTCTTCAGCCAAGTGCGATTCCACGCATCAACGGAGCGCGGGGGGAGATCGGCCAGTTCGTTTTCGAATCGGATCGAGACTGCCGTGTGTTGAAAGTTCGTCGCCATGGCACTGCCGAGCAGCTCTGCCGCTCCGCTGGACCATTGCCGGGGATCCATTCGCTGCACCACTGCGCCGCCGGTGGCGGCAGCGATGTGGCGAAGCGTCGCCAGGCCGCTTCCATTGCCGATCGCCAGCACATGCAGGCGAATTTGCTTCCGCCGCAGCAGATCGATTAGCGCGGCCGGCTGATCGATCTGCACATCGCCATCGCT
>Ga0302325_10022990_pt1 | contig 13018 bp, 12 predicted proteins | sample Palsa_T0_2_FD_201948 | JGI IMG/M metagenome (GOLD analysis project Ga0302325, IMG submission 201948) | Peat permafrost microbial communities from Stordalen Mire near Abisko, Sweden - Palsa_T0_2 | ecosystem: Environmental > Terrestrial > Soil > Palsa > Peat permafrost | place: Sweden: Abisko... | reverse complement strand
GCTGTGACCTGAAGAAGGTGCCCAGGAGTATGAGGAACTCGCCGACGAAACCGTTGAGGCCGGGCAAGCCGATCGACGACAGCATCACAAACATGAAGATGGCGGCGTAAATTGGCACGGACTTCCAGAGACCGCCGAACTCGGCGACCTCGCGGGTATGACGCCGCAGGTAGATCATTCCGATCAGCAGGAAAAGCGCGCCGGTCGAGACGCCGTGATTGAGCATCTGATAGATGGCGCCGTCGACGCCCTGCGGATTGAGCGCGAAGATGCCGAGCATCACGAAGCCCAGATGGCTCACCGACGAGTATGCGACCAGCCGTTTGAGGTCCGCCTGCATCATCGCAACCAGCGCGCCGTAGATAATTCCGATAATCGCCAGCGCGAAGAATATCGGCGTGGCCTCAATGGCGACCGCCGGAAACAGCGGAATCGCAAAGCGCAGGAACCCGTAGGTACCCATCTTGAGCATCACGCCGGCCAGGATGACCGAGCCCGCCGTCGGCGCGTTGCTATGCGCGTCGGGCAGCCACGTATGCAACGGCCACATCGGCACTTTCACCGCGAAGCCCAGCGCGAAAGCCGCAAACAGCCAGCGCGCCTGCGCCGTGCTCATCGGAATGTCGTAAAGGTCTGGTAGATCGAAGGTCAGATGGCCCAGGTGTTCACGGCCGAGATACGCCAGGTAAAGGATCGCGACCAGCATCAGGATCGATCCGAGCATCGTGAACAGGATGAACTTGAAGGCGGCGTATATCCGCGGGCCGTGGCCCCATATCCCGATCAGGAAATACATCGGGATGAGCATGATTTCCCAGAACACGTAAAAGAGGAAAAGATCTACCGCCAGCAGCGCCCCGAGCAGCCCGGTCTCCAGCACCAGCATGAAGAAGCAGAATTCGCGCGCGCGGAACTCGATATCGCCGCCGCCCGAGTAAAACAGCGACACCGAGATCAGAATTGTTGTGAGAAGGACCAGGAACAGGCTGATACCGTCCATGCCGAGGTGGTACGAGATGCCGAACGTCGGAATCCATTTGTATTGCTCGACGAACTGGTAGTCGGCGCGATGGGGATCGAAAATGATCAGCAGGTAGATGCTCAGCGCGAGTGGCACCAGTGAGAAGACCGCCGCCGCGCGCCATACGCCACGTTCATCGCTCTGCAGCAGCACCAGAATGGCGCCGAGCAGAGGCAGAAAGACCAGCCCCGTGAGCCAGTAATTCTCCATCAGCGGGCCACCAGATAGATGTAGTAGGCGGCGACGGCGAGCGCGCCGATCAGGTACGCGAAGACGTAATGCTGGACGTTGCCGCTTTCGAGCTTGCGGACAGCCTGGCTGAGCGACTCGACCTCGATCGCAGTGCCGTTGACGGCGCCGTCGATTCCATTCTGATCGACGCCTTTGTTGAGTGCAGTGCCGGATATCCAGAACAGCGGCCGCGTGATGAAGCGGTCGTAGAATTCGTCGATGTAATATTTCCCCAGCAAGACGCGGTAGAATTTGCCGGCGCCCGTCTGGATCGCTCCGGGCAACCCGGGAACGGCGATGTAGAGCACCCACGCTATTACGATACCGGCGATTCCAGCAGTGCTCGCGATGATCGATAGCGTTATCGCGCTCGCCTCGATCGTCGGATGGAAGACTCCTGTGATCGGTTGCAGGAAACGCACGAAGATATTGCCCCACAGAAAGCCGTCGGGCAGCCCGATCCATCCACCACCGAGCGCAAACACCGCCAGCACCATCAGCGGGATCGTCATCACGAGCGGCGATTCATGGATATGCGGCGCCTTTTCAGGATCGACCCGCGACGGCCCGTGGAACGTCATGAAAATCAGCCGGAACATGTAGAGGCTGGTCAGCCCCGCCGTGATTACGCCGAGCAGCCACAGCCAGAAATGGCCCGACGTGTAGGCTGACTCCAGAATCAGGTCCTTCGAGAAATAACCCGAGAAGCCTGGAAATGCGCTGATCGCGAGGGTCGCGATCAACATGGTTCCGTAGGTTATCGGCAGCTTGCGCCAAAGCCCGCCCATCCGGTTCATGTCCTGCTCGCCGTGGAGCGCATGGATGACCGATCCCGAGCACAGGAATAACAGCCCCTTGAAGAAGGCATGCGTCATGACGTGGAAGATGCCCGAGGCGAACGCGCCGACGCCGGCGCCCAGGAACATGTAGCCGATCTGGCTGATCGTCGAGTAGGCGAGCACGCGCTTGATATCCGGCTGCACGATCGCGACCGTCGCCGCAAAGAACGACGTCACCGCCGCGATAACCGCGATCACTTCCATCGCCGGCGGGCTCAGCGAGTACAGAAAGTTGAGCCGCACAACCATGTAGACGCCCGCCGTGACCATCGTGGCCGCGTGGATCAGGGCGCTGACGGGCGTCGGACCGACCATCGCATCCGGCAGCCATACGTACAGCGGAATCTGCGCAGATTTTCCCGTCGCGCCGAGAAACAGAAGCAGTCCGGCGATCGTCGCACTGACGCCAAGCAGCCCCGCATGCGCCTGCATACCCGCGAATGTCAGCGTCCATACGCCATGCGTGCTGAAGGTCCATACAAGCGTCAGGATTCCCAGGACAAAGCCGGCGTCGCCGACCCGGTTGGCGATAAACGCCTTGCGGCCGTTGTAGGCGAATTCGGGGTTGGTGTACCAGAAGGCAATCAGCAGGTACGAGCACAACCCGACGCCCTCCCATCCGACGAACATCATCAGCAGATTGTCTGCCAGCACCAGGACGAGCATCGAGAGCATGAACAGGTTCATGTAGGCGAAATAGCGGGCGAAATCTTCGTCGTGAGCCATGTAGCCGACGGAATAGAGATGAATAAACGAGCCGACGCCGGTCACGATCAGGAGCATCACCGCCGACAGCGCATCGATTCGCACCGCCAGGTCGACGTGAAAGGCGCCCGCCGTAATCCACTGCCAAAACGTGAAAACCAGCGCGCTGCCGGGGGGCATGGAGCACAACTGCAACATCGTCCAGATTGCGACGGCGAAGGCAGCAAAGATCACGCCCGGACCGACGATATTCACCGCCGTCCGGCCCAGCCGCGCCCCCGCGAACAGGTTGAACAGCACGCCCAGCAGCGGGAGGATCAGAATGAGGCTCAGGGCTGGAAATTCTGTCGTCATCTCGCCCCTACCAACGCATCAGGTTGAACTCGTCGACGTTGACGGATTCGCGGTTGCGGAAGGCTGAGATGATTATTGCGAGGCCAACAGCGGCCTCGGCCGCCGCCACCGTCATGACGAAGAAGACGATTACCTGCCCGTCGACGGAACCGAGCCGCCGGCTGAGCCCGACGAAGGTCAGATTGACCGCGTTGAGCATGAGCTCGATCGACATGAGCATCACGATCGCGTTGCGGCGCATCAGGACGCCGGCGACGCCAATCGCGAAGATGGCGGCCGCCAGGATCAGCACGTAGCTAATCGGCGCGGTCATCGGACGCCTCCGATCTTCATCGAACGCCTCCGGCTTGGCGAACGCCTCCGGCTTGGCGAACGCCTCCGGCTTGGCGAACGCCTCCGGCTTGCCGGGTCGCGGCGTCTGCCGGAAGACTCTCAGAGCGGCCAGCAGTCACAGGTCCCGGACGGCGGGCCAGCGCGATAGCGCCAACCACCGCCACCAGCAGCAGGATCGAGGTGACTTCAAAGGCGACCAGGTACTGCGAAAAAATGGATGCGGCGAGGCTCGCGATCGATCCGAATTGCGGGCTGCGCTCGGTCAATCCGCCGGTGCGCCGCGACTCCGAGACGAACACCCACAACTCGGCGGTCAACGCGGAAGCGCCGAGCGCGCCGAAGAATTTGAGCGCCAGATGACCCTCGCTGCGCACCTCGGCCCGCAGGTTGAGCAGCCATATGACGAACAGGAACAGAATCATGATCGCGCCAACGTAAACGATCGCCTGCAGAAAGCCGACCGTCACCGCGCCCAATGCGATATAGAGCAGCGCAATATCGAGCAGGACCATCACGAGCGCCATCAGGCAATGCACCGGGTTGCGCTGCAAAATCACCCCGAGCGCCGAAATCACGGCCAGCGCACCCAGGAAAATGAACAGCCACAGCGGCATCCTAATGGCCCCCCACCACGATGACTACCGCGGTGACGACCAGGTTCGCGAGTCCAGCCGGCACCAGCACTTTCCACCCGAGGCGCATCAACTGATCGTAGCGGAAGCGCGGCAGCGTCCATCGAATCAGGATTTGGAAGCAGCAGAAAATGACCGCTTTGATCATGAACGCCACGACGCCGATGATCACGACGAGCCAGCGGGCCATCTCGAGGTGCGCTCCGCCCGGCAGATGGAAGCCGTCCGGGTAGAGCCACGGCACCTGCCATCCGCCGAAGAACAGCGTCGTGATGAGCACGGCGACAAGTGTCACCTCGGCAAAATCGGTCAGCATGAAGACCGCCTGCTTGCCGCCCGAATATTCCGTAAAATAGCCCGCCACCAGTTCAGATTCGCCCTCGGGCAGGTCGAACGGTACGCGTTTGGACTCGGCCATGCCGGCCGTCAGCAGCACCAGGAACGCGACCGGCTGTACCAGCACACCCCATCGCGGCAGAAAGCCAAACCATACGCCGCCCTGCGCGCGCACGATCTCCTGCAGATTGAGCGATCCGTAGGTCGCGACCATCGCGATAATCGCGAGGCTCATCGCAATTTCGTACGAGATCATCTGCGCGGTCGCCCGGATACCGCCGAGCAGGGCCCATCGATTGTTCGACGCCCATCCGCCGAGCGCGATTCCGTACACGCCGACTCCGAGCGCCGCCAGGATATACAGCGCGGCGTCGTCAAGATCGGCGGCCTGCAGCTGGATCACGTGGCCGAACAGAGTTATCTGGTCGCCGATCGGCACCACGGCGAACGTCACCAGTACCGGGAACAGCGCCAAAAAGGGTGCCAGCCCGTGCAGAAAACGGTCGGCGCCGTCGGGGACGAAATCTTCCTTGGTGAACATTTTCAGCGAGTCGGCGATCAGCGTGTTGACGATTCCGAGGTTGGGAATCCCCAGCCGCTTGCCGATACCGAGCAGGTTGGCGCGGTTGGCCCCGATACGGTCCTGGATCAGCGCGCTGCCCTTGCGCTCAAACCACAGCAAAATCGCCGATAGATTGAGCATCATCAGCAGGACGATGATTGCCTTGATGCCGCCGATCAACAGCAATAAATACACGGGATGCTCTTCGACGCAGGGGTTCGGCCTAAACGGGTGGTCGCGCGCGGCATTTGGATGTATTTCGTTAGTTCTTCGGGTCGATGCAAGTGCACCCTGAGTCTCAGAATTGGTAACGTAAATTCTCGTGTTTAGCCAGCCCCCTGAGCCGCGCTTGAAAAAATCACGGTAAAGAAAAAATCTTGCGGGCGATTGTCAAGTGGGTTATCGTCGGTTTACGGGTGATGGCTTTCCCTTTTGGGATGCATCCCGGCCGGCATTCACCCCGAACCGGCCGCCTGGCACCTTCGCTGCGACCCGCCGTCAGCACCGAAGGGTGAGGGCGCGATGCGGGGCTGTGCGACGATTACGATGCGGATAATCGCGGGACAATCCCACGGCCGGCGCCTGCGGGCTCCGCGCGGACTGGCTACCCGGCCGGCGACGGCGCGGGTGCGCCAATCGATCTTCTCCCGGCTGCAAGCCCGGATGAATCTGGACGGTTCGCGCGTGCTCGACCTCTACGCCGGCAGCGGATCGCTGGGAATCGAGGCGCTTTCGCGCGGCGCCACCAGCGTCGTATTCGTCGATAAGTCCCGCGACGCCCTTGAAACTATCCGCGGCAATCTGGCGACGCTCGATCTGAAGGAAAACGCAGAAATCGTCAATGCCGACGCTATCCGCGTACTCGAAATGATGGCCGCGCGCGGCGAGCAGTTTGACCTCGTATTCGTCGATCCGCCCTACGCGAACGACAACAGCGCCGCCATTCTCGAACGAGCCGATTCGCTCGGCGTGCTAGCGCCCGGCGGTTGGATGGTTGTGCGTCAGGCCGGACGCGCGGCTAGAATCAACCTGGCGGAATCCGCGGGACTCGATGAGGTCAGCGTCGCGACGCTCGGCGACCATCGCATTGCACTTTACCGGCGCCCTGCTTCGGCGCTTGAATCCTGATGACTACTGAACCCATTCAAGCCACCCATAGGCTCTCAATTGCCGTTTATCCGGGTACATTCGACCCGATTCACAACGGCCATATCGATATCATCAGGCGCAGCCTCGCGATTTTCGACGAGGTGATCGTCGCCGTCGCCTTCAATCCGCATAAGGACTCGGCGCTGTTCACGGCCGACGAGCGCGTCACCATGATTAGTGAGGCGGTCGCGGATCTCGAAGGTAATGTTCGGGTCGACAAATTCAGCGAGTTGTCCGTGCAGTATGCGCGGAAAATCGGCGCCCGGGTGATAATCCGCAGCCTGCGGGCCGTCACCGATTTCGATTATGAACTGCCGATGGCGCATATGAACAAGCAGATCGGTCCCGAGATCGAGACGATCTTCCTGTTCGCCAATCCCAAACTATTTTTCTCCGCCTCGCACCTCGTCAAAGAAGTTGCCAAGCACGGCGTGGCCCTGCCCGAGCTCGTGCCGGACAACGTGATGGCACGGCTGCGCGAGAAGCTTAAGCAAAATTTTAAGATCGACTGACAGGCGCCGTGCGGCCGCGCGGCGCCCGGCGGCCGTCCCTTCAAATAAAGGCGCGGCGCTGGACGAAATTCAGCGGCCTACCGGGAATTCGTAATGATCAAGCTCAATCGCAGAATCGCAGGCCTGAAGCCTTCCGCCACGATGGCGGCTGAAGCCCGCGCCACCGAACTCAAGGCGGCCGGCGTCAACGTGGTCTCCCTGGCGGCAGGCGAACCCGACTTCGACACCCCGGAGCGCATCAAGGAGGCAGCCCGCAAGGCGATGGCCGAGGGGCTGACCAAGTACACGCTGGTCGGCGGCCTGCGCTCGCTCAAGGATGCGATCAGCGCCAAGCTCAAGCGCGACAACGGCCTTGAATATGAAGCGCCCGAGCTGATCGTCTCGGCCGGCGGCAAACAAGCCTCCGCGAACCTGATCGCGTGCCTGTTCGACGAGGGCGATGAAGTCATTATCCCGACGCCCGCCTGGGTCAGCTTCGTCGCGATGGTTCAGTTGGCCGGCGCCACGCCCAAGTTCGTGCCGTGTGCCGAGGAGAACGGGTTCCTGCTCACAGCCGATCAGTTGCGGCGGGCGATCACGCCAAAGACGCGCGGGATCATAATCAATTCGCCCGGCAATCCGACCGGCGCGGTTTACGGCCGCGAGGAGCTGACCGCGCTCGCCCAGGTGCTGCGCGACACCGACATCTGGGTGATGTCCGACGACGTCTACGAACACATCGTGTACGACGGTCTCGCGCCCCATCTGTTTACGATCGAGCCGTCGCTCAAGAGTCACGGGATCGTGTTCAACTCGGTCTCGAAGACCTATGCGATGACGGGATGGCGCGTCGGCTTCGCCGCCGGACCGCGCGAGGCTATCGCCGCTTCCAACCGCCTGCAGGGCCAGAACAGCGGCAACGCCTGCTCGATCGCGCAGGCCGCCGCAATCGAGGCCTACAGCGGGCCGCAGGACGACGTCCACGCAATGGTCAAGGAATTCGGCGCACGGCGCGCGCTGGTCGTCGAAGGCGTGCGCAAGCTACCCGGATTCAGGCTCCCCAACGTGCCGAACGGCGCCTTTTACGCCTTTCCCAACGTCACCGAATTGCTGACGAAAAAATGGAAAGGCAAGCCGCTTACCGACGGTAACGGCGTGGCGGATTTCCTGCTCGACGAGGCCCACGTTTCGGTGGTCGGCGGCAATGATTTCGGAGCGCCGGAACACGTGCGGCTCTCCTATGCGACGTCGCGCGCAAATCTGAACGAGGCGTTTGAGCGGATCACCCGCGCCGTCAGCAAGCTCGACTGAAAATATAGCCGGCGTCCTTGATCGGAGAATCATCGGAGAACGCCAAGGATCGACCGGGGCCGTTGACAAAGCGGCGGCGCGGCAACAGAGTCGAATCAGTCATGAAAGTAGCCCGGCTCTACGATTTCGGCGATATCCGGATTGAACAAAGCGAGCGCCCGCGGCCCGGACCCGGCGATATCGTCGTCCGCACGAGCGCTTGCGGAATCTGCTCCGGCGACATCATGCCGTGGTACTTAAAGCGCAAGGCGCCGCTGGTGCTTGGCCATGAGCCGGTCGGCGTCATCGATGAAGTTAGCAGTGCCGTGCGCGACTTTCGCGCGGGCGATCGCGTCTTCGTGCACCATCATGCGCCGTGCTTCCAATGTGCCGCATGCCGGCGCGGAAATCACGTCCATTGCGCGACCTGGCGCTCGACCAAGATCACGCCCGGCGGCATGGCGGAATATTTCGTCGTCGGGCCCGAAAACCTGCGCGATACTCTCAAGCTGACCGACGAGATGAGCGACGCCGACGGCGTGCTGATCGAGCCGGCCGCCTGCGTGGTCAAGTCAATGAGGCGCTCGGGCGTGAGGCCGGGCGACACGCTTTTGATAATCGGGCTCGGAATCATGGGCATGATTCACGTGCGAATCGCGCGTGAGATGGGGGTCGGGAAGATCATTGGCGCCGATTTGTTCGAGGCTCGCGCGCAACGCGCGGTCGCCCTCGGCGCGGATATTGGCCTGACCGTCAGCGGCGATAATCTGGCCGACCAGGTGCGCGAGGCGACCAACGGCGCGATGGCCGACGTGGTCATCGTGGGTCCGGGAACGGCGGGTGCGATCCACAGCGGAATCGCCGCCGCGGCCAATGGCGCCACGGTGGTCGAATTCACCAGCATGCCGCCCGACGCCGACATGACGATTCGTCCGCACGACCTTTATTTCAAAGAGATAAGCCTGGTGCCGAGCTACTCATGCGGTCCCGACGATACGCGCGAATCGTTCGATCTGATCCGTCGCGGCGTCCTGCGGGCGTCGGATCTCGTGACCCACAGCTTTCCGCTCGCCCGGATTGGCGACGCCTTCAATGCCGCGCAACAGCCCGACGCGCTCAAGGTTGTCGTTACGTTCGGATCGTAAGCCATCGCCGCCAACTGCGGCCCCATCCATAGAATTTTCAGAAGATTTCGCGCGATACCAAACAATCGCGCGTCGTTTTCGCGCTCGGTTTATCGTGAGAGGCCTGGGCTCGAGGCTTGACCCTCCGATTACGGGATCGGTCGGGGATCCAATTGGCCGCTTTGAATAGCGACTATCGGAAGCAGTCCGTTCGGTTTTTTTCTGGAATGTGCAGGCAAAATAAAGGGGTGACGCCCGGGAGATCGGGAAGGTCGGAAGGACTAACAGGGGGCGATCGTGATGAACGATCGCCCCCTGGGTTAGTTATTCTCGTAGATTAAGGAGCCGGGGGTGCTGCTGGAGCAGGAGCCGGTGCTGCCGACGAGGACGCGGCAGGCGCCATCATGCGATGATGATGCATGTGGTGGTGGTAATGATAATGTCCGCCACCAGGCGTCGTGGTCTTCGCAGCAATTGCCTCCGCACGGTCAGCCGCGGCTTTCGCATCGGCGGCAGCCTGCTCGACGCGAGTCGCAGCAGCCTGAGCCTGCTGAGCGGCAGCCTGCGCCTTCTGCGAAGCCGAATCGGCTTCGGCCGCGGACTGCTGCGCCTGATTTGCCGCGTTCACCGCGCGCTGCGCCGGATCGGGCGATGACGAACAACCCGCACCCGCGAACAACGAAAGGGCCAATGCAAGCCCGGCGAATCCAGCCAGTTTAGAAGTTCTTCCCATTAACCCTTCCATTCCTTTTCCTCCTTGGTGCTCTGACAAAGCCCCGTGATCACGGCTCAAACTAAACCGATGTGGTGCAACGAAACTTGTCCCACAGATCCCGGTCAACTTGCAATCGTATACCATCTCACTGCGCGCCGCAACGTCGTTCCGGCGATTATCGACTAAAAGTCGCACTAAAAGTCGTCATCCATACCGCCCATACCACCCATGCCACCCATACCACCCATACCGCCCATGCCTCCCATACCACCCATTCCCCCCATTCCCCCCATCATGCCACCCATTCCGCCCATCGCATCCATGCCATGGCCGTGGCCCGCATGACCCCCCGCGGGAGCCGGTGCGGCCTTGCGCGGCAATTCAGCGATCGCGGCCTCGGTCGTGATAAGCATCGCGGCCGCGCTGGCCGCGTGCTCGAGCGCCGCGCGCACCACTTTGACCGGATCGATCACGCCCGCCTTCACCAGATCCTCGTACTGCTCGGTGCGGGCATTGAAGCCGTAGTCGCCCTTGCCTTCGGCGACCTTGTTGGCGACGACGGCCGGCTCGTGACCGGCGTTTTGGGCGATCTTCTTCAGCGGCTCCTTCATCGCCTCGCGGACGATATCGGCGCCGGGGCGCTGCTCTTCGGGAAGCTTGAGCCCCTCGATAGCGATACTAGCGCGCAGCAATGCGACTCCGCCACCCGCGACGATTCCCTCCTCGACGGCGGCGCGCAGCGCGTGGACGGCATCGTCGACACGCGCCTTCTTTTCCTTGACCTCGATTTCGGTCGGACCGCCGACTTTGATCACGGCGACGCCGCTGGTCAACCGCGCCAGCCGCTCTTCAAGCTTTTCGCGATCGTAGTCCGAGGTGGTCTCGCGAATCTGGCCGCGCAGCAGCTCGACCCGCCCCTTCATCTCGGACTTTTTGCCGCCTCCGCCGATTATCGTCGTGGTGTCCTTGTCGATCAGCACGCGGCGGCATCGGCCAAGATCGCTCAGGCCGAGATTTTCGAGCTTCATGCCGAGCTCTTCGACCACCACTTTGCCGCCGGTCAGGATGGCGATATCGGTCAGCATCTCTTTGCGTCGATCGCCAAAGCCGGGCGCCTTGACGGCCGCCACGCGCAGCGTGCCGCGCAGCTTGTTGACGACGAGCGCGGTCAACGCTTCGCCGTCGACATCCTCGGCGATTATCAGCAGCGGATTGCCGGCTTGCAGAACCTTTTCCAGCAGCGGGACCATGTCGCGCAGGTTGGAGATTTTCTTTTCGTGGAAAAGGATCAGCGGGTCGTCGAGCTCGATCGTCATCTTCTCGGGATTGGTGACCAGGTAGGGCGAGATGTAGCCGCGGTCAAAGCGCATCCCTTCGGTCAATTCGAGCGCGGTCTCCATGCCGCTGGCCTCTTCGACCGTGATGACGCCTTCCTTGCCGACCTTCTCCATCGCATCGGCGATGATCTTGCCGATCTCCTCGTCGCCGTTGCTGGCGACGGTCGCAACTTGCGCCATCCGCTCGTGATCGCGCACGGGCTTGGACATTTCGCGCAGCGCAACGACGGCGGCGCGGACCGTGGTATCGATACCACGGTGCAGATCGATCGGCGCGAGTCCGGCCGCCAGCAGGCGGATTCCTTCGCGCACGATAGCGCCGGCGATCACGGTCGCGCTGGTGGTGCCGTCGCCGGCCACGTCGGCGGTCTTCTGAGCGACTTCGCGCAGGATCTTGGCGCCCATGTTTTCAAAATGATTTTCGAGCTCGATTTCCTTGACGACGGTGACGCCGTCCTTGGTGACCAGCGGGGCGCCGAAGCTCCGCTGCAGAAGAACGTTACGGCCGCGGGGGCCAAGCGTCACGCTGGCCGCTTCGGCCACCAGCTTGACGCCGGCGACGATTCCCGCCCGGGCCGCTTCGTGCAGCTCAACCTGTTTGGCTGGCATCTTTGAATATCTCCGTTTCGTGCTTGCTTGAGGTCTTAACTTGGGGGTCTTTGGATTCTCGGGATCGATTAGGGGAAATGTCCCGCTTTACACGGACGCACCGCCCCGGCGGTTAAATTTAAGCACGCTGTCCACTAATGCAAGGCCGCCAGAGCTTCCCGGCGCGATGGCGACGTGCAAGGATCTTAAACAATGGGCATCAAGAGAGTATCCGGGGTCAAAGCCACGAGCGACATAGCGTCCAAAGATAGAGACCGTTTTGGCGATCGTCCGCGACTGCGATCCCGCCGATCGCTCTTCGCGGGCCTGCCGATCCTCGGCCTGACCGCCGGCGCTCTGATTGCCGCCACGAGCATTATAGTAGCGCGGCCGGCCGACGCCGCGACGGTCAAGTTTGCCCGGCCGGCCTCGCTCGGCCGGCACCAGGTTAACGGGAATCTTCCCGTGCTGGCGCAGGACGATGACGATCAGGACGCGGCCGACCAGGTTCAGACCAAGCAGGTCGATCAATACGTCGCCGTTTACAAGGCAATGCAGAAAAATCATGGGCTGACAGTCGATCAGGCGTGCGCGCAGCAGGGCCTGACGGTCACACAGTTCCGTAATATCGAAAACAAAGTTGAGCGCGACGACGCCCTCACCGCACTGGTCCGCAAGGCGCTTAACCCCAAGGATACATCGTCGGCCGACGACGATAACGACAACTGACGTCCGGCCGGAGCGCCGAATCGATCTTATCAATCCGAATAGGCCTGCCAGGCACGAAGCCGATTTCCGACGCGCGCGAGCAGTCGATTCTGATTTCGATAGGAGCGGTCGGCAAGCGGAAACAGACAGACGAGGCGGCGGGATGGAAGAAGCTTGCGCCTCTCTCATCCCGCACCAGAAACCTCGGAGTGATTTTGCTACTTGGTGACCGAGCTGGAGAAGGCGGCTTCCATCTTCGCGACGGCGTCATTGGCCCGGGTGACAGAGTCCTGCGCGCCCTGAGCAGCGGCGTCGGCCTGGCTGGCAGCCTGCGTCGCGGTGGTCGCGGCCTGGTCAGCCGACTGCGCGTCGGCCTGCGCCCGCTGAGCGGCCGATTCCGCAGTAGTGGTGGCGTTGTTGATTGTCTGCATGTTGGGACCGCAGGCGGCCATGAACAGCATCGACATAGCACCCAAAGCGATAGTTACTTTCTTCATCCGAACGACCTCCCGCTGGTCCAACCCAGGTATCAGGTTACTTCCGCGTGCGTTGAGCAGGCGGAACAACACGCCTACCACGACTAACCGAGCAATACTGACAAAT
>Ga0302325_10022988_pt1 | contig 13019 bp, 11 predicted proteins | sample Palsa_T0_2_FD_201948 | JGI IMG/M metagenome (GOLD analysis project Ga0302325, IMG submission 201948) | Peat permafrost microbial communities from Stordalen Mire near Abisko, Sweden - Palsa_T0_2 | ecosystem: Environmental > Terrestrial > Soil > Palsa > Peat permafrost | place: Sweden: Abisko... | reverse complement strand
ATGCCTAATGCGGGATCAAGTGGCGCAAAACTGGCCGGTAACGGTAGGGTCAACGCAGTGAATTCGTTCGGGCCGACAGGCTGTGGTGAGCCGACATGATAGCTGGTGATCGGTGTGGCTGGCGTAAGACGCGGGATCGTATTGTCGTTGTAGATGTTGCTAAAGTCAAAGATCGAAAATGGAGTTCCGCTGCGGATGGTAAAGATTCCAGACAGGGCCCAACCACCCAACGCTCCGCGCTCAAGGGAGTTTCCAGTTTTAAACCACGGTGTATTCCAGATCGCCGACGCCACAAAGCGGTGCCGCACATCATAGTCGGAGGGGCCCCAGTCGAGCTTCGGGTTGAGAAAGTTCAGGTACCCGTACGACGCGATGAGTTCGCCCTGTAGGCTGTCCGTTGAGGCGGTCGAGCTCAGATCGTCGAGAGATTGCGCCAATGTGTAATTTGCAACGATGCTGAGGCCCGTGTTATGAATGTTTTGTGTCTGAAATTTGACATTGAAAGCCTTGTAGCTGCTGGTTCCCTCGCTGCTATGCATCCAGACGACTGAATATTGATCGTTGGGACGGTTGAGAGGTAATGCGAGGGAGTCTCCGAGATAGAACTGACCGGCACCCACCATATTCACCTCGTAGTTGTCGTAGAGGTGAACTCCGTGTGCACCGCTGTAACTCAGCTCAACGACTGAGTTGCTCGCCACTTGCCGCTGCAAGCCAAGGCTCCAGAACTGAGTCTGCGCTACCTTGATGTTTGGGTCTATCATCTGCACCGAGACTGGAGGCAGATAACCTTGCGAAGTGCCTAGATTACTGTTGGTGACAAACGTGTTGCAGGTGCTAGTATAAGCCTGGCAGGTTGAAGTCAGCACGGCGGTAGCTGGCGGACTGAAGCTCGCGTTATAAAGTATGTTGGCGAAGTCGCGTTCGTAGCTGATGCCGAAGCCGCCACGGAGGCTGGTCTTCCCGTCTCCGGTAACAGCATAAGCAAAGCCGACTCGAGGCGCGAAGGTGCCCCAACTTGGAGCGTACAATTGTCCAATCGAGCTTTTGTCCGCAATCTGAATGCCACCGGTTCGGATCTGCTCCAGAATGTTTGACCCAGGACCAAAGTAGAAATTGGAATCCAGATTTTGGTGGACGTCGTGCTGCACGCCGTAATGCTCGTAGCGCAAGCCATAGTTGAGGGTCAGTCGGGGTAACACTTTGAAGCTATCTTGCGCGTACAGTGCCCAATCGTTGTAACGGTAGCTGCGCCCGTCGGCTGATGGAGTAAGTGGAGACGCCATGGCGCAACCCGGATTCGTATTCAAGTCGCTAATGCTTCCGCTTGTCCAGTAGGTCGGATTCGCAACACAAGGCAGTTTCCCCTGCGCATTCACTCCGGCCTCGTAGGAGACCAACTGGCTCCCCCCCGAAGTTCCCGCGGCGTTCACCAAATCGTTCAGACTATCCTGCAATGCCCAACCAAGTTGCTCCTCTGCCTGCGCGTAGGGTGAGTATGTGATGTTGAGTTGTATGTAGGTGAACTGGCCCCCAAAGCGCATCAGGTGCTTACCCTTGTTCCACGCCAGATCGGGCTCGACTTGAAGCGTATTCTGCGGTCCGGCAGATGGCACGCTGCCCGAGCCGCCACCTGTGTTTGCCAGACCAGGAAGTTGGATGAAATTCTGAGTCACCGGATCGTTCGGTGGAGTCAACTCCAGATTCGGTGTATTGACAAGGGATTTGTTGAAATTCAAACCATCGTTGAATCGGGTGAAGCTGAGCTTCAAGCTGCCGAAAAGGTTATTCGTAAAAGTGTGGGAGAGCGAATAGAGATAGCTCTGATTCAGATCGGTTGCGCCCACATCGTATTGCGGGTACGCGCTATAAAAATAAGACCCATTCAACTGATTTACGTTCTCACGGCCTGCGCGGAAAAACATCTGGGTCTTGTCGCTTGGGTTGTAGTCGATGCGACCAACCAGCCTGTATGTATTCTGGGGAGCATCACCGCCGGCGTCGAACGGTGCGGTGAAGTTCACGGCGTCAAAGACTGGAGTTGCAGTAGGAACGACCGTCGTGCCGTTTACCGCATTAATCGGGTAGCCGGCTGCATCGAGTTGTCCCGCGGTGGTGACCTTACCGGAGGCGGGGTACGCGCCTGTACCAAATGCTTTGAAATATGCCTGCGCGTTTGCCGGCAGCATGGCAATAAAGGATGGGTCAAGCACCTCCTGGGTCTCAGAGGCTGCACTCCGTACACGAGTCCACTCGGTGCTCAGAGAGGCAAAGAGCTTGTCCTTGAGAATGGGGCCGCCGATCAGGTAGCCAAATTGATCGCGTGTGTAGTGACCCTTCGGCAGGTCATTTGCGTCGTTGTTACAAGTGTTTGCAGTATAGGCGGAAAGGCGGTTGAACTCCCAAGCAGAGCCGTGGATCGCGTTGGTCCCAGGCTTCGTGGTTACATTGACGACCCCTCCCGAGGCGCGCCCGTACTCGGCCGTATAGTTATTGGTAACGATACTATACTCCTGCACGGCATCGACTGGAATCGCCTGGCCAACTGAAAATTGAAACCAGTTTATATTCTCTACGCCGTCCAGCAGAATCTCGGTGCCTGACTGCCGCTGCCCGTTGAGGGAGTAGCCCACACCACGGTTGAGGATATTCTGCCCGCTGTTGCTGTTGGAAGTCGTGTTATCGCTGTTGCTGACATTACCTAACAATGCGATAAAGTCGTAAGGATTGCGGCTAAGACTTGGCAGTTGCGCCAATTGCTGGGTGTCGATAATCTGCGAAAGCTCCTGCGTCTGAGTATTCACCGCGGTGCCGCCCTCGGCGACGACCCGCACTTCCGTGGTGCTCGTGCCGACCGAGAGCCTGGCGGCGAGCGTTACGTGCCTACCCACCGTCACTTCCACCCTGGCAGTAAAAGGTTTGAATCCGCCGGCGCTCACGGTGACTTTGTAGGTAGCGGGTTCGAGACCAACCACCGTGTAGTCGCCGGTTGCGGAGCTTTGTGTGATCCTCGCGGCATTCGTGCCGAGATTCTTGACTATTACGGTAGCCCCTGTAACCATCGCTCCGGACTGATCTGTGACGGTTCCGGCAACCGAACCTGCTTCGACTTGTCCGAATGCGAGACGTGAGAGGAGCGAGAACAACAACACAAGGGGCAATGCCCTAGCTGTAAATCTCGTTTGCAGAAGCAGAAGTCGAAACCTGAGTAATTGCATATCCGCCCAATTATGCATATTTGTGCGGCGAATGGCAACCCGGATGTCCGCAAGAATTACTTCGGAAGCTTATCCAGCCGGAACGTGCAGCACCCCAGGTCGAGGATTTCTTGATTCGCCCACATCTGCGATCTGAGTTTTGTGGCGACCCGGTAGAGTCGCTGCTGGCCGTGTTTCTCGATCTCGAGCAGCCCGGCTTCGCGCATCACTCGCAGATGTTTCGACGTATTGTACGGAGAAACCTTCAGCCGCTCGGAGATTTCATTCACGCTCAGCTGCTCTTTCAGGAGCAGCCGCAAGATGCGCAGCCGAGTCTCTTCAGCAAGGGCCTTCAGGGCCGAGATACAAACGAGGCCAGTCATAGGCGTCTTCTCTAGCCTAGTGTACACTTAGACGCAAGCGCGTTTGCCACCATTCGAAGGCGCGCTATCCTCGAACAAAGGAGCCCTACGCTGCGCTGGAAGATCGCCGTCATGCTGCTGCCTGCTGTTCTTATCCTCGGCGGTTTGTTCGTGGGCGGAATCGGATTCGCCCTGGTCCAAAGTCTGGGGGATTTTCCTCCCGCGGGGGAGCACCAGTTCACACTGGCGCACTATCGGTCTTTGTTGTCCGATCCGGAGTTTCGCACTTCAATAGGGCTGACGTTCCTCCTCGCCACCATCGCCACGGCGATCTCCGCCGCTGCCGGTCTTGCCCTGGCGCTGACCTTCCGAAATCTGGATCGAGGCAGCCGCGCCCTGAGCGTGCTGCTGCAGACGCCGATCGCGGTTCCACACCTGGCGATGGCGGTCCTACTCGTCTACCTGATCGGGCAGAGTGGATGGTTGGCCCGATTAGCGTATTTCGCCGGCCTGATTGCTGTTCCGGCCGATTTCCCCGCGCTGATCAATGATCGATATGGCTTGGGGATCGTGATCGCGTACGTTTTGAAGGAAACTCCCTTCATCGCTCTGGTGACGCTCGCGATGCTGCGGAGAACCGATGGCGAGTATGAACTGGCGGCCGCAACTCTGGGCGCTTCCGCGTGGCAGCGCTTCCGCTACGTCACGCTTCCTATGGTGGCGCCATCGGCGGTGTCGGCCTCGCTGCTGGTGTTCGCTTTCATCTTCGGCGCATTCGAAGTACCGTACCTGCTGGGACGCCCCTACCCGGCGATGCTCGGCGTAGTGGCGCAAAAGCGCTTTCTCAGTACTGATTTAACGGATCGTCCGGACGCCATCGCGGCGGCTGTTCTGATGACGATAGTTTCCGCCCTCCTTGTTTTCGCCTACCTTCACCTCGGCCGTAAAGTAGTCGGAGAAAGGCCGACTCTGTTTTGAAGCTGGCGAGGTTTTTCGCAGTCCTCTTCACGGCGGGCCTGGCCCTGCTTCCGATTCTGCTCCTCACCGTCTATTCTTTTGCGCAGTCGTGGTTCTGGCCTTCTCTGGTTCCGGGGAGATGGAGCGCGCGCTCCTGGGCCTACGTCTTGTCGGATGATTCTGGCGTATTCGCCGCTGCCGGCTCGAGCCTGGCGATCGCCGCGGCCGTCTCGATGCTGGCCGTTGTAGTCGCCCTTCCGGCCGCTCGCGCGGTTGCCTGGTACGACTTCCCGGGCAAGCGCCTCCTACTGTTTTTGCTGTTGCTCCCGGTGCTCGCCCCGCCGCTGGCCGCGGCAATGGGAGTGCACAGTGTCTTCCTTCGTACTAGGCTCGTCGAAACCATTCCCGGCGTCATCCTGGTGCATCTCATCCCCGCGGTTCCCTACGCGATCCTGATGCTCTCCGGCAGTTTTTCGCGCCTCGATCCGGATCTGGAAGCACAAGCTCGTACGCTCGGCGCCTCGCGATTCGCTGTCACGCGATTTGTCACCTTGCCGGCCATCGCGCCCGGCCTTGCCGTCGCCGCCGCGTTCGCATTCCTGATTTCCTGGAGCCAGTATCAATTGACAATTCTGATTGGCGGTGTACGCGTGCTCACTCTGCCGGTCGTGCTGGTTTCCTTTCAGCGGGGAGGCAATGAAGCGATTACCGCCGCTCTTTCGCTCGTCTTCCTGATTCCGACTCTCGCCGTCTTCGTCGCCGTTTCCCGCTACCTGCGATATGAAACCTAGGTCGTCCGCGCTTGTTTTCCCACTCCTGATACTGGCTTCCTGCGGAGGAACGAAAGTGGATCGCAGTCCGGTCATGACGCCTGCCGAATTTGCCGCCGCCGGATGGAATGACGTGGTGCTCAAAGCTCGCGGCTCCGAAGTCGGCTTCGGCATGTGGGCCGGCGATGAGGATCGCAATCGTCTCTTTCATTCGAGCGTTGCCAAGAGGCTGAAGACCGATTTCGGTATCGCGCTGCGAATCATCCCTTTGGGCGACACTGCCGAAGCAGTCAACAAACTGCTCGACGAGAAAGGCGCGGGCAAATCCACCGGCGGTTCGATGGATCTCCTCTGGATCAATGGCGAGAATTTTCGAGCGGCAAAACAAGCGGGCCTGTTGTGGGGGCCGTTTTCCGAAAATCTGCCCAACGTCCGTCTCTATGACGAGGAAATCCGCAAGCGCGATTTCGGCACGCCAGTCGATGGGTTGGAAGCGCCCTGGCAGAAGGCGGAGTTCGTGATGGCGTACGACACGGCTCGGCTGACCCATCCGCCGGACTCCATCGAGGCGCTCCGGTCCTGGATCAAAGAACATCCCGGCCGCTTCACTTATATTGCTCCGCCCGACTACACCGGGTCCGTGTTCATCCGCCATCTTCTGGTCCATCTCGGGCATCGCGACGCCGGTTTCTGGAACGGGTTCCATGAAGATCTCTATCAGCGAGCGCTCGCGTCCACGGTCGCCTACCTCAACGAGATCAAGCCCTACCTGTGGCGCAACGGGGAGACGTATCCCGCCACTCCGAGAGAGCTCAACCACCTGTTTGCGAACCACGAAGTCGATTTCACCATGAGCTACGGGCCCGCCTTCGCCTCGATTCTCATCGCCAAAGGGGAGTTTCCACCGACTACACGAACGTTCCTGTTCGCCGATGGTGACATCGGGAACTACAGCTTCCTGGCGATCCCATTCAATGCGAGCCACATAGCCGCGGCGCTGGTGACGATCAATGCCCTGATGTCTTTCGAGCAGGCGATCGAGTTCTCCCGCTCACTCGACCATGTCTACCCGCATCGACTGGATCGGCTGACTCCCGAACAGCAAGCTATGGTGCAGGCGCTGCCGCGTGGACCGGCGACTCTCGCCACATCCGATCTCGCGGCGCGATTTCTCCCGGAGCCCGATGCGGAGTATCTGAATCGGCTGGAAAAGGACTGGTCCGCGAAGGTGCTCCGCCGGTGAGCGAACCGCAAGGAGCCGCCGTGCGGCTGGAAGACGTAAGCTTCTCCTATGGCTCGACGCCGGTGATCCACAATCTCTCGCTCGACGCGTCACCCGGCGAGATGATCGCTCTCCTCGGCGATTCCGGCTGTGGTAAGACGACCATCCTCAAGCTGGTGGCCGGACTTCTGAGCCCCGGCGCGGGGACCATCGCGATCGACGGGCAATCCGCGAACGCCATACCCGCCGAAAGGCGCCGCGTGGGGATGGTGTTCCAAAAACCTCTCCTGTTTCCATATCTCTCCGTCGCGGAGAATGTCGGTTTCAGCCTCAGAATGCGCCGAGCGGATCCGTCCGGGATTCGCAGTCGCGTGGAGCAGGCGCTGGCCATGGTGCGACTGGAGGGATACGGATCGCGGAGGCCCAGCCAGCTATCGGGCGGCCAGGAACAGCGTGTGGCGCTGGCCAGAGCGCTGGTCAGCGAGCCGCGCATCCTCCTGCTCGACGAGCCATTCGCTTCGCTCGATGAGAATCTTCGCACCGAAATTCGAGCCCTCGTCCGCGCCATTCAACGAAAGTTGCGCATGACCGCCATTTTCGTCACACACGATCGCACCGAGGCCGCTGCGATGGCCCACCGGATCGCGCTTCTTCGTGAGGGCCGGATCGAGCAGTGCGGTACGCTACGCGAATTCTACGAGACTCCGCTGACCATCGAGGCGGCGCGCTTCTTTGGATGGCAGATTTTGCAGGGCACATTGCAAGCCGGAACGCTGCGGACCGCGCTAGGCGCGGTCTCCTATCCGAACTCCACGTCGACGTCAGGCGAGGTGTGGGCGGCGTTTCGACCCGAAGCGGTGACTCTGGCCGGAGCCAACACGCCCACCGCGAGCGTCGAGAACAGCGTGGATCTCGGCGCGCGGGTTCGCAGCGTCGTTTCGTTTCTATCGGGCGAGACGATTGAGGCAGACCACCCGGCGCCGGCGTTCGAACCAGGAGCCACGATCTCCGCGTCGGTCGTGGCCGAGAACATTCGTCTGTTCGCACGCCGCTAAAGTTATACCATCATCGACTAGACCACTCTGGTGTGGGTGCACATGCGAAAGAGTGCTTAAACGTTTTCGGGAATGCGCCCGGTCGCTAACGCTCGCGGCTCAGTAACCCTTTCGAAGTCATGCGATCATTACCGAGCCGTGACCGTCAGGAAGCGGTTTTCCTCAGAAATCCCAAAAAACGTTTAAGCACCGCATGCGAAAGCGCGCTCTATCCGGCTCTCGATCAGCTTCAGCGGAAGTACCGAAGCCAGAGTGGCGCCGAGCTGATCGTGCAGACCACGGGCGACATCCTCAGTAAGAAGCACATCGTCGAGCTGCTCGAACACGGGTTCTGCTACGCTATTTCCATTTCTTCGGGCGACTCCGTAATCCTGGATCGGCAGGCTACGGCCACGCGGCCGCGTCTACCGGAAGCTCTGCCTCGGTTGCGGGAGGCGTTGACTATTAGATACCAGCGCCCCAGGTATCTGCCACTCTGCGCTGAATTTCCAACGCAGAGTGCGGCAGGTTCCCTAGAAAATCCGTGTGCGGCCGCCCGCGCCGGTACTCGGGCTGGCGCGTCGGTTCGAGCAGATAGCGCGCCGCCAACTCAGCTTCAAAACGATAGAGCAGCGTTCCGTGCTGCAATAGCCTGTCCAGCGTTCTTCGTTGGGAATTGCCCGACACTTTTCGTCCCTGCCAGGACAGGTCCGACTGACCACAGATCGCGGCGCCAAGCACGTCCGCCATCCGGCTCAAGATCTCCCGGAAGCTACAGCCGACGTTGCTCCATCCTGGCTTGGCGTCCAGCGAAAACGCGAGGCTATAGTTGAGGCATCCCGGACCCAGCAGCACGGCCCCACCGCCCGAACCCCGCCGCAAGACCTCGACACCATCCGCTCTGCATGCCTCCACACAAACCTGCTCTTCAATGCGCCCGGCGCGCCCTATCACGACCACTGGACGCGCGCATTCCCAGAAGCGCAGCACTTCTTCCTTTTGGCCTAAGAGCGATTCATCGAGCGCCAGATTCTCCGCCGCGCTTCCTGGCGAAATCGTCAGCAGACGCACGCTTAGGCGATAATAGCATTCGGCAAGCATGGAACGGCGCGAAGGACCCGTCTATCTCGACTGTGCGGCCACCTCGCCGATGGACCCGCGTGTCCGCGCGGTTCTCCTTCATCACCTTGAAGGCCGCTTCGGCAACGCCGGAAGCCGCACGCACGATTTCGGACACCGCTCCCACTCGGTTGTCGAGCAGGCGCGCCAGCAAGTGGCGTCTGTGGTCGACGCGTCGCGTGGCGAGGTCGTCTTCACGAGTGGCGCCACCGAAAGCAACAATCTCGCTCTTCTTGGCCTCGAGTCTTGGGGGCGCGCCCAGGGAAAGCTGCACGCGGTGGTGACAGCCATCGAGCATCATGCCGTGCTTGGCCCTATGGAAGCTCTGGAGAGCCGCGGCTTTCGAGTAACGCGGGTGGGTCCGCAGCCCTCCGGGCAGGTCGATCCGGACGCCATTCACGATGCTCTACGGCCCGACACGCTAATGGTCAGCGTGATGCAAGTGAACAATGAGACCGGCGTGCGGCAACCGATTCGCGCCATCGCCGATCGGATGGAAGCTCACGCGGCCTATCTTCATGTAGACGCCGCCCAGGGTTATGGCAAGGAGATCGAGCCGCTGTGTCACAGGCGGATCGACCTCATCAGCGTCAGTGGACACAAGATTCACGCACCCCAGGGGATTGGAGCGCTGATCATCCGCCGCCGTGGCCGGTCCCGCCCGCCGATCGAGCCGCTCCTGCTGGGAGGCGGCCAGGAATTCGGATTCCGCTCCGGAACGCTTCCCGTGGCGCTGATCGCGGCGTTGGGCAGAGCCGCCGAACTCGCACTTGCCGAGGCCGGCGAGCGTGAGCAATTCTGCCGCGCGTTTCGTCAGCGGCTGCTCAATGGGGTCGCTCCGCTCGGTCCTATCATTCACGGCGATCCTACGCTGAGTGCGCCTCATATCGTCAACTTCTCAATTCCCGGCGTCGAGGCCGAAACGGCGATGGAGGCCTGGCGGGATTTCGCTGCCGTCTCCAATGGAGCGGCCTGCTCGTCCCAGTTCTACACGTGCAGCCACGTCCTGAGCGCGATGCGGCTATCCGAGGATCAGAAGGCCGGAGCGCTACGCCTCTCCTGGTGTCACCTCACGCCCGATCCCGATTTCACCAAAATGGTCCAGGCCATCCGGTGCTTACCCGTCACGACATGAACCGGCCCTCTGAGGAAGTCATCGCCTACAAGCGCCAGCGGTTCGCCACCCGTCTTCCGGCGAACCGCCGATATACTCTTTCGCATTTCTGGCTCACCGAGGAGGAGCCGAATCTCTGGAGGGTCGGCTTTGGAAAATTTGCCACTCGCATGCTGGGCGACCTGGTGGAGTTTGAGTTCTCCGCGCCGGTTGGAGGGCTGGTCGAGGTTGGTCAGAAAATCGGCTGGGTAGAGGGATTCAAGGCCGTTAGCGACTTGTACAGCGCGGTAGGCGGGGAATTCCTCGGAGCCAACCCCGCCCTGATCGAGGATATCACCCTGGTCGATTCCGACCCCTACTACGCCGGCTGGCTGTATCGCGCGCGCGGCGTTCCCGACAAAAGCTGCGTCGACGTGCATGGCTACATCGCTACGCTTGATGCTACCATCGATAAAATGCTGAAGTCTCGATATTACAAGGGACACTCCGATGCCTGACGCCCGCTACATCATGATTGGCGGCTTCCTGGGCGCAGGCAAAACCACCGCCATGTTGCGCCTGGCGGAGAAGCTGGTCACCGATGGACTGCGCGTGGGACTGATCACCAACGATCAGAGCAGCGGCCTGGTGGACACGGCGCTGGCGCGAGCGAGCGGTATGCCGGTTGCGGAGATCACCGGCGGCTGCTTCTGCTGCCGCTTCCAGTCACTGATGGACGCCGCTTCGAATCTTACCCGTGAGAGCGCGCCCGAAGTTTTTCTGGCTGAACCTGTGGGAAGCTGCACGGACCTGCGCGCCTCGGTCGCCTATCCGCTGCGGCGGCTCTATGACGACCGGTTCTCGGTAGCGCCGCTGAGCGTGCTGGTCGATCCCATTCGCTGCTCGCGCATTCTGGGACTCGAGCCAGGCAAGGTCTTCGCTCCCAAGGTTGTCTACGTTTACCGTAAGCAGCTCGAAGAGGCCGACGCGATCGTAATTAATAAGTCCGATCTGGTCGACGCAAGCCATTTGCAGCGGCTCCGCGACGCGCTCGCCAGAGAGTTCCCGCACGCCGACATTCTATCCATGTCAGCCCTTCATTCGCGCGGCCTCGACCCGTGGTTCGAGAGGATCCTAGGGAGCAATATGGCGTCTTTTTCGGCTCCCGATCTCGACTACGAAGTGTATGCGGAAGGGGAAGCGATGCTCGGTTGGCTGAATGCCACTGTCCAACTCGCTAATTCCGGGCCGTTTTCCGGGAACCGGCTGCTCGAGGATCTGACGGCGGCAATCCAGAGTCAGCTTGGAGCAGCCGGCGCCGAGATAGCACACCTCAAGATGACCCTCACGCCGGACGAGGACTCGGACGACATCGGCGTGATCAATCTGGCTCGCGGCGACGGCACTCCGTTCATGGCGCACACTCTTTCAGCCGACCTCGAGTCGGGACAACTGCTGATTAACCTGCGGGCGGAAGCGGATCCCGAGTTGCTTTACCATGTCGTCACCCGCGTTTTGCGCGAGGTGGCCGGCCAACAAAGCCAACTGAAAGTGACGCTCGAACACGCCGAGCATTTCCGTCCGGCGAAACCCGTGCCCACCTACCGAATGGCCGAGGCATGACAAGTATGGGAGGCCCGACTCGGATTCTCTATTGCCATTGCGCTTATGCTCGCATAATTGCGCCGGAAGTGAAGAGTGCGGTTCTGACGGGTCTGGCTTCCTTGAATGCAGATTGGGACAGCGTCCCGGACCTCTGTGAGATGTCCGCCCGGCACGAGGTGGCGGGACTGGTTTCCGGAGGAGCCGTCCGCATTGCCGCTTGTTACCCACGCGTAGTGCGGTCCCTGTTCCAGGCCGCCGGAGCGCCTTTACCTCCCGAAGCCAAGATCTTGAATATGCGGACTCAGACGCCGGAGCAAGTGCTTCAGGGCCTGCTTCAGGAGGATGAGTGAGCCGTCTGGCCGCGCCGATATTGCGAGTGCTGCTCTATGAGGGTCCGGAAAGCAGGCCTCTCGCGGCGGAGTACCGCGTGGATCTGCTTCGGACGCTGCTGGAGCGCGGCTTTCCAGTATCCTGCGTGCGCTCCGCCGGCCAGTTCGATGCGCTGCCGAACAGCGTGCTGCTTATCGCCGGCGATTTCGAGCGCGAGCCTCCCGCCGCCGGACCGGGCGTACGCTTCCAGCGGCTCTCGGGATCCGATCCGGCGCGGACGGCTGATTTCGCCGATCAGATCCGCGGCGAACTTGCACTCGAACGGCCGGGAACCTGGAAGCCCTGGTTTCCAGTAATCGACTTCGCGCGCTGCACGAATTGCATGCAGTGTCTAAGCTTCTGCCTGTTCGACGTCTACGGTGTCTCCGCGTCGGGCGGAATCGAGGTGCGCAACCAGGATAACTGCAAGACGGAATGCCCGGCGTGCTCGCGAGTCTGCCCCGAGGTCGCCATCATGTTCCCCAAGTATCGCCACGGACCGATCAACGGCGAGGATATCAATACCGAGGACGTTCGCCGCGAAGGCATGAAGGTCGACATCTCGGCGTTATTGGGCGGCGACGTCTATTCCCTGTTGCGCGACCGCAGCGCCCGCGCCAAATCGCGATTCTCTAAGGAACGCGACGATGAGCGCGCGCTGAAAGAGCGGCAAAATTGCCTAGTAAAGGCGGGCGCAGCGCTGGGTGTGCCGGCCGAGGTCCTGGCGTCGCTTCCTAATCCGGAAGAGATCCGGGAGCGGGCGGAGATGGCGCAGCGCCGGGCTCGCGCGGTGCTCGAAATGAACAATGCCCGGTTTGGAGAGAACTCCTTATGATGATCGCGTTCGGGCGGCGCATGCTCGCTGAGACGGACTTTCGGATCCTCTCTAAGTTTGTCGTCAACTTCGGCATCAAAGGCATTCGCTCGGTGGAGATCTACAAAAAGCGCCTCCGCCGCGGCGAGTATTTTCCCCCCTTCCTTTTCATTTCCGTGATCTCCAGTTGCCAGCTGCGCTGTCAAGGCTGCTGGGTTGACGTGGAGGCCCCCGGCCAGAGGATTTCGCTCGAGGATATGAACCGCCTCGTCAACGATGCGAAGGCCCACGGCAACAGCTATTTCGGAATCCTCGGCGGGGAGCCGTTCCTTCACCCGCAACTCCTCGACATCTTTGCGGCTCATCCCGACTGTTATTTCCAGGTTTTCACGAACGGCCAGTTAATAACAAATGAAGTCGCCGGCGAAATGCGCAAGATCGGCAACGTGACGCCATTGATCAGCGTCGAGGGAACGG
>Ga0302325_10022987_pt1 | contig 13019 bp, 11 predicted proteins | sample Palsa_T0_2_FD_201948 | JGI IMG/M metagenome (GOLD analysis project Ga0302325, IMG submission 201948) | Peat permafrost microbial communities from Stordalen Mire near Abisko, Sweden - Palsa_T0_2 | ecosystem: Environmental > Terrestrial > Soil > Palsa > Peat permafrost | place: Sweden: Abisko... | reverse complement strand
CCCCGGCTCGGGGCCGACGAGACCGGAGTCCCAGCTCTGCGTGCGCCCGGGTCCCGCGTTCCACTGGTAGATGTAGACGCGGGTGATGCGCCGGGACAGGCGGGCCAGCCGATTGAAGATGAATCCGGTCACCACGGCAGCGTGGGCCGGACTCTGCGGAAACCCCTCGTCGCTGTGGTTGTGCCGCGACACCACGCCGCCGGTCTCGGTGAACCAGATCTCCGACCGCGTGGCCCGCAGCAGCGACACGGTCGAGCCGATCTGCAGCCGGTTGGCCCCGATGTAGTTGTGCAGACCCCAGATACCCGGCTGCCCGCCGAGGGCGCGGTCGAACGCCCGCACCCAGGCGACCATGCCCGGCTGGTCGAGCAGCTCGGCGCCGAGCACCGTGCACGATCGGCAGGTCTGCCGCAGCACGCGGTAGTAGCTGGCGACCAACGCCGGCCGGTGACACGTCGGCTCGCCACAGTAGTTCGCCTCGTTCCAGGTGGCGAAGTCGTGCACCCAGGGATAGCGAGCCCGGAAGATCCGAAACGTGTGGGCCAGCGCGCCGGGTGACGGCGCCGAACGGCCCCGCCCGCTCGGCGCGTGATGGTCGAAGCTGATGAGCGGCGAGACGCCGTCGGCGCGGGCGGCGCGCAGCCACTGATCGAGCGCCTTGGTCTGCGCCCGGTTGTCGAACACGTCCCAGGCCACGCTCAGCCGCGCCGCGTGGATCCCCAGGGCCAGGAAGCGGGCGTCGCGGAAGACGTCCGGCGTCTGCTCGGCCACGCCCACCGTCAGGGCCCCGGCCACCGCTGGTGCACCCAGACCGACGCTGAGCGCCAACACGACGCCGAGGCAGAGACGCTGAAGCCGAGTCATCCTGCCCGTATGGACGGATGCGCCGGGCAAAAGTCGCGCTGCCGTCGCGGCTCGCGGGGGTTCCGCGCCGCGACGCGCCGCCGATTCAGCGGCCGATCTCCGGGCGTGCGGCCGAACGCGCCGCGGTCAGCCGCTCGGCGGCCGCCAGGCTCGGCGCCTCGGGCGTGGTCCGATCGACCACGGTGTCGTATTCGCCGGTCTCGAGGTCACTGGTGACGTCACGTTCGATTTCCATCGAGCTGGCCTCGGGGCGCAGACGCCGCAGCCGAATCGAGTCGAGCCGGCGGAACTTGAGGATCTCCAGGCCGTACACGAGATACACGCTGGCGATGACGACGACCAGGCCGATTCCGAGCATGACCAGCGACCAGCCCAGGTTGTAGTCACCGTGATGGTCGCTGTAGGGCACGAACCGCAGCGCGAGCGCCAGTCCGGCCAGCATCAGCGTCCAGGTGTACATGTAGGCGAGCGTCTGGCGGCGGCTGAAGCCGATCCGGGCCAGCCGGTGGTGGAAGTGCTCGCTGTCGGCCCGGTACACCGGCTGGCGGTACTTCAGCCGCTTGAGCACGACGAACGTGGTGTCCAGGAAGGGCACCGCGAGCAGGATGAGCGGCACCACGAAGGACACCACCACCTCGGTCTTCACCGAGGCTTCGACGGCGACGCAACCCATGAGCAGGCCGAGCAGGTTCGAACCGGAGTCGCCCATGAAGCAGCGCGCCGGACGATCGTGGCGGGGGAAGTTATGAACAAGAAAACCGAGCGCGCCGCCCGCGGTGATGGCGGCGAGCACGCCCGCCGCCGAGTTCCCGAGATCGAAGGCGATGATCGTGAAGGCGCCCGCGATGATCGCGCACACGCCGGCCGCCAGGCCGTCAACCCCGTCGGAGAAGTTGACCACGTTCATCAGTGCCACCAGTCCGATCACCGTCAGCCAGGGCCCGGCGTGCGGAAAGCTGACGTGGCCGACGAACGGCAGGGTGATGAAGTGCACCCACACCCCGGCGTCCACCGCGATCACCGCGGCGGCGATCTGGCCGACCAGCTTGACCACCGGGTGCAGGTCGAAGCGGTCGTCGAGCGCACCCACGCAGGTGATCACCGCCGCGGCCAGCAGCACCTCGTCGTAGTTGGTGGCAACCGCGCCCTTGGTGGAGGCCAGCCACATCTGCGAGGGCAGCCACAGCCAACCCGCCACGAAGGTTCCGACGAAGATGGCCAGGCCGCCGAGCCGCGGGGTCGGTTTGTCGGACAGACCGCGTTCGCGGGGGTAGTCGACCACCCCGAACCGCACCGCCAGCCGCATCGACAATGGCGTCAGCAAGGCCGTCAACAGCGTGGCCGCGAGGAACGCATACAGCGCGTGGAGCTCGGTGGGATGCCGCATGATGCCTCCGTACAGGATCGCAGGAGTCTCGATACCTCAGGGGCAGGGCCGGACACGATCGCCTTCGACGGCTCGGGCCTCTCTCCTTCCCGCGACCGTCTCGCTACCTGACCGCAAGTCTACGCGCCCCCACAGCGGAGCGGGCCGCCCGGCGCTCAGGCGGCCGTCACGGCGGCGGGGCGCAGCAGGTGCTCGTAGAGCGGATAGCGCTCGACCAGCGCGTTGACCCGCTCGGTGAGCTCGGCCGCGCGGGCCTCGAAGCCGGGGACGAGCGCGGCGGCGACGATCTCGCCGACCTCCACGAAATCGTCGTGCTGGAAGCCCCGGGTGGCCAGCGCCGGCGTGCCGATGCGCAGCCCCGAGGCCTCCATCGGCGGGCGCGGGTCAAACGGCACGGCGTTACGGTTGACCGTGATGCCGATGCCATGCAGGCGATCCTCGGCCTGACGACCGGTCAGCTCGCCCTCGGCCGCGCGCAGGTCGACCAGCGCCAGGTGCACGTCGGTACCACCGGTCAGCACGTTCACGCCGTGGCCGGCGTTCACCAGCGCCTGGGCCACCGCCTCCGCGCCATCGATGGTGCGGCGCTGACGCTCCGCGAACAGCTCCGAGGCGGCGATCCTCAGCGCCACCGCCTTGGCCGCGATCACGTGTTCCAGCGGACCGCCCTGCTGGCCGGGGAAGACGGCCGAGTCGATCTTCTTGGTGTACTCCTCGCGGGCCAGGATGATGCCGGCGCGCGGGCCCCCGAGCGTCTTGTGGGTGGTCGTGGTGACCACGTCGGCGTAGGGCACCGGACTCGGGTGCAACCCGGCCGCCACCAGGCCGGCGAAGTGGGCCATGTCCACCATCAGCATCGCCCCCACCTCGTCGGCGATCTCGCGGAAGCGCGGGAAGTCGAGCTGGCGCGGGTAGGCCGACCAGCCGGCCAGGAGCAGCTTGGGTCGCCGCTCGCGGGCGATGCGCGCCACCTCGTCCATGTCGATCAGGCTCGTCTCGCGGTCGACTTCGTAGGCCGCGATGTCGTACAGCCGCCCGGAGACGTTGATCTTCATCCCGTGGGTGAGATGGCCGCCGTGGGCCAGCGACAGCCCCATGATGGTGTCGCCCGGGGTCAGCAGCGCGTGGTAGACGGCGGTGTTGGCCTGGGCACCCGAGTGCGGCTGCACGTTCGCGTACTCGGCTCCGAACAGGCTCTTGGCCCGGTCGATGGCCAGCTGCTCGGCGATGTCCACCCACTCGCAACCGCCGTAGTAGCGCCGCCCGGGGTAGCCCTCGGCGTATTTGTTGGTGAGCACCGACCCCTGGCACTCGAGCACCGCCTGGGGCACGAAGTTCTCGGAGGCGATCATCTCGAGCGTGCGCTGCTCGCGCTCGAGCTCGCCGCGCAGCACCTCGGCGATCTCCGGATCGACATCGGCGAGCGGCCGGTTGAAGTAATCAGGGCGCAGGTCAGACACGACGCATCTCCTTCGGGCGGACGACAACCAAGGTGCCCAGGCGCGCGGCGATGGTGCAACCGTCGCTTCCCCGTGGTCACTTCCACGAAACAGGCGCCAGTAACGACGGCACCGACGAGGCTATCAGGCGCTGCCGCCGCCGCGTAGCAGCTGCTCGACCGCCGCGCGGCCGAGCGCGCCGTCGCGCACGATCTCCCAGCGCTGATCGGAGGCGTAGGCCCGCAGGTCGATGATCGTCGACGCCGTGCCGGGCCGCTCGCCTCCGTCGAGCACCAGGTCGACGCCGGCCCGCAGCTGCGGAGCCACATCGGCCAGCCGCCGGGCCTCGGGCTCGCCGGAGTGGTTCGCGCTGGACTGCATGACGGGCCGCCGCACCGCGCGCAGCGCGGCCAGCGGGCCGGCGAGGTCGGGCACCCGCAGACCGAGCGTGTCCGGGTCCGGACCGCAAGCCAGCGGGAAGCGGCGCGCCCGGTTGGCCAGCAGCAGGGTCACCGGGCCGGGCAGCAGCGCCCGCAGCGCGGCCAGCTCCGCCGGCTCGAGCTCGGGCACGGCCGCCAGCGCGACTGCGAGGGTGGCGAACAGCACCGCGGCCGGCTGCGTGGCCGGGCGGCGCTTGAGCTCATAGAGGCGGGCGACCGCCGCCGGCTGCTCCGGGTCGCAGGCCAACCCGTACACCGTGTCGGCCGGAAACAGGGCCACTCCCCCGGCGGCCAGGCAGTCCTCCAGGCGCTGTGCGTCGGCGGCCCCGAGCACGGCCGCCTCAGCGCTCGGCCACGACGACGCGCTCCACCCCGGCCAGGTCGAGCTGGCGGCGAGTGGCGGCGAACCCGGCGGCCAGCGCCAGCGCGGCGACGGCGTCGGCCTGCCCGGCGCCGACCTCCACCGCCAGCAGTCGCAGGCCGGGACGCGCCCCGGCCTGGGCCACGAGGGCGCGGATCAGCTCGAGACCGTCGGCGCCGGCGAACAGCGCCAGGGGCGGCTCGTGGCGGGTGATCTCCGGCACCAGCGCGGCGCGGTCGGCCTCGGCGACGTACGGCGGGTTGGCGAGCACCGCGTCGATCTCCTCCTCCAGCCCGGCCAGCAGATCGGAGCGGATGAACGCGACGTCGAGACCCAGGCGCGCCGCGTTGGCCCGGGCGACGTCGAGCGCGTCGGGGCTGATGTCGCTGCCGAGCACGCGCAGGTCCGGCCGCTCGGCCTTGAGCGCCAGGGCGACCGCGCCGCTGCCGGTGCCGACGTCGACCACCCGCGTCCGGCGGGGCAGGCCGAGGCCGATCTCCACCAGCAGCTCGGTCTCCGGCCGGGGAATGAGCACACGGCGATCCACCTGCAGCTCGAGGTCGCGGAATCCGCGCCGGCCGAGGATGTAGGCGATCGGCTCGCGGGTCTGGGCGCGGCGGCGGACCGCGTCCTGCAGGGCCCGGACCGACGCGCCGTCGACCCGCAGCCCGTCGTCGGTGATCAGCCGCTCGCGGGGCACGCCGAGCACCTCGGCCACGAGCAACTCGGCGTCCAAGCGAGCCGTCGGTGAGCCGGCGGCGCCGATCGCGGTCATGGCGCTGCGCACCGCCTCGCGCGCCGGCGTCCCGGCGAACGGGCTGGCCGGTCGGGGGCCGCTCACCCCCGGCCTCTCACGCGTTGGCCTGCTCGACCAGCCGGCGGCGCTTGTCGTCCGCCACCAGCGCGTCGGTGAACTCGTCCAGGTCGCCGGCCAGCACCGCGTCGAGGTTGTGGGCGGTGAGCTTGATCCGGTGGTCGGTCACCCGCCGCTCACCGAAGTTGTAGGTGCGGATCTTCTCCGCCCGGTCGCCGCTGCCGACCTGCGAACGCCGATCGGCGGCCAGCTCGGCCTGCTGCTCGGCCAGCGCGCGGTCGTACAGGCGCGCGCGCAGCACCCGCAGCGCCTTCTCGCGGTTCTGCAGCTGGGACTTCTCGTCCTGCATCGCGACGACGATCCCGCTCGGCTTGTGGGTCACCCGCACGGCCGAGTCGGTCGTGTTCACCGACTGTCCGCCCGGTCCCGAGGAGCGGTAGACGTCGATCTGCAGGTCGTTGGGGTCGATGTCGATGTCGACGTCCTCCGCCTCGGGCAGCACGGCCACGGTGGCGGTGGAGGTGTGGATCCGCCCCTGGGACTCGGTGGCCGGCACCCGTTGCACCCGATGGGTGCCGCCCTCGTACTTGAACACCGAGTACGCCCCGTCGCCCTTCACCGCGAAGGTGTACTTCCCGTCGCCCACGTCGAGGGGCTCAGTGGCGAAGCCCAGACGCTCGGCGTACTTGGTCAGCATCCGGTAGACGTCTCCGGCCCAGAGGCCGGCTTCCTCGCCGCCGGCGCCGCCCTGGATCTCGATGATCACGTTCTTGTCGTCGGCCGGGTCGCGCTGCACCATGGCCAGCCGGATGTCCTCCTCGATCCGCTCGACCTGCTCGCGGGCCGCGGCGAGCATCTCCCGCACCTCGGCGTCGTCGCCGTCCTCGCTGATCAGCTCCTGCGCACCGGCCGCGTCGTCCGTGGCCCGGCGCCACTGCGCCGCCAGCTTGGCCGCGGGCTCGAGCTGGCGATAGGCCCGCCCCACCTCCGCGTAACGCTGACGATCGTTGATCACCTCCGGGTCGGTCATCTGTCGCGAGAGCTCCGCGAAGCGGGCCTCGATCTGCTGAACCAGCTGTTCGATCATCTCGTGACCAGTCTATGTCGGCCCCGAGCCGGGTAGGCTTTCGCCCGCCGTCGCTCCCTCCGTGTCCTACCTAGCCATCGCCCAACACGCGGCCGTCCCGGCCGTTGCGCATCCGCTCAGCTGGTTTCAGGCGGTCGTGCTCGGCCTGCTGCAGGGCGTCACCGAGCTGTTCCCGGTCTCCAGCCTCGGGCACACGGTGCTGTTCCCCACCCTGTTCGGGTGGAACTCGCTGGTCAAGGCCCAGAGCGAGCCGGACTCCTTCTGGGTGGCACTCGTGGTGTTGCTCCACGTCGGCAGCGCCGTCGGCCTGCTCATCTACTTCTGGCGCGACTGGATCGCCATCATCCGCGGCTTCCTGCGCACGCTGGTCACCCGCCGGATCGAGACCTCGACCGAACGCCTGGCCTGGCTCATCGTGCTGGCGACCATCCCGGCCGGGATCCTCGGGCTGGCGCTGCAGCGCCAGTTGAGCATCGCACTGGCCACACCGTCGCTGGCCGCGGTGTTCCTGATGGTCAACGGCGTCATGCTCATCGGCGCCGAGCGACTGCGCCAGCGCGCCGAGGTGCGCGCCCTGGCGGTACGCGAAGGTCTCAACCCCGAGGGCTACCGCGATCTGACCACGCTCGAGTACCGCGAGGCGGTGGTGATCGGAACCTTTCAGAGCGCCGCGCTCATCCCCGGCATCAGCCGCGACGGGATCGTCATGACCGGGGGACTGCTCCGGGGGCTGGACAACGAGGACGCCGCCAAGTTCTCCTTCCTGCTGGCCACCCCGATCATCCTCGCCGCTGGGCTGTTCAAGCTGTCCAACCTCACGGGCCCCCACGGGGACGGGCTGCGGGGCCAGGCGCTGGTCGCCGCGGTGTGCGCCGCCATCGGCTCGATCATCTCGGTCCACTACCTCCTGCGCTACTTCAAGACGAAGAACCTGATCCCCTTCGGGATCTACTGCCTGGTGTTCGGCGCGGCGATGGTCATCTACACCGCCATCGACTGACGTCGGGCGGTGGTCCGGTCGGGCGATGGTCCGCGCCGCCGCGCTGTGACGTTCCCGGCACACGCCCGCCCGCTTCCCGACCCGGCCGTCACACCGCTGCCAGACCCGCGCCGATCGGCAGGGGGGGGTGCGGCGAGAACCTGGTCAATACGAAGGATTCCTCGCCACACGCCTCGTGTGGCCCGCGACCCTGGCGGGCGGCCCGGTTCCGCGCGGGCCTTCCGACCGGGGGTGGTATCAAGACGGACTCCCGCGGACCCCCCGGGGTGGTGAATGGGTAGGAATCCGGGGGCGACGGTCGGTGCTTTGCTGGGGCGCGTGAGGCATCGGTGTGTCAGAGCGCGTCGGGATGCACAACGCGCTGTCACCGGCCCGCAACCAAACGGCAGCCGCGGGGGTGTGCCGGCGGTAAGAGAGTGGTCCGCGCCGCAGCGCTGTGACGTTCCCGGCACACGCCCGCCCGCTTCCCGACCCAGCCGTCACACCGCTGCCACACCCGCGCCGATCGGCAGGGGGGGTTTGGCGAGAAGCTGGTCAATACGAAGGATTCCTCGCCACACGCCCCCAGCGGCACCACCCGGCCGCAGACGTGTGGCGAGAACCTGGTCAATACGAAGGATTCCTCGCCACACCCCTTCGCGGCCCGCGACCCTAGCGAGCGGCTCGGTTCCGCACGGGCCTTCCGACCAGGGGTGGTATCAAAACGGACTCCCGCGGACCCCCCGGGGTGGTGAATGGGTCGGTGCTTTGCTGGGGCGCGTGAGGCAGCGGTGTGTCAACAGCGGGTCGGGATGCACAACGCTCGGTCACCGGCCCGCAACGATTTTGAACGCCCGGAACGCCCCTAGGCCACCAGCTCCACGCCGATGAGGTCGTCGGCCGACTGCCCGGGCGTCTCGTCGTCCAGGACGGCCCGCAGGGCGGCGATAGCGACCTCGAGCTGGTCGGCGTGGGGCTCGCGGGTGGTTAGCCGCTGCAGCTGCAATCCGGGCCACATGAGCACCCGCACCCAGCCCCGCCGGCGGTTGCGGCCGGCGAACTTGATGATCTCGAAGGAGATGCCGGCGATCAGCGGCACCCCGACGATCCGCGTGAGCACCAGCCAGTACCAGGCGGGCAAGCCGATCGGGGCGAACACGAAGATCGCCACCACCATGACGATGAGCAGGAAGCTCGTTCCACACCGCGGGTGCAGGCGCGAGAAGCGCTGGGCGTTGGTCGGCGTCAGCTCCAGGCCGGCCTCGTAGCAGGAGATCGTCTTGTGCTCGGCGCCGTGATATTCGAACACGCGGCGCAGATCGCGCAGGCGCGAGAGCAGCACGAGGTAGCCGAGGAAGATCGCCGTCCGCACGAGACCCTCGATGAGCCAGAACAGGACCGAGGAGGAGCCGAGCTGGCCCTTGATCAGGCTGGTCAGGCCGACCGGGAGCAGGAAGAACAGCGCGATGGCGAAGACGATGGCCACGACCACCGTGCCGGCCCAGGTACCGCCGGAGATCTCCTGCTCCTCCTCGGGCAGCTGCGCGCTGGCGGAGCGCTCGAGCGCGCGGAAGCCGATCACCAGCGACTCCCACAGCGCGACCATGCCGCGTAGGAGCGGGACCCGCAGCCATCGGTGGCGACGCAGCGCCGAGCGCAGCGGAAACGAGCTGACCTCGATCGGTCCGAGCGTCTCGCTGTCCGCGTCCTCGGGTGCCGGCGCGCGCACCGCGACCGCCCAGGTGCGGACGCCGCGCATCATCACGCCTTCCAGCACGGCCTGGCCGCCGAGCGGGGCGTCTCGCTGCGCCACCAGCCCGCGGTCGGTCATGACCGCTGCCTCCGGCATGCCTGCTACTTGGACTGAGCGGTGCGCTGCTGGCGACCCTTGGCCACGCGGCGCTGGAAGCGCTCGACGCGTCCGCCGGTGTCGATCAGCTTCTGGCGGCCCGTGTAGAACGGGTGGCAGTTGGAGCAGATCTCGACGTGCAGGTCGCTCTTGGTCGAGCGAGTGGTGAACTCGTTGCCGCAGGTGCAGCGCACGTGGGCCTCGACGTATTCCGGGTGAATCGCTGTCTTCATGTTGAGACTCATTCTAGCGGGCCCGGCTCAGCTCGCCGGACCCGTCGTCCCGCTCGGCGGGGCGGCCGCCAGCGGACAGCTGACGGTCTTGGGCAGGCCACCGCCCGGCGCCTCGCTGATCGCGTTCTGGGTGTCGAGCGTCACCACGACCGGGCTGTCGTGCGTGCAGCGCGGCGCCGCCACCGGGAGCACCGTGCGCATGCCGGCGCCGAGCGACTGGACCACCAGCGCGGGCTGCTGCACCCCGTTGACCGTCAACGCCACGTCGAACGGTCCGGCCGGGCCGCGACCGGCGTTGTGCAGGGTGATCGAATACTCGGCGTCCAGCGAGCTCGGCGACGGGGAGATGGCGACGCTGGCCACGGCCAGCAACGGCCGTTCGTCGGGCTGTACGCAGATCGAGGTCAGTCGGCTGGCGTGACGCAGGACGCGGCTCTGCGCCCCGAGCCACCGGTAGCTGAAGGCCGCCCGATACTGGGCCGGCGCCGGCAGGTTGGTCACTTCGCGTACGTAGCGGTAGATGCTCACGCCGGCCGCCGCCCGCCGCCACACTCCGAGGCCCGGAGCACTGACCCGCGCAAAGGCGGCCGAGTCACTGGAACGCGACAGCAGGTCGATGCGCATCTGCATCGCGGTGCTCGTCGCGGTGGCCACCATCTGTCCGGAGAACGTCGCCGACCGGTCAGCCTGGTCGGCCGCGACCTGGCAGCTCGAGATCGTGGCGGTGGCGCTCCCCGGAGCCGCGGGCGTGGTGGGCCCGGACCCGCCGCCGGACTGCGCGAACGCCGGCGCGGCGAACAGCGAGCCACCGAGCAGAAGTAGGGAAACCGCGATACGAGGCGAAATCGACATCGCCATGCCTAACACCTGCATTGGCGCGATGTTTCGTCTCGGCGCCGGAACGTGCACGACATTCGGTCGGAGCGCCTCGTACACTGTCGCGCCGAGTAGGGGGAACGGACGAGTCGTCAGTCGCACGGGCGGTTAGGAACGGGCCGGGGTTTGGTCCGATCCAGCGCCGGTCACCGGAGAGCGAGAGGACACGAACATGCCCACCACTCCCCCAACTTCCCGCGTCCGCCGCACGCGCTCCTGGCGCCGCGCCCTGTCCGCCGCCGGCGCCGTGACGCTCGCGGTCGGCGTCGCCGCCGGGTCGTCCGCGGACGCCGCGGACTCCAGCGCGCCGCCGGTCGCCACGGCCGCCGCGGTGGCCTGCGCCAACACCAGCCTGGTCCCCTCCGCCCACGACACCGCCGAGATCAGCGGAGCCATCCTCTGTCTCGTCAATGCGGCCCGCGAGCAACACGGCCTCGCCCCGCTCATCCCGATCCGGGCGCTCAACCAGTCCGCCATGGGCCATTCCCGCGACATGGTCGCCCACGACTATTTCGGCCACACCACCCCCTCGGGGCACACGCCGGCCCAGCGCATGCTCCACGACGGCGCTCCCTGCGCCGACGGCTGCGCCGTCGGGGAGAACATCGCCTGGGCGTCGGGCTCGGACTCCACCCCGGCGGCCATCGTGCAGGCCTGGATGAACTCGGCGGGGCATCGGGCCAACATTCTCGAGCCGGGCTTCCGCTACGAAGGACTCGGCGTGGCCGAGGGCTCTCCGGCCATGCTCTCACAGGGCCAGAGCGGCACCACGGTCACGCAGGACTTCGACAGCTGAGCCCCCGGCGGGGCACGGTCAGTTGATCTGGTACAGCGGCCCGTCGCCGCCCTCGGGCGGCGTCAGCCGGCCACCCTTGGCGGTGATCGCACCGCACTGCACGCAGTTGGTGTAGTTGACCGTCAGGTCGACGAGACCCTCGGCGGGCGCATCATCGGGGATCTCGTAGACGCCGGCGGGACACATCCACACCCAGGTCTCGGCCAGCGTCCGCGGCACGTGCTTCTGAATGCGGATGTGGTTGGGCGCGTCGTCACGGGTGGCGTTGCCGGTGATGAACACCGATGACAGCTTGTCGAAGGTGTACTTGCCGTCCGGCTTGGGATAGCCGTCCTTGGTGTTCCCGACGAACATCTCCTCCTCGTCGTCGCGATGCCACGAGAGGCGGCCGGGCGGGATCTTGCCCTTCGTCATGATCGCCGCCCCGGACAGCGGGCCGCCGGCGACGAAGCCCTTCTGCAACGGCTGGCGCACGTTGCGCACCTGATAGAGCTCCTGGCCGGTGACCGACTCCTCGAGCGCCTCCTCGTAGGCGTCGAACGACGTCTCGCCGCGCTTGAGCGCCGCATGGATCGCCTCCGCCGCCAGCCGGCCGGAATTGATGCAGTGGTGCACGCCCTTCAGCGCGGCCGCGTCGACCAGGCCCGCGCTATCGCCGACGAGCACGGCGCCGGGCATCGTCAGCTTCGGCACCGACCAGTAGCCGCCGCCGGGCAGTGCCTTCGCCCCCCAGGAGACGCGCTCGCCGCCCTCGAGGATGCCCTTGACCAGCGGGTGCAGCTTGAACTGCTGCAGCAGGTCGTGAGCCGAGGTGGTGGCGTCGCGGTAGTCGAGATCGACGACGAACCCGATCGAGACGAGATCCTCGCCGGTTTTGGCGTTCTTCATCGGGTACAGCCACGTGCCCCCGATCTGGCCGTACTTGGCGGACAGATGGAGCGGCCACGGGCCGAGCGTGTGGATCACCCGATCAAGGGGCTTCGGGACCTTCCAGACCTCCTTGACCCCGAGCTCCCACACCTGCGGCTCGCGGTTGGAGGCCAGGTCGAACTCGCGGATCGCGGCGCCGGTCAGGTGCCCCCAGCAGCCCTCGGCCAGGACGGTGGCCTGCGCCTTGATGTCCGAGCCGGGCTCGAAGTTGCCGAGCTCCTGGCCTTCCTTTCCCCGTCCCTTGTCCCCCGAGCGCACGCCGAGGACGCGATCATCCTCGACGATGAGTTGGGTGGCGGCCGTCTCGGTGAGGATGTAGGCCCCGGCCTCCTCGGCCAGCCGCTGCTGGTAGCGCGCCAGCGCCGACACCGAGATCACCTCGTTGCCGTGGTTCTTGAAGTTCGGCGGAACCGGGAGCACCTTGACGTGGCGCTTACGGTTGGGCAGCGCGTACACCGCCTCCTTGGTCACCTCGCCGAAGGCGAAGCCCTCCTCGCGCCACTGTTCGCGGCTCAGCTCGGGGAACAGCGCCTCCAGCGGCTCGGGGCGCATGACCGCGCCGGACAGGTTGTGCCCGCCGCAGGTCTTGGCCTTCTCGATGACCGCCACCGGCACCTCGCCGAGGCGCTCCAGCGTCTCCGGGTCCTCGGCCAGCAGCTGCAACAGCCGGTTGGCGCAGGCCAGCCCGGCCGTGCCCCCGCCGACGATCGCCACGCCGACCTCGATGATCTCGTCCTCGGGATCGAGTCCGCGCTTGATGAACTCCTTCTGCGGGTCCACCGGCGGGGGGAAGGCCGCCGGAGCGACCCTCCCGTTCTGGCTGCCGTGTCCTCCCGACACGACGCTCAGCTGCCCTTCTTGGCCTTCACGGCCTCGGTCAGCTTCGGCAGGATCTTGTTCAGATCACCGACGATGCCAAGGTCGGAGAACTCGAAGATCGGCGCGTTGGCGTCCTTGTTGATCA
>Ga0302325_10022986_pt1 | contig 13020 bp, 12 predicted proteins | sample Palsa_T0_2_FD_201948 | JGI IMG/M metagenome (GOLD analysis project Ga0302325, IMG submission 201948) | Peat permafrost microbial communities from Stordalen Mire near Abisko, Sweden - Palsa_T0_2 | ecosystem: Environmental > Terrestrial > Soil > Palsa > Peat permafrost | place: Sweden: Abisko... | reverse complement strand
GTAATATAGGAAGAGAATAGGCTTCCCAAATCCAGGCAACAGAAGATGCACCTACAATTCAAGACTGAGGCTGAGGCTCTGCCGCGCGCAAGCTAATTCCTCCGCTGCCTTTGCGGTCAATTTCTCAGATAAATTTCGATTCGAGATGAGTTGAGAGCTGGAATGGGAGGTAGACTTGAAGGCAAACTATTTTTCTTGGTGGTTTGGTGATGATCCAGAGTTTTGTGATTGTCGAAGATCAAAGTTAGTGCTGCGCTCATGAAAAGCGTCGCTAAGGTGGCTGCGATCTGCTTCCGTGATTCTCTGAAATTCTTCGAAATTCTCTTGATGCGAAAGCAGGCAAACCTAATGCAGCCTCGTCAGCAAATTCACAAAATTTACTCCACGCCCACAGAACACTCTCGAAGCAGTCTATTATTCACTTCATTTACAGCTGGCCAAAATGTGAGATCGTGCTCATAGATCTGGTGACAAAACATCTCGCAGATTCATCGCAGTTTAAAATGTCCAAATATAGGATAGCACTTCATGCAGGTCACAATCGTCAAAGGAGCCAATCAATGCTGGACCAGCATGTGCCATTTGTCCTTATCGGCAATGATAAGAGGCCATCGATGAATGACACGACCTTTTCGCGCGAGGGGTTTGGAGGGGCAAAAGAGCTGTTCCGGAGAAAGTTATGTGGAGCATAGATATTAAGCCTTCGCGTTTTTTTAAGTAACTTTGCACTTCATCTCTGTGAGCATCACCACCCCTTTTCACAATGAACGACCAAGAAGCGTTCGCCATTGCTGTGGAAGAGGCCAAGATAGGTTACAAAGAAGGCGGCGTGCCTGTAGGTATCCGCGTGGCAGTCAATCCCAACAGGAGTTTGCAGTACTGAAAGTGATTGTCCTAGATCGGAGCAGCACTGATCTCCAGAGATGGCCAGTTGCTAGGAAGGGGTCATAATATGCGCGTGCAGAAAGGTTCCGCAATCCACCACGTAGGTATCCGACTTACACTAGGGACTGCCGTTAATTTGGAATCAGGGTGAAACCGCTGCATTGGAGAACTCGGGTCGTCTCCCTGCTTCGGCATACAAAGGGGCCACCATGTTCACAACGTGAGTGATGTCGCCAAGTATCATAATTCTTGTTAATAAACAGCAAGCCTGTCTCCTTGTGATATGTGGTGAGAATTTCCCTGTTAAACATCTCTCCGGCTGCCAACCAGAATTAGCACAGGGGCCTGTATCCTCTATGGAATATCACGAGTTGTCATTGGGGAGAATAAGACCTTTCTGGGTGGCGAAGCGTACTTGAAGCAAAGAGGTATTGAAGTTGTTGTTCTGGAAAGCAAGGAATGTCAGGATTTAATGGATTTGTTCATCAAGGAGAAGCCCGAAGTCTGGTATGTGGATGCCCCCAGGCATGCTAAACATAGAAGCTAAATTGGGCCTTGCAGGAACGAGGACATCGGCGAAGAGGAAAGGGTTTACTCTAAAGAACTGAAGTGAGAAAACTGTATCACCTGAATCGATTGTTCTTAGACCAGCATTTCCATTCTATGGGGCGATATAGAGCTATCAGCTTCCAGCCAATCGATGGATCTCTTCAAAGTAGAATTTCAGGTCGTCGGGTTTCACACCAGGGGTAATTCCTAAAAAAAAAAAAAAAATTATCAGCTACAAAGCAGAATATCTTCACTGGAAGACTCACCATGACCGAGATTTGCAATCCAGCCTTGTTTTCCTCCTCCAAAACCGTGTACCATCTCCTTCACAACCACAGTTATAGCTTCTCTTGATCCATACAAGACACCAGGATCTGCATTGCCTTGGAAAACAATACTTCTACTCCCTCTAATCTTCACAGCTTCTGCTGGATCTTGCAGCCAGTCCAAACCAACAACCTGGTATCCTAGATCGCATAAGGAGTCCAGGGCATACCAAGCCCCTTTCGCAAAAACAACCATTGGGACAGGTTCCAACTTCAGCTCCTTTATTCTCTTCGGAAGATGCTCCGAGATATATGCGAGGTAGGGAAGAGAAAACTTTTTAAAAGTCGAGGGCGATAGCTCACCGGCCCAAGAATCAAAGACCTGAATGAGCTGTAGGAATCAGCGACAATGCTTGAATATGCTCCGGCCAATTACCAACCTGAGCACCAGCCTTAACTTGCAATGCAAGATACTCCACGCATACCTCAGCAATCTTCTGAAGGAGATCTTTGCTAGCGTCTGGATATTTGTAAATCCAAGTCTTGATTTTGGCAAACAACTTGCTTCCACCACCTTCAACCATATAGCAGAGTAGTGTCCACGGTGCGCCGCAGAACCCAAACAATGGGACCCTTCCTTTCAATTTTTGTCTTGTCAGGGTAATTGCCTTGTATACGTAATCCAATTCTCCCGCGACATCGACCTTCTTACTGAGGACCTCGCTGTATTGTCTGTCTTGTGGATCTTTGAGCGGATTCGGAAAGTGTGGCCCCAACTTGTCCACCATCTCCACAGTCATCCCCATAGCTTGAGGGATAACAAGAATATCCGAGAAGATGATTGCGGCATCTACGAGACCAGCAAAACGGTCGATTGGTTGAAGAGTCAAGGTCGAGGCAATTTCTGGGGAGCGGCAACACTCGAAAAAATCGTGTTTTCCTTTGGCTTCATGGTACTCGGGAAGATATCGTCCAGCTGCAGGAATACATCAACTAATTGCCTTGGGTGGAAAGAAGAAGATCGTACCTTGACGCATCACCCACATTGGAGGTCTCTCTACTTTCTGGCCTACCAAAGTCAATGATTCAATTCTCATCTGCCCTAAAGTAAGCAAAACTTACCCCACGCTGTCCTAATGATCAAGTCATTCTTGAGAGGCTCGAATTGGTGAGCCATGATGTCCAACTCAATATTCTAAGAGCAGAAATTGGCAAGTTTCTCGCACGTCAACAACGAATCCCCTCCCCCGCCGAGCCAGTCCCGATGTTTGGTTCCCGAGCAAGGGCCGTGTCTGGTGGTTCCGTGTTTAGCGGCCTGCCACATCAGGCAATGAAGAGGTTCTTCAGGCACTAACCTTAATTACGCAACCTACTTCAACTAGAAGCAATCGTCAATAGCTTTGCGATTTGAGCTTCGGCGTCCAGATCAGGAGTTTTACTTCGAGTCATTAAACACCCAAACTGCTTCTTTGCAAGTAAGGCTAATAATTCGCTTCGTTATATACTTTCTCCGCTTGAGAGAGGACGACAACGCCTCGAATGTCTCGAGAAAGTTCATAACCCATGCTTCCCCGACCTCCTACCTGCTGTCGAGCAGTGCAGCGACGACTACTTCAGCCACATGACTCACTCTGGGTATCCGATGAGGAGCTTCTCCATACTTTCCAGCGATTTGTTGCGGCTTCGCGAACCGGGAAGCGGTTTGGGAGCTTCGTCCCTGGTCCTTTGGAAAGCCGGCGAAGGCTTGGGAAAAGACGAATGGCACACCTGTCTGAATCCATTCCCGCCCCTGCACACAACCTGGGACCACTTTGGGGCTTCTTTGGAGAAGGTGACAGGACTCAATGGCAGTGGGAAGCGCCTACAAGTCGAAATTCAAGAGAGAGTTCCGCTCCAGCTTTGCCTGCGTGGCTCGTGGAGTGGGACACCTCCTCCCCGACGGCCACTGAACCAGTCCCTTCTAAAGAGTCAACGGGCAAGGTAGTAGAGGAGACTTCATCGCCCGAGCGATCTATCATCGATTTTCGAACGATGCTTCGTGCTGCCCATCCCTATGAGGTGCTCCATATATGCGACGAATTCAACCAGCGTTTCAAGCAAAGTCTATCGCTAGGCCTCGTCTCTGAAGAAACGATTTACAACGCTCTCAGCACCGTGTCGGAGGACATACGCCTCGCATTCTCAAAGTCGGATCTAGTAAGAGATAGGCATCTTCTTTCATTCTACCAAGCCTTCTGGGACGGGCTGGTGACCTGTAAGGTGCTCCAACCCGCCGATTTAGATGCCAAAATATTCATTAGATTCTTGTCCTGTGTTCGACGACTTTCAATCCGTCCAGAAGTACATATTCTATTCCACGGTATCATACAAGCGGCATCTATCACCCAACTAGCCAAGATGAGTACTGGACTCAACAGTTTGGCAAAATCATGGAGCCGAAGCTGGCTGCATGAGCAGCCCATTGGTGATTCAGAGTTGTCTTTTATGGCGGCCCAAAGAGCCTTATCCGAATCTGCAAACAAACTCCTCTATCTTCACAATTTGACAAACGCCAGGGATACCGATTTGGACAACCGACATGACTTTTCCATGCTTCGGCGGGTATTACGGGAGGCTAAAGGAAGCTTCGACTATACGCTCGAGGCTATTCTCGAGGCCGAAAAAGTTATTATGCCACTCAAGGCCTCCATTGACGCCTTGTCTAATGTCCTAAGCTATTTGCCGAGTAACCTTCTCCATCCGTTACTGCATTCCTGTACAAACTATATCATCACTATGTACAACAGCATGGAGACACCAAAGGCAGATCTTTACTATGGATGGTTGTCCCTTGTGGCGAAGTTGCCTGAACTACATGATCGAGCCTTTGTCAAGATCATCAAGCAGATGGAAAAATGCAAGGGAACCTCCAGACACTCCATTCCCAGTGATATTGTCCTCAGTCGCTGGATCACTCGAGGGCACATTTCACAAGGAGCTTTAGTCAGGAATACCTTCGAGATTTCGACCTTAGAATGTGGTTCCTCGGATCCCGAGTTCCTACTCTTGGCAATTGACAGACACAGAGAGGGAGTGTTTAACAAAACAAAAGCTCTTTTTAAATTACTCTGTGATCTTGGAAGGTACAAAGATGTTTACAAGATCCTGGTAGGGATGCGGCGTCTTAGAATGAAAGTGCCTATCGATATCATTGCCCCCACAATCAAGACCGCGAGCAGATACGATCCCAAATTCGCATACAGCATATATCAGCTCTGTTTACGTCTCTGCGTTGACAAAAGGCCGTATCTGAACCCGAATTTCATCCTTCCCATGATTCATCACCGTGGGTTCCAGCCACAGACAATCTGGAAATTACTGAGGATACCTATCTATGACGACTTGAAACGATACGAGAGGTCACAATTCTCGGGAAAACGTTTATCACCGTTCATGACAAAGCTCATTACGAAAGTGGCGATCGCCTTCGCGCATTCAGATGCCCGCCCACAGAGGGTAGCGTTTCGCAATGTACTTCAATGTCTTCACCATCTTCGTCGACACAATGCACCTATAACGTCGGATTTAACAAGGGCAATCTCCCACGCTGGCTTCACACGGAAAATCATAGCTGGGCGATGGATTAGCAAGGAGCAGCTGAGTTGGGCACTGGGTCTTATTGAGTTGGCCGAGGGTACAGAAGTTGCAATTATCACAGAAAAGGCTGTGACTTACTGGAATGAGCAGTTGGAGGCGAAGCAGCAGAAAGAAGCTCGAGAATCGAATGTGTTACGTGTTGGCCCTATAAATTAGTTGCATAATTCTAATTCTACTGAGGCATCAATCATCTCAAAAATAGCCGCAGATCATGATTACTAGCATCCTTTGGACTCTGTGCTAATAGGAACTCTACTATATTAGGTGTTCTCTGAGCACAAAATCTCTCTTTCAGATGTATCACGAGTTGTCTTTACTTTCTAGAGGTGTCAATAGAGTAAACGACTCATGAAACATTGTCTTGACTCCTGAATTTCTTCCACAGTAGGCAATGGTGTCTCGGGATTTTACCACGGCTTAATCTTCTTGAGGATCTCCTTCCCTCTTCCGCAAATTCTCAAGACTGTACAACAAATTTGTGACTCGACCAATCACACCTCCACTAGCTTCCTCAGTCTGATCTGCTAATGCTACCTGGAATGCTACGTCATGGACTAATTCCTTCTCACAAAATTGATATGACTGCAACGGATTTGGTTTTCCAACCGCATCGCCTCTCTTTGCCGTTGTCGATCCGGGTTTGTGAATGGTGTCAATGGACACAAGAATACGATTATGTCCACCCATCTCTTTCTCTTCTGCGGGAATATCAAGCACTACTGAAAGGGGATTACCTGGCAGCTTGAGTGCTTGAATATACTCCAGATGGTTTTGGGCGGTGAGGATGAATGTGAAGAGGGCAGGGACGCTGTGCTAATATCAGCCATGATCCACTACACCCAGTTTCGATAATTACTCACCCTTCGCAAGTAACTACGATAATATCTTGTGAGCTACCATTCAAAGACTGCCTAGTATGATGGATGCCTGATACGGCTATCTTCAAGGGCTCGGCCGGAACGTCACTTCTGTTGCCTGGGTCAAAGTCTTGCATCGCAGCCGACGCATACTTCTTCAGCTCGGCTTTAGAGACCAGGTTCCCGGATTCCCATTCCCATACGAAGAGCTCATCGTCTCCACCACCCGACATCAAAAGTTCGGGTCTGTCGGCTGGAATACATATTCCACTGATGAATTCTGTATGGCCAAGGCAGAATCCTTCGATAATATGTGTTTGGGGGATGCCTCTAGACACGCGGATGTGTTCATCTCTATCTGCAGTGATGATGTAATTTCGACTTCTCAGTGTAACCAGAGCCATATCTGTGAGCATTGAGACATGACCAAGTAAGAGCTTATGCTCAAACATAGGTTCAGACTTCTCGGAAGACTTGTTCATCTGCCGTCTTTGGTTTTCCAGTGCCTTGCGGTTCCGTTGGGAATGAATCGTGAGTTCGTTTGCAGCGGGAGTAAAGGTTTTGCCCAGTGTCTCAGGAGTATTGATAGTTGACCTTGGTGATTCAGAGGTTTCTGGTGGGATTAAAGGCAGAGAATAGACGTCTCCAAATTTGTCTGCACTGATGATGGTGGAATTATCGTGTGTGATGGCAAGAGCGCAGGGACGTTTCGGCATGGCTCTGTGCTTCATTAGTTGCTCGCTCCACTATGGTGTTTGGAGACATGACTTGCCGTTGACTTAATTGTCTCAACTGATGAACCCCATCCTCCTGAACATTTTCGAACACTCTGATAGTTTTGTCTTCACCAGTAACAGCAATCACGTGTCGGCCGCTGTTTGTGACAGCCAAGGCAATGACAGCTGGAGCTTCGAGGCCGCTTGCAACTGCATCAGATCTGTTGTTTTGCTTCTTCTTTCCCTTTCTCAAATCCTGGCTTGCACCAGCTGGCTCGGATGCTGATAGTTTCCTTTTCTTTGCTGGAGGAGAGGAAGCGTCGACGATGATTTCAATGGATGACGACTCAGAATGTTGGGTGGCTAATTTCGTGATGACCTCCGCAGAAGCCGGTTGGCCATTTCCAATTCTTTTTACAGACGGATATTTCCAGGTTGACAGAAGTGAGCCGTCGAAAACGTCGAAGGAGTCGAGGCTCGACCCTCGAGCTGCAACGAGGACATTTCCAGACTTTACCATGCACTGGTATGGCATCCGTGATTGAGACATCCCAGAGTAGAGAACGGGCTACAACTCTTTTAAAGGCACCGGATCATACAGCCGCGGATTCATGCATGTCGAGTTGCAGAGCAAGGTCTACCTATATGTCCTCCGAAGAAAAGTACATCGATATCGACAGGGGGGAGGCTGCTTGAGCCAGTCATGCCTCAGCGCCTGGGGCCGCGCTAGAACTAGCGAGCTTCGCTCGCACACTCGCCTAAAATGTTCTTTGAAAATTCCAGGCTTTCGCGACAACGTCGAACTTCAAGCCCACGAGAACATCCAAACACAAAAAATACATCTGACCCTTAAACATCCTACCTTCATCATAAGAAGATATGGGGGGCAGATCCGAAAACAAGGCCGGTTACTTCGAGAAGCTGCGCGCCCTCCTCTCTGTATGCTCGACTCTGCCGCCCTCAATTTGTTGAACCAGTGTGCTAACTGCATGTGCAAAAATAGGAATACTCATCAATCTTCATCGTCACAGTAGACAATGTATCGAGTCAGCAAATGCACGAGATTCGACACGCCCTCCGAGGCGAGGGTGTTGTCTTGATGGGCAAGAACACAATGGTATGGGAATCCATGGTTGATGAGGTGCGCAAGCTGACCCCCGCAGGTTCGTCGGGCAATCAAGGGCTTCATCAGTGATACACCGGAATATGAGCGCCTCCTTCCGTTTGTCAAGGGCAATGTTGGATTCGTTTTTACGAACTCCGATCTAAAAGCGATCCGGGACAAGATTCTCGCGAACAAGGTTGCTGCTCCGGCCAGAGCTGGTGCAGTCGCTCCCGCCGATGTCTTCGTCCCAGCTGGTAACACTGGTATGGAACCCGGAAAGACCTCTTTCTTCCAGGCTCTCGGTGTCCCAACCAAGATTGCTCGTGGTACCATCGAAATCACGGCCGACTTGAAGCTCGTCGAGGCTGGAAGCAAGGTCGGAGCATCCGAGGCTACTCTTCTCAACATGTTGAACATCTCTCCCTTCACCTACGGAATGGGTATCTCTCAAGTCTACGACCAAGGCAACACCTTCCCACCCAGCGTTCTCGACATTGAGGAATCTCAACTTCTCAAGACTTTCTCCAGCGCAATCACCACTATCGCTTGTATCTCGTTGGCCGCCAACTTCCCAACCCTGCCATCTGTCATTCACTCCGTTGTCAACAGCTACAAGAAGGTTTTAGCCGTTGCTGTTGAGACCGAGTATGGCTGGCCTGAGATAGAGGAGTTGAAGGACCGTATTGCCAACCCCGATGCATATGCCTCTGCTGGGCCTGCTGCCACGACCACAGATGCTCCCAAGGAGGAGACTCCCAAGGAAGAGGAGAAGGAGGAAGAGGCCGAGGAATCCGGTGATGAGGGATTCGGAGGCTTGTTCGACTGAGTTGGTCTTGCATAGATTCATTGGGTTCTCAAGTTTTTTCATGATACGAATCATGAATTCACATAAAGCATATGCAGGTTCTCTACTGTAGCTTAAAAAGCGCATATGAACAATTTTCGGCTCTCACGGAATGTGATTATGACTTGCCGTGACGTGCTGAGAAAGCGGCGTTCACAATCTTGCTCAAATGGTCAGTCAAACTCTCACCTAACTCCTCGCATTGCATACAACCTTAGCACAATGATGATATAACCAAAAGCTTTTTAACCCTTAACGGAGATCTGCTCCTTGAAGACCAAAAGCAACAACTCTAATTTTTTCCTGATTGCTCTTCTTAATACTCTAAATACTGGTACAAGTCTACCTAGAACTTTTACTGACTATCTTACACAGATCTTACACGTGTATCCAGTACCTTCTTCGCAACAGCAATAGCCTCCTCTGGCAAGCCCGCCAGCCTCGCAACCTTCAATGCATGACTCCTCCTATTAACCCCCTCCCTCAACCGATGGACATACCTAAATCCCTCTCCCTTCCCATCTTCCTCCACATCCGTGCAGTAGAATCCCACCCCCTCCATTCCTTCTTTAACCACCATGTCCGCCAAATCATGGAAATGCGTTGCGAACAGCGTCCTGCACTTATTGATATGATATAAATGATGCAAGCAAGCATACGCAACCGCCGTCCCATCTTCCGGCGTTGTGCCTCTCCCAATCTCATCCATGATCACAAAAGACCTTGGGGTGGCGTGCTTGAGAATCGTAGCAGTCTCGAGCATCTCAACCATGAATGTTGATTGGTCTCGGTATAAATTATCTGCGGATCCAACACGACTGAATATCTGGTCCACCAATCCAATTTCAGCGTATTCGGCTGGAACGTATGAGCCGACTTGTGCCAGGATTGTGATGAGTGCGTTCTGGCGTAGAAATGTGCTTTTGCCTGCCATGTTTGGACCAGTGATGAGCCAGGTTCGCTGGACATCCCCTACGAAACAGTCGTTGGTGATGAAACTTCGGCCTTCTTCTTCCAGGCCTCCTTCCACTGTTGGGTGACGTCCACCGACGATTTTGTGTATAGACGTCTTGTTCAAAATTGGTCGAGTCCAGTGCTTTTCCGCGGCAACAGTGGCGAATGAACAGGCGATGTCGAACTCATCCAGTACAGCTGCATTTCTCCGAAGTTTGATGATGTTGTGAATTACCTCTTCTCGAAGCTCGTGAAAGACCCGTTGTTCTTCTGCACGGATATGGATCTTGCACTGGTCAATTCGCTGCCCGAGATTAGTCCACTCGGGATGGTGAAAGGAGCGGGTGCTTTTGCTTGAGCTCACGCTTCTGACATCTGAGAGATCGATCTTCATATCCTTGCCTCGGACGTGGCAGATGTGGCCAAGCCCGGGAGTGAAGCGGAGTGTGAGACTTGTAGCTTCTAGTCGTTCACAAAGGTCCTTCCCAAGATTCTGTTTCTCAATCGCAAGTGCGGCGAGTTCTTCATGTAGCCGCTTCAGGGTTGGACTTGCTGCTGGCTTCATGATCCATGCATCTTTGTCATCCGAGTAGTGTTCTTTAATACTGTTAGACTTTTTCTTCCGGGCCCCTTTTGGAAGGATAGTTGAGTCTTCGAGCGATCCTTCAGAGCTGACTACGGCTCGTGCGAGAGCTCGCATCTCTCCAGCTTCTCCATCCTCTTGACGGTGTTGTTCCACGAGTCCCTCCTCGTCGACTGCGTCTTGGATCCTTTTAGCAAGTGCACTCGGTCCTTCCAAATTGATCCGAGTAATCATGGCCTGAATGCACTCCTCTCCATCGCTGTCCTGCATGAGGGTAGCCACAAGATCTCGAGTTGCGTACACAGTGCTTGCTAAGGCCACAAGGTCATCCGGGTCACCTCGACCGAAAGCAAATTTCTGCAATAGGCGATGAGAGTCATGACTTCTTCGTAAGAAAATGGTGACACGTTCTTGAAGAAGCTTATCAGTTAACATGAAAGCTACCAAGTCTAGTCGGGAATTGATCACGTCCAATGCAGTAGACGGTGAGCCTGTCCACGTTAGTGTGAATGTGGAATGCTGGGGAATCTACTCACTCAACCAATTATCCAGCAGCCTTGCACCACCTTTTGTCACAGTCCGACGAACTGTGTGCAACAAACTGCCTGTGACCATATCCTCCCTCATTGTCTTCTTGATCTCCAGAGCACGCATGGTGTTTCTATCGATTCCCATCATGTCCAGTTGTCGTGTTGGTGGCTGAAGCTTCATATTCGAGCCTTGGATTCGAGTCTTGACATACTGGAGCAAAGAACTGCCCGCTGCTACCTCTTCGGGCGTGAATTCGTTCTCGAGCCGGGTGGGTACAGGCGATTCCAGCATCGGCGACCATTCCGAGACAGTCTGCACATCAGCAGGGTTTATGTATGTGATGAGATGACGATCTTCAGCAAGGACAGTAAATATGCCATGATCTTTAAATGCCTGGAGGTCTTCGTCTAAGACTATCTCCCGTGGTCCAATACGCGCCAAGAAGGATGGAAGAGCTGAGAGATCCGTAGATTGAGTAAAGAATTGGCCGGTTGAAAGGTCCATCCAGGCCAAGCCAACAGGAAGAGATGCGACTTGGCTCAACGAAGCAGGCTGTTGCGAAGATCCTTGGACAGAATATTCTACGTGAATCGCTAGCACATAATTATTGGTAAAAGGATCCATGAAGTTTTCATCAATGAGAGTTCCTGGGGTGATAATTCGCGAGACTCTTCGATCATGCATCAACCCGCCAGCCTTGTCGTTGGGAAACTCTTCTGCAATTGCAACATATCGATTAAGATCTTGGACCAGAATTTTGAGATAGCGATCCAATTGAAAAAAGGGGAAGCCGGCCTATTTCAGATGTGAGCATAGCCGGTGAAGGAGGCTCGGACGAATTACCATGGAAACGTAGCCAGCATTTGTGAACTTCTTGGCTGGCTTGAGATTCAGGAGGGGCGCAAAGTCGTCTGCATGCTCAAAATACAGCTCGTAAAAGCCGCCGACTCGGGTGAGAAGCACGCAGTTCTCAAACTTTTGCATGTTGCTCCGCGCCTGGCGCACCACGGTTGGGTATGCCGGCGCGTCATCTTCGAGAGGGAGCGGCTCTAAGGGAATCACGCCTTGTGGTAGGTCGTCTAACGTGACAGAGGCCTTGGTCTTCTTGCCCCTATTCTGAGCTCGCCAAACTGCATGACTAGTAGGAAAGGGGCGATGAGCCACAGAAGTAGAAAGACAATGCAGACACCGAGTTCGGAGTGTGGGCGTGGGCGTGAAGAACCGAGAGAGCGCGGCAACTCGAAGATGCCGGTAGGGGAAGGGCATGAGGCATTCCTCTTCCTCTCTAAGGGAGTCGCGGTCGCGGTCTTCGGGATGGACCGCACGGAGGTTTTGATGCAGCACACAAGACAAAGTCTCCCGAGGGTCGGTTTCGCGGTGAGGATGCGGAATCACGTGCGGAAGGGGCCGCACTCCAATGGAATTTGCAGGCGGCAGCACTTCCAATTCGCTGGCAGCCTCAGGAGTCAGGTTGCAGCTCGTCCCGAGTCCCGAGTCCCGAGTCCCGACTGGCTGGATGCAGCAGAAATCCGGCATTTGCAGGGCCAATCACACGGCGCAGCACACGGCATTCCCTCGACTTTTGTTGCACGTCGTACCCAGATGCCGCCACTCAGAATGCTGCCATTTTGTGACTCGTGGGCCTGCACGAATCGCGATGGATGGTGGGCCACGGACACGGCCATGGTACCACAGGACAGTAGTACCAGTAGTAGTGCAGTACAGTACTTCTGCACGGGCCAGCTCGCAGCAGCCAATCAATGCAAGCAGAAGGAAAGGCGTCTCGATCTGATCCGCCTCTACGGGCAGTGGCCCAGCGGAGCGTCCCCACGCGCTGTGGGAAGTAGGTACTTTCGTACTGCGTACTGTAAACTCCTGAAAATCCCCAAGGGATGACGGGGAATTGTGGCAGGCGAGCAGGTCACACAGCAAGTGATTTTGTCATCATGTCATCATGTCATTACAGTACAACTGTATATACTGTATATACCGTACGTACCGTATGTACCGTATGTACCGTATGTACCGTATGTACCGTATGTACCGTATGTACCGTATGTACCGTATGTACCGTATGTACCGTATGTACCGTAT
>Ga0302325_10022979_pt1 | contig 13021 bp, 11 predicted proteins | sample Palsa_T0_2_FD_201948 | JGI IMG/M metagenome (GOLD analysis project Ga0302325, IMG submission 201948) | Peat permafrost microbial communities from Stordalen Mire near Abisko, Sweden - Palsa_T0_2 | ecosystem: Environmental > Terrestrial > Soil > Palsa > Peat permafrost | place: Sweden: Abisko... | reverse complement strand
CGCCTACCTAGCGATGTTCATGTCCCCCTCGACCGCCAAGAACGCGTCGATCTCGTGCATCGTGCCGATGGCCAGCCACGTCGACCACACCGAGCACGACGTGCATGTCATCATCACCGAGCAGGGCATCGCCGACCTGCGCGGCTTGCCGCCGCGGCGCCGAGCGCAGCAGATCATCGACCACTGCGCGCACCCCAGCTACCGGCCGGCCCTGCAGGACTACCTCGACCGGGCGACTGCCACCGGACCCGGCAAGCACACCCCGCACCTGCTCAACGAGGCATTGTCGTGGCACGTACGGTACCTGCGCGACGGAAGCATGCGGCCGCGCTTAAGCGCCGCCGGGCATTCTCTAATAGATGATTCATCAAGTAGAGGATGACGGCATGAGTACGGCGGCCTAGGCACCACCGTCTGTCCCGAGCGGCACAATCCCGCCATGTTTATCGCCTGGATCGAGGAGAACATCGGTCCCAGGCCAACCAGCGGTCCCCAGCGGACGCCTTGTCTGCACGCTTCGACCGGGTAGATAACGACAAGGATTAATAATTTTTGAGGTGCGTTTCCGCAGGTCAAAGAGCCCGATCTGAGCGACGCGCGAGGTCCCGGGCAACCTCACCCTTGTCTTCGGCCGTCCCGAATATAAGATAATGAAATTGTCGGCACAGTGGGCCCGGTAGAGATCGAAATGGCGCCCACAGATAATGTCCGGAAATACCTCTTGGCCGAGCCAGCCTGCTGCATTCACTTAGCAAACCACGCAAAAGGGAGACAAGCGATGACGGCACAGCCTTACGTCGACGGCATCACGGACACGGTGCAGCACCGCATCGCGAGCAGCCTGAGCGCCAGCCAAATCGCAGCGGACGAGGACACGATCAGCGTCCCGGTGCTCTGGCCTGATCGCTGGTTTCTTGGCGACCTCGCGGTGGTCACCACCCGTGACGGTCGCGCGTTCGCCGGCCCTGTAGAGGGCATGGACGTCTGCACCGGCGAGGTCACCATCAGGACCGGCGGGCAGCTACGCCCCCGGACCTGAACCAGTCGCCGGGTGAAGTCCAGGCCGTACTCGGTAGTCAGCGGCTCTACGACCGTCGACCTGGATTATCCTTCGCGGAACTGGACTAGGGCGCCGGCGTGGGTCGGGTATAGCTTGGCCATCGCCCCTTCGGTGGAATAGGGGCGGCCGTTGTCCACGCACGACGCGGCGCGGTAGACGAGGAGCCGGCCGCGTCGATCTCGGTGGCCACATCGGCGATCATCCACTGAATAGCCTGCGGCGCCGCGATCGGCTTGCCGAACTGGACACGTTCCTTCGCGTAGGTGAGGCCTAGAGCTGTCCGCGGCTCGACCGCCGCGAGACAGCCTCCTCGGCCCCTTTTGGCCTGGTGCCAGGCAACCTGGACGCTACGGTCCCGTGATCCAGCGAGAACCGGCCATAAATCATCGCATTAGGGACTTAAGTCCCTCTTGACCGGGCCCATCGGGGCCTTGACCGTCCCCTGGGGGCCGTTATAACAGTGAGATTAGGATCGGCAGACCCGGCGCTTCCAGCGCTATCGCCCGCCCTGTAGCACCCTCTGGGAGGGTCATGGACACCAACGAAGCACCCACCAATACCATGGACATCATTTCAGAGGCGACCGAAACAGCGGCCGGAATGCTGCCGCTGGACATGGTCAATGCCATTGCCGATCTCGCCGACCCCGCCGCTGTCGCGAAGGAAATGCCGTGGCTAGCCAAAGAAATTACCAAGATCGCGCTCGGACAGTCGGATATCTCGTTCGACAAGCGTGACAAGCGCTTCGCCGATGAGGCGTGGCAAAGCGTCCCCTATTTCCGCATCATGGGCCAGTCCTACCGACTGTTCGAGATGTGGATGGAGCGGATGTACCAGGGCGTGGACGGCTCCTGGCAGAATAAAGCGCGCGCCCGCTTCGCGGCCGACGTCATCGCGGCCGCGCTGGCTCCGACCAACTATCTGGGCACTAACCCCGAGGCACTGCGAAAGGCCATCGAGACCAGCGGCGTGTCGCTCATGCGCGGCGCCCAGAACATGCTGCAGGACATGGCCCGCGGCGGGATGCCATCCATGGCTGACCGCAGGCAATTCACCGTCGGCAAGGACATCGCCGCCACCCCGGGTGCCGTGGTGTACCGGGACGAGATGTTCGAGCTGCTGCAGTACACGCCCACCACGCCCAAGGTTCGCAGCGTTCCGGTGCTGATGATCCCGCCGCAGATCAACCGGCACTACATCCTGGATCTCTCGCCGGGGCGGTCGCTGGTCGAGTTCGCCGTCAGCCAGGGCCTCAGTGTTTTCATGGTCGTCTGGCGGAACCCGAGCTCCCAGCGCGGCGACGGGAAGTGGGGACTGGATGAGTACCTCGCCGCGGAGGAGCGAGCCAACGAGGTGGTCAAGAAGATCACCCGCAGCGACAAGATCAACTTTCTCGGGCTGTGCGCCGGCGGCATCACGCTTTCCTACGTTCTCGCGCACTACGCCGCTATCGGCGATGAGTCGGCCGGGGCGGCGACCTTCGTGGTGACCATGCTGACCGGCGGCAAGCCGAACGTCGTGGGCATGCTCGACACCAGCGAGGCGCGCACCGTCCTCGAGCGGGCCGCCGCCAACAACGAGATCGTCCCCGGGACCGCGCTGCGCAGCCTGTTCGCCATGCTGCGGCCGAACGACCTGGTCTTCAACTATCTGGTCAGCGGATGGCTCAAGGGTGAGTCGCCCGCGCCGTTCGACGTCCTGGCCTGGAACGACGATGCTACCCGGACCACGGCGAAGTTCGCGAAGGAGTCCAGCGGACTGGCCATGGACGGGTGGGACGGCAACGGGCCGACACTGCTCGGCGTCAAGACCGACTTCAGCAAGGTCACCTGCGACAGCTACCACGTCGGCGGTTACACCGACCACATCACGGCGTGGCGGGCCTGCTACGACACCGCCCATCTGGTCGGCGGCAGTGACACGGAGATGACCCTGATCCGCTCCGGGCACATCCAGTCGGTCGTCTACCCGGCGGACAGCGAGCGCTATGACCGCTGGTACGGCCCACCCACGGCGGCGGATCCCGACGAGTGGGTCAAGACTGCCGCCGTGGAGAAGAGCTCGTGGTGGCGGCCCTGGTCCGAGTGGCTGATCGCGCGCTCCGGCCCCGAGAAGGCGGCCCGGGCGACGCTCGGCAACCGCCAGTACCCGCCGCTCACCGAGGCGCCTGGCACCTACGTGGTCGAATAGGCGAAACCCGCGCGCCGGCCTCCATTCGCTTGTCCGGACCGCCTCGCGGCTGGGACGATAGGAGCGTGAGACTGGGGATCTTGTGCGGTGGCGGCCCCGCCCCGGGGATGAACTCGGTCATCTCTGCCGCCACGATCGAAGCCCGGAACTCCGGGTGGGACGTGCTCGGGATCATGGACGGCTTCGAGCACCTGATCGAGGGCCGAACCGGGGAGGCGCGGCCGCTGTCCATCACGGATGTGTCGAGGATCCACGCCCAGGGCGGGTCGGTCATCCGGACCTCGCGGGCCAACCCGACGGTGCGAGACGAGGACGCCGACGACCCGGACTGGAGGCTGCACGCCTGTCTGGAGTCGCTGAAGAAGCTGGGGATCGGCGCGCTGGTGACGATCGGCGGGGACGACACCGCGTTCTCGGCGTCCCGGCTGGCCGAGGCGGCCGGAGGGGGGCTGCGCGTGGCGCACGTGCCGAAGACCATCGACAACGACCTGCCGCTACCGGGCGGCACGCCGACCTTCGGCTTCGAGACCGCCAGGAGCGTAGGGGTCCAGCTCGTCAACAACCTGATGACCGACGCCATCACCACCCAGCGGTGGTACCTGGTAGTGGCCATGGGCCGCTCGGCCGGCCACCTGGCCCTGGGCATCGGGAAGTCGGCCGGGGCCACCCTCACGGTGATCGCCGAGGAGTTCCCCTACGACGAGCCCATCCGGCTATCGCGCCTGGTGGACGTCATCGAGACCTCGATGCTCAAGCGGATCGCCCACGGTCGTCCCTTCGGCGTGGCGGTGCTCGCCGAGGGCATCGGCCTGCGCCTGCCCCAGGACGAGCTCGCCAGAGCCATGCCGGAGATCGAGCTGGACGAGCACGGCCACGTCCGGCTGGCCGAACTCGAGCTGGACCGGCTGCTGGCCAGGCAGGTCAAGGACCGCTTCAAGGCGCGCGGGCAGAACGTCACGGTCGAGGGCAAGAACATCGGCTACGAGCTCCGGTGCGCGCCCCCCATCCCGTTCGACATCGAGTACACCCGCGACCTCGGCTACGGCGCCGTCGACTACCTGAAGCGGGTGCTGAAGGGCGGCGAGCCTGGCGGCATGGTCACGATCCAGGAGGGGCACATGGTGGCGCTGCCCTTCGGGTCATTCAACCACCCCGAGACGGGGCGGGTGCGGATCCGGCTAGTGAACTGCGAGTCGAGCTCGTACCGGGTGGCCCGCGAGTACATGATCCGGCTGGACCGCGAGGACCTCGAGGATCCGGACAAGCTCCGCCCGATCGCAGCGGCCTCTGGGCTCACGCCCGGGGCCTTCCGCGACCGGTACGGCTATCTCGCCGAGGGATGAGCCCCGTTCGGGTACCCCTCCATCACCACGGGCGTCATCACCACGGGCGTCATCACCACGGGCGTCATCACCACGGGTCAGCTGGCGACCAGGGCCTTGACCGCAGCGATGATGTCGGCGAGACCGGCCTTGGCGTCGGAGAAGAGCATGCCGGTCTTCGGGTCGGTGTACAGCTCGTTGTCGATCCCGGCGTAGCCGTGACCCAAGGACCGCTTGATCACGATGACGCTGTTGGCCTGGTCCACGTTCAGGATCGGCATGCCGGACACGGGGTTGCCCGGGCGGCGGGCGGCCGGGTTGGTGACGTCGTTGGCCCCGACGACCAGTGCCACGTCCGCGGTCGGAAACTCCAGGTTGGCGGCATCCATCTCCTTCAGGTCGGTATAGGGAACGTTCGCCTCGGCCAGCAGCACGTTCATGTGACCGGGCATCCGCCCGGCCACCGGGTGGATAGCGAAGAACACCCTGGCGTGCTCGGCCAGCAACGCGGCCAGCTCGGCCGCCTCGTGCTGGGCCTGCGCGGCAGCGAGCCCGTAACCGGGGACGATGATCACCTTGCTGGCGTAGGCCAGCTGGATGGCCGCGTCGGCGGCCGAGACGCTCCGGACGCCGGCCCCCGCGCCGACTGCGGCCGGACCGGTCGCCGCGCCGCCGTCACCGGTGCCGAAGCCGCCGATCATGACGCTGATGATCGAGCGGTTCATGGCTCGCGCCATGAGCAGGGTAAGGATCCCGCCGGAGGCGCCGACCAGCGCGCCGCCGATGATCAGAGCTTCGTTGTCGATGACGAAGCCGGCGATCGCCACGGCAATGCCGGTGAAGGAGTTCAGCAGCGCCACGACCACGGGCATGTCGGCCCCGCCGATCGGCATCACCATGGTGACGCCGAAAGCCAGCGCCGCGCAGACGACCAGGATCAGCACCGGGGTCGAGTCGTTGCCTGCCAGCAGGTAACAGGCCCCGCCCACGCCGATGACGGTAAGGGCGACGGTGAGGAGGCGGGCGCCGGGAAAGACCACCGGCCGACCGCTGATCCAGCCTTGGAGCTTGCCTGCGGCGATCAGCGAACCGGAGAAAGTGACGGGCCCGATGATGATGTCCAGGACCGTGGCGATCATGATGCGGGAGGAGATGTCGTGGCCACCGACCAGACGGACGAAATCGCCCGCTGCCACCAGTGCGGCGGCACCCCCGCCGACCGCATTGAAGATGCTGACGACCTGCGGCACGTCGGTCATCTTGACCCGGCGGGCCATGACCAGGCCAACCGCGCCGCCGCCGATGCCGCCGACGGATAGGACGATCCAGCCCGTCGTGGTGATCGTGCCGTTGTAGATGACGCTGGTCAGCGCGGCGGCCACCGCGACGATCATGCCGATCCAGGACAGCCGGCTGCCCTTGCGGGCGGTGGCCGGGGAGTTCATCAGGTGCAGGGCCACCACGAAGCCGATGGCGGCCAGCAGGTAGGCGAGCGCCACGGCGATGCTGATGGCGTTCATGACAGCTCCTCCGGTTCGCTGGGGTGGCCGTTGTGGGCGGCCGGCACCGGCCGCTTCCGGAACATCTGCAGCATCCGGTCGGTGAGGCTGTAACCGCCCATCACGTTCATCCCGGCGAAGAAGGCGGCCAGGAAGGCGAGCACGTAGCCAGGGGTAGTCCGGGCCTGCGAGGCGGTCACGATGGCCCCGATGAGGATGATGCCGTGAATCGCATTGGAGGCCGACATCAGCGGCGTATGCAAGGTAGACGGCACCTTGGTGATCACTTCGTATCCGACCAGGATGGCCAGCACGAACAAGTAGATGTCAGACATCAGGCCGGTGGTCATCGGCTGTCTCCCTGGATGGATGGTTCGAGTAGGGCGGCGACCCCGGGGTGTATCACCTGGCCGCCGTGGGTGATGACCACGCCGGCCTGGATCTCGTCGTCGGGGTCGATCGTCAGTGCGCCGTCGTGGACCAGCTCGGCCAGCAGCGCGACGATATTGTGCGAGTACGCGGCGGAGGCGGCGGTGGGTACCTGAGCGGGCAGGTTGCCAGCTCCGATGATCCGGGCTCCGTTCTCGGTCCGGACTACCTGGCCGTCCGCCGAGCCCTCGACGTTCCCGCCGAGGGTGCTCGCGGCCAGGTCGACGAGCACGGCGCCGGTCCGCATGCCCTTGACCGCCTCGGCGGTGACCAGGACCGGCGGGCGCCGGCCCGGGACCTGGGCGGTGGTGATGACGATGTCGAAGTGGGCCAGCGCCGCGGTGAGCTCCGCCTGCTGCGCGGCCTGTTCGGTGGCGGAGAGCGCGCGGGCGTATCCGCCCTCGCCCGCCGCCGCCCCGACCGATTCGAGCTGGAGGAACCGGGCGCCGACGGACTCGACCTGGTCCCTGGTCTCCGGCCTGACGTCGTAGCCGGTCACCACGGCGCCCAGCCGGCGCGCGGTGCCCATGGCCTGCAAGCCGGCCACGCCGGCGCCGAGCACGAGGACATTCGCGGGCCGGGCGGTGCCGGCCGCCGTGATCAGCATGGGAAAGAACCGGCCGAAGTGATCGGCGGCGACCAGCACCGCCTTGTAGCCCGCCACGTTGGCCTGGGAGCTGAGCGCGTCCATGGCCTGGGCCCGGCTCACGGTGCGCGGCAGGCCGTCCAGGCTGACCGCGGTCACGCCGAGATCGGCCAGCTGGCGGGCCAGCTCGGGCCGGACCAGCGGCCGCAGCATGCCGATGACCGTCTGGCCGGCCCGCAGCCGGGTGATCAGCTCCGGGGCCGGCTCGCCCACGGTGACGAGCACGTCGGCCCGGTGGACCAACTCGTCCAGCCCGACGATCTGGGCACCGGCCCGCTCGTAGTCATCATCGCCGAACCAGGCGGCCGTCCCCGCGCCCGGCTCCACCAGCACCTGCACGTGGGCGCGGGCCAGCTCGGACAGCGACTCGGGCACCACCGCTACCCGCTGCTCGCCGGGCGCGGCCTCCTTCAGGACGCCGACCGTAACGGCCGGGACGGAAACAGTCGCCGCGGTCATGCTGATCTCACCACTGTGGTGACGAAGTGCTCGTCATCGCCGGCGGGCAAGGAGAAATCTTCCGGCTCTCCCGCGCCGACGTCGAGGATGAGCTGGGTATGCTGCCAGGCCTCGTAGTGGCGATCGTCGACGTAGACCGGGCAGTCACCGACCCAACCGAACAGCACGTCGCCGCCGCCGATGAGCAGGTCTTCCTGGTCGCAGCACAGCGGCAGGCTGCCGTCGCAGCAGCCGCCGGACTGGTAGAGGATGACTGGGCCGCGCCGCTTGCGCAGCCGGGCCAGTGCGGTCAGGGCCGGAGGGGTAGCCGTCACCCGGCGCTCGGGCTGCACCGGGCTGTCGGCCTGCCCGGGTGCCCGGTAGAGCTTCGACGCCGACCTCGTAGTCGCGCTCATGGCACTCTCCGTTCGTCTTGGTTCCGGCCCAGCGGCCTCTCGATCTACCCCACTCGCCGCCGGACGGCAACCGGGAGAGCCGAACGCCCGGAAAAAAAGGGACAATGGTCCCGAACTCGCCAGCGCGGATCCGCGCAGCAGGCAGTCGAGACCCTCGGCGGCTACGCCGGAGTCCCGGTGTGGAACGGGCTCATCCCGGCGTCGGCCCACAGCAGCGGGCTGCGCAACCTGGCCCGCCGGGCCGAGAAGCTCGGCGGGGAAGCTACGGCCGCAGCCGGCCCATCCAGGGGCGCCTGCGCCTGGCAGCCAGCTGGAGTGGCGCGTCCCCGGAGCTAAGGACGCAGGCGGGTCATCGGATGGCTTTTACCGGCCGCGGGCTATCAGCTCGCCACGGGCGGCGGGTGATCGGCCGGCGTCGGCTGGCCGGAGACGTGAAGGCGGCGGCCGTTCAGTATCTCCGGAGAAATCCGGATGAAGTGCTCCCGCACCCCCGGAGCCCAGGAGCTGAGGCCGATCTCCTGCAGCTGGCCGATCTCGGCGGGATCGGTCACTTCCCACGACTGGCCGATGGCGGTGACGCTCCACCCGGCCCGCTGGTCCACGTCCAGGCGATCGGCTTCGAACGCGACGACGGAGTGCTGGGTCGCGACGGCGAGCTTGCCGCCCCTATCTGTCCTGATGATGATGTCGCCGTGGTCGAACGCGAAGTTGACTAGCTCGACCGCGGGCAGCGCCCGCCGGGTATAGACGATCCGGCCAACGGATACCGATTCCATCAGCCGGAGGCATTCATCCCGGGACAGTTGCTCGGGGGCCGGGCCGTCGGAGTACATGTCACGAGAATGCCTGGTCGCCGTCGCGTGGTAACAGGGAACAAGGTCCCTCGTCGTCGGGGCCCGAGTACCCTTCGTGGCCAGCGGCGTTGTGCTGGTCGTCGAGGACGCGGACGGCGTAGGCGGCGGCCCGGGTGCGGCGTTCCATCCCCAGCCTGGCGAACAGCGCGGAGACGTAGTTCTTCACCGTCTTCTCGGCCAGGAACATCCGCTCGCCGATCTGCCGGTTCGTCAGCCCCTCCCCGATCAGCTCCAGAATCCGGCTCGGCCTCCAGCAGGTCCCGCACCTCCCGGCGGACCACCTCATGATCATCCAGGAGGAAGCGGGTGGTTAGGGCAGTAGCCCGTGGTAGGGGAAGACGGCTTTCCTGGTGGCCATGATGGCCTGGTCTACCGGGTCGGACGGGTTGTAGCCCGTCTCGAAGGCGGCGGATAGGTCGAAGTGACCTTGGCCGCCTTCGGTCATCGTGGCCGGCGCAGACTGGCCGGTGGCCTGGGACACGTATTCGCGCCACGTCTCCGGAGTCTCTGACGCGGGGTCAAGGGGCCGGCCCGCGGCCTCGAAGAGCAAGTGGGTCCAGGTCCTGGGCACGACGTGGACGTGCTCATAACCGCCGCCGCCGGTGAGCAGCCAGCGGCCGCCGGCCACCTCGTGCGCGAGGGCGTGGATCGCGGCGTGCGCGGCGCGTTGCGCGTCGATGGTCAGTTCCAGGTTGGCCAGCGGGTCGCTCCAGTGCGAGTCGCAGCCGTGCTGGCTGACCAGCACCTGCGGGCCGAACTCCCGCAGCAGCGGCGGCACCACGGCGTGAAAGGCCCGCAGCCACCCGGCGTCCCCGGTGCCGGCCGGCAGCGCCACGTTGACCGAGGCCCCCTCGGCCCGCGGCCCGCCGGTCTCGGTCGCCCGCCCGGTGCCGGGAAACAGCGTGTCCGGTGACTCGTGCAGGCCGATGGTCAGCACCCTCGGGTCGTCCCAGAACGCCGCCTGCACGCCGTCGCCGTGATGGGCGTCCGTATCGACGTAGGCGATCCGCTCCGCGCCCTGGCCCAGCAGCCACGCGATCGCGATGGCCGGGTCGTTGTAGATGCAGAACCCGCTGGCGCTGCGGGCCATGGCGTGGTGCAGGCCGCCGGCGATGCTGGCTCCGTGCTGCGCGGCCGACGTCCAGACCGCCCGGGCTGCGGCCAGCGTGGCCCCGGCCACCATGGCGGAGGCCTCGTGCATACCGGGGAACACCGGATCGTCCTCGGTGCCGAGCCCGTGCATGAGCAGGACGCGGGCGGTCAGTTCCTGCTTGTCCGGGGCCTGGGGTCCGGTACTGCCCGCCAGCCGGACCAGGCCGATATACGCGGGGTCGTGGATGAGTTCCAGCTCGGCGCTGGTCGCCGGGGCGGGGGTCACGATCGAGACCCCGGCCTGGCGGCCCAGGCCGAAGGCGTCGCTGAGTTCCATGGTCAGCGTGAGCCGGATCGGTGCCATCGGGTGGCCGGGCCCGAAATCGTAGCCCGCCAGCCGGTCGTCCCAGGCCACGTGCAGCGTGCAGGTCATGCCGGCCTCCCAGGGTGTCCCGCCTGCCAGAGCCGGTGGTAGGCGCCGCCGGACCGGATGAGCTCGGCGTGCGTGCCGCGCTCGGCCACCTGGCCGTGGTCGAGCACGACGATTTCGTCCACCTGGTCCAGGCCGTCCAGCTCGTGGGTGATCAGCAGGGTGGACCGGCCGGCCGTGGCCGCCAGCAGGTCCGCGGTCAGCGCGCGACGGTGGGCCGGGTCGAGGTGGGCGGTGGGCTCGTCCAAGACGAGCAGGGCCGGGTTGGCCAGCAGCGCGCGGGCCAGCACGAGCCGCTGCCGCTGGCCGCCGGACAGGGCGGCGCCGTGCGCACCCACCGGCGTGTCCCAGCCCAGCGGCAGCGAGGCGATCCAGTCGAGCAGCCGGGCGTCACCCGCGGCCCGCGCGAGCTCGGCGTCACTGGCCTGCGGTCGGGCCAGCCGCAAATTGTCCCGGATGGTCGCGTCGAAGATATGCGGGTCCTGGGCGCAGCCGCTGATGACCGTGCGGACGTCGTCGGGATCGTATCCGGCCAGGTCGCGGCCGTTCAGCCGGGCACTGCCCGAGCTGAGGTCGACGAACCGGAACAGCACCGCGGCCAGCGTGGATTTCCCCGCGCCGGTCGGGCCGACCAGCGCGACCCGCCGCCCCGGGCCAAGATCAAGATCAATATCCCGAACGGCCGGGGGTTCGTCCGCCGAGTACCTCACCGTGCCGCCCCGGATGGAGACCTCGACCGGCCGCTGCGGCGGCGGGAAGGGCCGCTCCGGAGAGCGGACGGGGTCCGGGGCGTCCAGCACGTCCGCGATCCGCCCCGCCGCGACCCGGGCGTGGCCGAGCTGGATCGCGGCCGCGGGCAAGGCCGTGACCGCCTCGAAGGCGGCCAGCGCGGTCAGGGTGATGACGGCCAGCGGGACCCGGCCCAACGACCCCGACCCGGTGGCCGCGACGCCGAGCAGCAGCACCCCCCACAGGGTCAGGCCGGATACCGCGGCGCTCAGGCCGGTGCCGAGTCCCGACGCCGACGCGGAGCGCCGGGCGAGCCGGGTCAGGTCGGCGTCCGCGGCCCGGGCTCGGTCCAGGCCGGTCTCGACGGCGCCGAACGCGTGCAGTTCGGCGGCGCCGCTCAGCAGGTCGGTGACGACGGCGCCGAGCTCGCCACGAGCGGGCGCGGCGAGCCGGGCGGCCCGGCGGGCCGACGCCGCGGTGACCACGGGCACCAGCACCCCGGCGGCCAGCAGGCCGGCCGCGAGCACCCCGGCCGCGGGCGTGAAGATCAGCAGCATCGCCGTGGTCGCCCCCGCCCCGACCAGCGCCGCGGTCAGCGGCGGGGCGATGCCGCGGATGAACAGATCCTGGGTCGCGTCCACGTCGCTGATCAGCCGGGTGAGCATGTCGCCGGACCGGAAGGCGGCCAGCCCGGCCGGGGCGAGGCGTTCCAGCCGCCGGTAGATCGCCACCCGGACGTCGGCGAGCACGCGGAAGGCCACGTCGTGCGCGAACAGGCGCTCGAGGTAGCGCAGCAGCCCGCGGCCGACGCTGAGCGCGCGGACCAGGACCACCGCGATCGAGATCGCCACGATGTTGGGGTGCTGCGAGGCCCGGGCGAGCAGGAACCCGGCGGTGGCCAGCAGGGCCACCCCGCAGCCGCAGCCTACCGCGCCGGCCAGCACGGCGAACAGCAGCTCGCGCCGCATCGGCCGGGCCAGGAGTAGCAGTCGCAGCAGCGGGCGGCGGGCCGCGGTGGTGGTGAGGGGGGTCATGACGTGACCGCCAGCAGCGCGGGGGCCGGGGCCGGGCAGAGGGATGAGGCCTGGCGGAGGACGCCGTGGTCGAGGGTGAAGAGCCGGCCGATGTCGCGTGTTCGATTCTGACTGTGCGTTACCTGGATCACGGTGCGGTCGGCCATCAGCGTGGCGATGGCCTCCTCGAGACGGTGAGCGCTGACCGCGTCCAGGTGCGCGGTGGGCTCGTCCAGCAGGAGCAGCGGCGCGGCGCGCAGGAACGCGCGGGCGAGGGCGATCTGCTGGCGCTGGCCCGAGGACAGTCGCAGGCCGCGCTCCCCGACCCCGGTGGCGTAGCCGGCGGGCAGGTGCTCGATGAACTCGGCTGCTCCCGCCGCCTGCGCGGCCCGCACGATGGCCTGCGGGCTCGCCTCCGGCTGGCCGAGCGCGATGTTATCGGCCACGGACGCGGTGAACAGGTAGGGCTGCTGCGAGACCCAGCTGATCTGGCGGCGCCAGTCGGCGACCAGGATCGAGGTGAGGTCGACGCCGCCGACCTCGATCCGGCCGCCGGTGGGCTCGGCGAAGCGCAGCAGCAGGGCCAGCAGCGAGCTCTTGCCCGCCCCGCTCGGGCCGGCCAGGGTGATCCGGTCGCCTGGCCGGATGGTGAGGTTCACGCCGGACAGGGCCTGGCGGTCACGTCCGGGGTAGGCCAGGGACACTCCGCTGAACTTGATGATGTCGGCCCGCAGGGACACGCGGCGACCGGGGACCTGGGTGTTCGGGGTCTTCGGGTCGGCGGACGCGGGGACCGGGGTGTCGAGGATCTCGAAGACGTCGCGGGCCGCGGCGGCGCCCTCGGTGCTGGCGTGGAACTGGGCGCCGACCGCGCGCAGCGGCAGGTAGGCCTCGGGGGTGAGC
>Ga0302325_10022978_pt1 | contig 13022 bp, 11 predicted proteins | sample Palsa_T0_2_FD_201948 | JGI IMG/M metagenome (GOLD analysis project Ga0302325, IMG submission 201948) | Peat permafrost microbial communities from Stordalen Mire near Abisko, Sweden - Palsa_T0_2 | ecosystem: Environmental > Terrestrial > Soil > Palsa > Peat permafrost | place: Sweden: Abisko... | reverse complement strand
CGACCCCCAAAAAGGACTACTACGAGATCCTCGGCGTGAAGAAGTCCGCTTCGGCGGAGGAGATTCGCAAGGCGTTTCGCAAGCTGGCGCGGAAGTACCATCCTGACGTTAATCCTGGGGACAAGTCGGCGGAGGAGAAGTTCAAGGCGCTCTCCGAGGCGAATGACGTTCTCAGCGATCCCAAGAAGCGCAAAATCTACGACCAGGTCGGGTTCTATTCCGACAACATCGATCCGGCTACGGCGGAAGCCTATGCGCGGGCGGGCGGCGGGTCTGGCGGAGGATCTCCGGGAGGATTTCCCGGCGGCGGTTCGGGGCAAGCAGGCGGCCAGGGCGTTCCCTTTGATTTCAGCGGGTTTGACTTCTCGGATCTGGCCGACAGCGCGGGTCGAGGCCGGCGAAGCGGCGGTGGCGGCGGATTCCGCGACATCTTCTCGGGAATCTTCGGCGGCGGGCGCGGTGCCGCGGCGGCTGAGACTGGACCCGAAGCGGGTACTGACCTTGAATACCAAGTCAATGTGCCGTTCTGGACGGCGATCCGCGGCGGTGTGATGCGGCTCAATGTTTCGCGCCAGGACGTCTGTGCGAATTGCCACGGGCAGGGTTACATCGAAGCGCCGGGCAAATGTCCGGAGTGCGACGGAACGGGGCAGATCACGCAGACGGGCGGGCGCATGAAGTTCAATGTGCCGTGCCCGCGTTGCCAGGGAACGGGCAAGAACATTTCCGCCTGCCCCACGTGCCACGGCGAGGGCACGGTGAGCCGAAGCGAGCCACTCGAAGTGCGCATCAAGGCGGGGACGCGCGATGGGCAGCGCATCCGGCTGGCTGGCAAAGGCAACGCCGGGCCTCACGGCGGCGTGGCTGGCGATTTGTACGTGATCATCCGGACCGGGGAGCATCCCATCTTCCGGCGCGACGGGGACGACATCTACCTTACGGTCCCAGTCAGTGCCACGGAAGCCGCTCTCGGCGCGAAGATCGAAGTACCAACCATCGATGGACGGGCGCTGCTGAAGATTCCTCCGGGGACGCAGTCAGGGCAGAAGTTGCGCCTGCGCGAGAAGGGCGTGCCCTCGGCCACAAAGGATGACGTGCGCGGGGATGAGATCGTCGAGATCACGGTGACTGTGCCCATGCCGCGGGACGAGCGCACTAAAGAACTGCTGCGGGAGTTGGCCAAGCTGAACCCGGAAGATCCGCGGGAAGACCTCTGGAAGAAAGTCTAGGAGGAAATCATGGACGAGCAGGCTCGCGAAAAACTCAGGACCTGGGACCAGAGTGTCTTGGAATGGGTAAATTAAACCCGCAGCAAGAACTACAGCTCGATCAAAGAGATGCATGTGACCTTTCGATATTCAAAGTACCCCAGGATGTTCAGACGCTTGCGGAACTAACTCAACGACTGGAGACTGAGTCACAACAGTGCAGTGGATACCTGCGAAGGAGTCCTACGAGCATTGTGGTAGTCGCAGCGCCGGAATGGCAAGCAATTCATCGACGAACGTTGCGAAGTACGAATAAAAGCGTCTCTGGTACCTGTGGACATCCAAGAACTCCTCCTCTTTGAGCAGGTCCCGTGTCCACATCTTGATCCAATCGAGGCCGGGGAACGGATCCGGTAGCTCGTGACGCCTTACGCCGTAGTAGCTGAATGCAAGAAACTCGTAGACGTGCACCATGAATATGTACTTACGGGAAGCCTCACGATCCGCCTTGTACTTGCCTTCATATATGCTCTTGTCCATGTAGTCGTCCGGGTAGCACGCCAACTGCTCCAGCGCTTCGTCCGGAACTGGATCGAGCGTTCTCCAGTACGTCAAAGGAATCCTTCAGTATCTGAGCTGGCTCCTTAATTGAAGCAGGATCGCAACGAGCGTGATCCCATAGATCGTTGCGGTGATTACTTGGATCCAGTCCGTCGGTGACATGGCATACCTCCGGTCGAACATTGCACTCCGCTAGTAAAAGGTTGATCGCTCGCTCGTCCTCCATGCTGCGGGACTTGGCCAAGCTTAACCCGGAGGACCTCGTGCGGAGCTGTGGGCGAAGGTCTAACTACCAGAGTTTCCAAATCGGGAACGAACGGAAATAATTACCACGGGGAACACGGGGTTTCACGGGGCAACCCTCCCATTTTGTGATAGACCGTTCTCATGGCTGCGCGAGTTTCCTGCCTGAAGCCAGTTCGGGTTAACCAGCTCTCTGGGGCGGTTGTATCGTCCGCGATGCATGTCCACGCCGTGTTGGGACCTGGGTTGCTGGAAAGTGCGTATCAAGCCTGTCTCGCTCATGAACTGCGAAAACGCGGATTCGCAGTAGCCTGTCAAGTTGGATTGCCGGTGGTGTTCGATGGGGAAAAGATTGAGCTTGGATACCGCATCGACCTGATCGTTGAGAATGTGGTTATCGTCGAAGTGAAGAGCGTGGAAGCAATCCATCCGGTTCACCAGGCACAGATCTTGTCGTACATGCGATTGAGCGGCATCGGAGTCGGGCTGCTTATTAATTTCAATGTGAAGAGCCTGCGAGATGAGTCAAGCGCATGGTTGATGGCGACAGTTGGGAAAAGTAGTGACGTACCCCGTGTAGCTCCTTGCTCCCCGTGGTTAGGGATTTTTGCTGACCCCTCAAAAGTGAAGGGCCCGAAGCCGGGCCCTCTCGCCTTACTTCTTCGGGCTGGGGTCGTCCGCCGGATTGATGTAGTTGACCTGGACCGGCGACATACCGTGAATCTGGATAACAGTCTCTCCCGACGCCGCGGCGTAGTGATGCATGCTCGGATCCAGGTAGGCGAAGCTGCCTGCCCCGAAGCTCATCATCTTGCCGGCGTCGAACTGATCTCCCATACCGACCTTGAGAGTCCCCGACAGAACGGTGACGTTCTCCCGGCTGGGATGGGTGTGGGGGGCGATTTTGTAACCGTCCGGCATTTTGAGCCGGATGGTGAAATCGCCGGACGAAGCCATGGGGTCGCCTTCCAGAACGGCGAGTTGCGCTCCCGGAGGCAGGAATGGCGGGGCTGGGCCGTACTTCACCTGATCGGCAGTGAAAGCGTTTTGCGCCTGGGACGGCTGCGCTGCAAACATTGCGATTGCAACCGCGAATAGGGTGACAACCAGAAACGGTAGTTTCATCGAAAACCTCCTGATCGCCGAATGATAGCCAGAGCCGGGTCGTCATCGCAATAGCGTTCTTCCGGTTCGCCGAGGGCGAATCGTCGGTGCGGCCCCGGCTTGGTTGGAAGTCCATTACCTCCGTACCTGCCCGCTCCGACAAAACTTTTCAATATTTTTCTTGCATCTGTGGAAATTTCTCGTAATCTCTAACCTGCGAACTAACTCCGCCGGAATGCCCGGGAATCGCCGTCACTCGGGAGCCTCGAGACACGCAAGTCAAGGGAGACGAGGTGGCGAGAGTGAGTCGCTTGAGGAGGAAGCCATAGAAATTGGCAACAGCTAGCGCCCCGCATCACCAAATAGAGAACCCCCAGCCTCTCGCCGCCGTACCCAACCGGAAAAAGTTCGTCCGCCTCACGTTGTGGCCTCTGGTCGCCGCCACCTTCTTTATGGTGTCGGGTGGAACCTATGGCACGGAAGACATTGTGCATGGCGCCGGCTACGGACGCGCGATTCTGATCCTGCTGCTCACACCACTCCTTTGGAGCCTGCCTACGGCCTTCATGATCGGCGAACTGTCGAGCGCGCTGCCCTATGAAGGCGGCTACTACGCCTGGGTGCGCCGCGCCATGGGAAACTTCTGGGGATTTCAAGAAGCCTGGCTCTCGCTGGTCGCGTCGATTTTCGACATGGCGATTTACCCCACGCTGTTCGTGGCCTACCTGACCCGCATGTTCCCCTGGTTCCAGCAGGGAAATCGCGGATGGTGGGTTGCACTGGCGGTGGTGATTGCGTGTGCGGTGCTGAATATTGCGGGCGTGAAAGTGGTTTCGCTGACTTCGCTGTGGCTGTTCTTCGCGTTGTCGGCGCCGTTTGTGGCGATCGTAGTGCTGGCGCCCTTCAAGATTGGCGCACTGGCGAACGCTGTGACCAAACCGACCACATCGACCGTTGACATTCTCGGCGGCCTGTTGATCTGCATGTGGAACTACATGGGATGGGACAACGCCTCGACAATCGCCACCGAAGTGGAGCGGCCGCAACGGACCTACCCGCGGGCCATGCTGGTTGCGGTGGCGATCGTGGCTTTGAGCTACGTGCTTCCCTTCGCCGCGATGTGGATGACGGGCCTGACTCCCGCTGCGTGGGAAACCGGATCCTGGGCGGACGTCGCTGGCCTGCTCGGCGGACCACTGCTGCGCATCGGAGTAGTGCTCGGCGGCGTGATCAGCGCCTTCGGCATGTTCAATGCGCTGGTGATGAGCTACTCGCGTCTGCCGCTGGCGATGGCGCAGGACGGAATGCTGCCGGGCATCTTCGGCAAGCTGCAAAAGAAGTCGCGCGCGCCTTGGGTTGCGATTATCGCGCTGGCAATCGGATGGGCGATGTGTCTCGGCCTGGGTTTTGCCCGACTGGTGACGCTTGACATTCTGCTTTATGGCTTCAGCCTGCTGCTGGAGTTTGTGGCCTTGGCGGTGTTGCGCTTCCGCGAGCCGGATCTGCCGCGGCCGTTCCGCGTTCCCGGCGGATCGTTTGGGGCAATTGCGATCGGTATCCCGCCTATGCTGCTTTTGGGCTTCTCTATCATCCGCAGCGAGCATGAGCAGGTATGGAATATGAGTTCGTTCGCCTTTGGCATGATTCTGATCGCTGCGGGCTTTGTGGCATATGCTGTCAATCATTTGTTGAAGCCGCAAGGATGGGCCCCGGCAGAGCAGAAACCCGAACCAGCGGGATAGCAAGTTTGTCGGCCACGGATTCACACGGATGAACACGGATCTGGCTTTCTTTGATCCGTGGGAATCTGTGATGATCCGTGGCCGCTTTGTTCTTGTTGTAAACTCCAGAGCACAGGATATTCATATTAAGGAGGAATCAGATGCCTCAGCCCAAATCCGACGCAAACAAAAACGAAATTTCGCGCAACCGCCTCGCGGAGCTGTTGAATGAAGACCTTGCCCGCGAATATCAAGCCATCATCGCCTACGTAGTCTATTCGCAGGTGCTCACCGGCGCCCAGTACATGGACATCGCCGCCCAGCTTGAAATCCACGCCAAGCAGGAACTCGATCATGCCCTGATCCTCTCGCGGCAGATCGATTATCTCGGCAAAATGCCGGTGGTCACTCCCAAGCCGGTACGCACATCGAAAAATGCGAAAGACATGCTCCGCTACGATCTCGATAACGAGAACGAAACTATTCGCAATTACCGCGATCGCATCCGGCAATGTGAAGCTCTCGGAGAATACGCGATGGCGGAACAGATTCGCCAGATCCTCATGCAGGAGCAGGACCATCAGATCGATTTAGCCACTGCCCTCGGCGAAGAAGTGCCTGACGTTAGCGGCGGTCCAAAAGCGCGCAGCCTGGGCAAGCGCCGCTAACTCTGCCTGCACGGCCCAGTCAGGAGTCTGTGAAAATTTAGGTAAACTGGTGACGACGGCCCACGAAAGATGAACAAGCGTAAGTCCAAAGGCGCGTACATGATCTCGGCCGTGGCCGAGATGTATGGCATCCATCCTCAGACTCTGCGCCTTTACGAGCGCGAGGGGTTGCTCAAGCCGTCGCGCACCATTGGCAACACGCGTCTTTACACGGACGAAGACTTGCAGCGGCTGGAGTTCATCCTGTCGCTGGCGCGAGATCTGGGCGTGAACATCAGCGGCATGGCGATCATCCTGCAAATGCGGGAGCGTATGGAAGAGATGCAACGCCAGATCCAGGAGTTCGTGCAGTACATCCAGCAGGAAGTGCTCACCCGCGCGAATGCGGCCGCCGACCCGTCGAAGGGCGCGATTGTGCCGGTGAGAAGGCCAATGGTGGTGCCTGCGGTGCAGCCGGGGAAAAAACGGTGACAGAGCCGCAATCAGCAATTGGCAATTAGCAGTCAGCGTTTGGCACTCCTAACTGCTAATTGCTAATTGCCGGTCTCTGGAAGCTCCCATGCTCCCCTTCAAACTCGTCTACAGCGACGCCTACTACCTGCCGATCGGCGAGCACGTCTTCCCGGCAGAGAAATACCGCCGCATCCGTGACCGCCTGCTGGCGAGCGGTGTCGCCGAAGCGAAAGACTTTCTCGAACCTAAACCGGCTGCCTATCAGGACATTTTGCTGGTTCACACCCAAGAGTATGTGCACAAGCTGAAAACCGGCACGCTCAGCCCGCGCGAAGAGATGGAGCTAGAGGTTCCCTTTTCTCTTGAACTGGTTAAGGCGTTCTGGCTGGCGGCGGGGGGATCGATCCTCGCCGCGCAGCACGCCTTAGCCGACCGCGTCTCCGTCAACATTGGCGGTGGATTTCATCATGCCTTCCCCGACCACGGCGAGGGATTTTGCATGATTCACGATGTGGCGGTCGCCATCCGGCGGCTGCAGCGCGACGACAAGATTCGCACCGCGATGACTGTGGATTGCGACGTGCATCATGGCAATGGCACGGCAGCGATTTTTGCCGGAACGCGAACTGCGGGTGAACCGTTGCCTTCCGCGGGACCTTCGACGCTGGCTTCGTCTCTGCGGAGTTCATCGTCTCGAACGTCAGTGCTTCCAGGCAAGATGCGCGGGGCCCACGCCGGAGAGGTCTTCACCATTTCGCTGCATCAGCACAACAACTATCCGGCGATGAAACCGCCGTCATCCATCGACGTGGACCTGCCCGACGGCGTCGGAGACGACGACTACCTCGCCTGGCTCGACAACGCCCTCAGCTCCGGGCTGCGGCAGTTCGAGCCTGATCTCCTGTGTTATATCGCCGGCGCCGATCCTTACCGCGAAGACCAGTTGGGCGGGCTTTCTCTGACGATTGAGGGACTGAAGCAGCGCGACGAACTTGTCTTTCGCGTGGCGCGCGCGCGAAACATTCCCGTGATGGTGACCTTCGCCGGTGGCTACGCGCAGAATGTCGAAGATACCGTGACCATTCATTGCAATACGGTCATCGCCGCGAAAGAAGTGTTTGCGGCAAAGAACTGACAACCCTCCAAACGATATACTCGATAAAATGATCGTCAGCCCGTCAGACCTTTCGCACAAAGACCTTTACAGCATCCTGCTCAATTCTGTGGCGCCGCGACCGATTGCCTGGGTATCCACGGTTAGCGCGTCGGGGCAGCTCAATCTCGCGCCTTTTTCCTTTTTCAATTGTGTCTGCGTCGATCCTCCCTTGCTAGCATTTGCGCCCGGTCTGCGGCGGCCCAAACAGCCGGAAGCTGACCGTGGCGAAGCGAAAGACACGTTGCGAAACATTCGTGAAACTAAAGAATTCGTCGTCAATATTGTTACGTTCGAACTGGCTGAGGCGATGAATCTAACCAGCGGCGAATACGAAGCGTCGGTGGACGAATTCGAGGTGGCGAAGCTTACTCCGCAACCGTCGAAGATCGTGCGTCCGCCCAGGGTCGGTGAATCTCCGGTCAGCTTTGAGTGCAAACTTCATCAGATTCTCGACTTTTCTCGCGCGCCCACAAGTGGCAGCCTCGTGATCGGCGAGATTGTCTCGATTCACATGAACGACGCCCATGTGAAAGAAGGCCAATTGGACCGGAATTCGCTGGATCCGATTGGGCGCATGGGCGGGATGCAGTACACCAGGACGACACAAAGATTCGAGATGGTGAGGCCGAAGGTGGGGTAGATTTCGAGGATCGACCAAGGCAACACGGCGGTCGGGGCGAAGGAATTCCAAACTATTTCCCTAGCCCCACTATTTCAGAAAATGTCTGCCGACAAGACCACCTAGGGTGTCTTGCACGAAGTGGGCTGTCATGCCAGGCCGCAGGCTCCGCCGCCAATAGACCAGGAGTCCAAACAAGCAACCGTAAACGGCTATGATGAGCATGTACTTCTTGCCCTGATAGCCGTGCGCGAGGCCAAAGGCAACCCCTTGCAGTATCAGTCCTGCGGCCGTGCTCTTAGTCAGGGCCGCGAACTGCCTTTGCAGATAGCCACGAAAAAGAATCTCTTCACAAATGCCAGCCGTGAACGAAAGCATCACGTAGAGCACAATCTCCGTTGATCCGTTGGGGAAAAGGCTCCGCACACCCGGACTTGGGGTTACCTTCAGCAGGTAACCGAGAAGTGCCAAAACCAAATGGGAAGCGATCAGAAACAAGACAGCGATAGCCAAGTCGCGCAGCACCTCCCGCACGCTGGGCCGGCTTCCACCGATTAATTCACGCAGGCGCATGCCCCGGCGCTGGATACCAAACCAGATAAAAGCCGTTAGCAACCATTCGACCGCCATCACAGAGAGATAGGCAGCGGCACGCCCGTGCCCAACGAACGTTGGTAAGCTCTGTTGGCGTGCGCTCAGCGCAGAAAGTCCGAACAATACGAGCAGAACTACGGCCGTATGCCACGCAGGCGCAATCGCGCGGAGGCCAGGTTGGTCCGGTTGAGCGGAAGTCGCAGTAGCCATAAGTTCCGCCAGAGATTTCAGAAGCGATACTGACGCCACGGTACAACCGATACCACACAGTCCCGGCTGTTAAAATGGCAGCTTACCCATATGTTCGAGAATCTTCAAGAAAAACTGCAACGCGCGTTTAAGTCTCTCCGCGGCCAGGCCCGGCTATCCGAAGAAAACATTGGCGAGGCACTTCGCGAAATCCGGCTCGCGCTGCTCGAAGCCGACGTCAACTTCAAAGTCGTTAAAGAGCTGATCGACCGCATCCAGGCCAAGGCCGTGGGCCAGGAGGTGCTGACCGCGCTCTCGCCGGGCGAGCAGGTCATCAAGATCGTGCGCGACGAACTAGTCGAGACTCTAGGCAAAGACACCGCGCGCATGAAGTTCGCTTCGCAGCCGCCCACGGTCGTGCTCATGGCCGGACTTCAGGGTTCCGGCAAGACCACCACTTCGGGCAAGCTCGCGAACTGGTTCAAAACCGGCGGGCATCGTCCGCTGCTGGTTTCGGTGGACGTGTACCGTCCGGCGGCGCGGGAGCAGTTGAAAGTTGTGGCGCAGGCGGTCAAGGCGCAGATTTACGAAGGCGAAGTGGGCGAGGCGAACACGCCCGCGCAGCTCACACAAGCAGTCGAGCGGCTGGTGAAAGAAGCGCGCCGCGAGGCCATCGTTTCCGGCTGCGACGTGCTGATAGTCGACACGGCCGGACGTCTGCACATCGACGACGAACTCATGAACGAGATGCAGTCGCTGAAGAAGTTGCTGAATCCATCGGAGATTCTGTTCGTTGCTGACGCCATGACTGGGCAGGACGCGGTGCGCTCGGCCGACGAGTTCCATAAGAAGCTCTCGCTCACCGGCGTCATCCTCACCAAGATGGATGGCGACGCCCGCGGCGGCGCGGCGCTTTCCATCCGGCAGGTAACGGGGCAACCCATCAAGTTCATCGGCATAGGCGAAAAATACGATGCGCTGGAGCCGTTTCATCCCGACCGCATCGTGTCGCGCATTCTCGGTATGGGCGACATCCTCTCGCTGATCGAGCGCGCCGAATCACAGATCGACAAGAAGAAGGCGCAGGAGATGGCCACCAAAGCCCTCACCGGCGACGGCTTCTCGCTCGAAGACTTTCGCGACCAGTTGCGGCAAGTAAAGAAGATGGGCTCGATCAAGAGTCTCATCGGCATGATGCCGTCGATCGGTCCGTTTTCCGGACTGCAGAAAGCCGCCGACAACGTGGACGAAAAACAGATCAACCGCGTCGAGGCCATCATCAATTCGATGACCACTCACGAGCGCAATCATCACGAAGTAATCAACGGCAGCCGGCGCAAACGCATCTCCCGCGGCTCCGGCACCACCGTTCAGGAAGTAAATAACTTGCTTCGCCAATACGCGCAAATGAAAAAGATGTTCAAGCAGATGGGCAAGCCCAGCTTCGCGCGGCGCATGGCGGGGATGAAGCTGCCAGGAATGTGAAACCAGTGGTCAGTGGTCAGTGGCCAGTTTCATTCGCCTGACGTTTTCGCTCTGACCACTGATCACTGACCACTGATCACGGGCCACTGCCTTTATGAAATGGCGATCCCTCGAAGAATCGGCTCCCAGCGCGGACACTCGCCCGCTCCGCGAAATCTTTGCGGAGCGCAAGGAACTGATCGCTAAGTACGTTCCGTCGGAAACGCAGGCGATTCACGCTCGCGCCGTCGCGGAGCTGAAGCAGCAACATTTGGCGGCGAATGTTCTGCCCGTCGGCTCGAAGATTCCGGAGTTCCAACTTCAAGATCACGACGGCAAGAGCGTCTCTTCCTCCGACCTGCTCGCCAAGGGACGCCTCGTGCTCTGCTTCATCCGCGGGCGCTGGTGCCCGTTCTGCGTCGGCCAGATGGAGGCGATGAACGTCGTTCTGCCAGAGATCGAACAGGCCGGCGCAACGTTCGCGGCGGTTTCTCCGCAGACCGTGAAGCAATCTTTCTTCACGCGCGACCAGCACAGGCTGCGCTTTCCGCTGCTTTCCGATGCCGGGAACAAAGTCGCGCGGCAGTTCAGGCTCACCTACCGTATCCCTGACGAGCAGAAAGCGATCTATCAACGCGCCTTCGTCAATCTGCCCTTCGTGAACGGCAACGGCAATGTCGAAGACAGTTGGGAGTTGCCGATTCCTGCCACGTACATCATCGACCACGATGGCTCGGTACTCTACGCTTCCGCCAACGAGGATTACACCGAGCGCCCGGAGCCGGCGGAGATTGTGCGCCTCCTGGCCGCCTAATCTACTGCAGGCACGCGGGCGGGGGCGCCCGCGCCACGCCCCGCTTTCGGTACACTGAATACTTCATGAACTATATCTATGGCATCAATGCGGTCACCGAGGCGCTCAAGGCCCGCGGACGCGCTTTCCAATGGGTCGGCATGGCGAAGGAGCGGCACGACATCCGTCTGCAACGCATGATCGAAGACTGCCGCAAGCTCGGCGTGCCCGTGCGTTTTCTCACGCGCGTGGAGCTCGACCACATGGCCGGCAACGCAGCTCATCAGGGAGTGGTAGCCGTCACGTCTGCCAAGCAATACAGTGATCTCGATGACGTGGTCGGCGCAAAGCGCGGGCAGTATTCTTTCGTCATCGTGCTCGACGGCGTCGAAGATCCGCATAACCTGGGCGCCCTTATACGCACCGCCGACGCTGCTGGTGCCGATGGCGTGGTGATTCCTGAACGCCGCGCCGCCGCCGTTACCGGAACAGTCACAAAAGCTTCGGCTGGAGCCAGCGAACACTTGCCGATCGCGAAGGTGACGAACATCGCCCGCACGGTGGAAGAATTGAAGGAGCGCAATATTTGGACGGTAGGTCTTGACGAGCGTGGGCCCCAGACTTACGACGCACTCGACTACAACATGGATTGCGCGCTGGTGCTCGGCGCGGAGGGCAAGGGCCTGCACGACCTGGTGAAGAAGAAGTGCGACTTTCTCGTCTCGATTCCGATGCTGGGAAAAGTACCTTCGCTGAATGTCTCGGTCGCAGGAGCGGTCGTCATGTATGAAATTGTGCGGCAGAGACGCGCACAAAGCCGCCGGACGAACAAAGAGGCGACCTCAGGTGCGAAATGAAGTTGAGTAGCGTGCGGCTTGTTTCCCTCCTCCTTTTTTTCGCCTCTGCAGTGCACGCCTTTTCGCTTGACCGCGAAGCGTTTACTTTCACCAGCTACGACCTGAATGTCCGCGTCGAGCCCGAGCAGCAACGGTTGGGCGTTCGCGGCAAGATCACTTTGCGGAATGATTCGCAAGCGCCGCAGAAGATTGCCGTCCTGCAAATTTCGTCCTCGCTGGATTGGCGTTCCATCAGGGCCGGCGGTAAGCAGTTGCAGTTTGTCTCGCAACCCTTCACTTCTGACATCGATCACACCGGAACGCTTTCAGAAGCGATCGTGACTCTGCCCGATGCAGTCGCGCCCAAGGGTACCGTCGATCTGGAGATCGCCTACGAGGGCGTGATCGTGCTGGACGCAACGCGGCTCACGCGGCTTGGTGCTCCCGAGGCGACGGCCCACAGCAGCGATTGGGACCAGATCGGTACGAAATTCACGGCCGTGCGCGGTGTGGGATATGTGGCGTGGTACCCGATCGCGACCGAAGCAGCTGATCTTTCAGAAGGCAAGAATCTGTTCGAGATTTTGGGCCGGTGGAAGGCGCGAGAAGCAACGTCGAATATGCACTTTAAGATCAGCGTGTCCAGAGACGATGGTGAACGGCCACCCGAACTCTTGGTCAACGAGGCGTCGTGCCGGACGCTCTTTGAAGCGGTGGGACGCTCGCAAATGGTCAGCTCCGATTGTACCTACCAGCTGTTAGGCCTCGTTGTGCCAACCTTTGCGATGGCCAACTTTGAGTTGGTGGATCGATCAGCTATTGAAATTTATTACCTCAATGGTCACGACGTGTCCGCGACCACTTACGCTGATGCTGCTGTGAAGGTGCTCCCGTTCACCGCTGAATGGTTCGGAGCGCCACGCTCAAGGGTAAAAACGGTCGACCTTGCCGACCCGAGTGCGTCGCCTTTCGAAAGCGGCCCTTTGTTGCTCACGCCGCTGGCCAGCACGGATCCCAAGCTGGCAGGACTCGCAGCAGCCCACCAGTTAACTCACGCGGCTTTTTCGTCGCCCCGGCCCTGGATCAACGAGGGCCTCGCTCACTTCGCGCAGGTTCTCTATCTGGAACATCAGAATGGACGCCAGGCAGCGCTTGACTACATGGGATCGCACCGCTCCGCGCTCAGCGCGGTTGAGAGCGAGAAAAGAAAACAGACAACCGCCCCCCGATCCGAAGATGAAGTGAACCAGTCTTTAGTCAACACATACGACGAGGAGCTTTATCGCAGCAAAGCGATGTGTGTCTGGTGGATGCTGCGCGACATGGTTGGCGATCAGGCTCTGAAAAACGCTCTCGCGTCGTATCGTGCGGAGCAGGACAAGGAACCCTCTTACATGCAGCGATTGATCCAGG
>Ga0302325_10022977_pt1 | contig 13022 bp, 9 predicted proteins | sample Palsa_T0_2_FD_201948 | JGI IMG/M metagenome (GOLD analysis project Ga0302325, IMG submission 201948) | Peat permafrost microbial communities from Stordalen Mire near Abisko, Sweden - Palsa_T0_2 | ecosystem: Environmental > Terrestrial > Soil > Palsa > Peat permafrost | place: Sweden: Abisko... | reverse complement strand
CTGGCGGCACATTCGAAAGTTATTTCCTCGGCGGTGCTGGATAACGAACCGGAGATTGCGGCGCGGCTTTCGCTTTCGGCGTCGAGCCATTTGTTTATGCTCGAACGCGTGCGGCAAGCGGCGGATGAACCGTTCGCGCTGGAGACTTGTTATTTACCGGCGGATGAATTCCCTGCTCTGGCCGGCGGAACGCTGGAGCGCGGGTCGCTCTTTATGACGCTGGAGCGGGAGTACGGAATCGAATTGGCGTATGCGGACGAGGAAATCGATGCGACGGCGGCAGATTTGAGAACAGCGGAGCTGCTGGCGGTGACGCGCGGAACGCCGTTATTGAGAATCCGTCAGTTGCTTTTTACCTCGAAGGGCAAAGCCTGCATGTACGTGGTGGGGCTTTATCGTTCGGGCCGGCACACTTTGTTGATTCGCAGGTTCCGGTAGAGCTGAAGAAAATTCCTTCCTCCGGGCTAAAGCGCATTCCGAGCCGAGCGTCCACGGCCGGAGCTAAAGCTCCGACCCCCCTAAAAAATCGGCGTTTGCCGAGGCGCCGCGATGTTTGCACCGCGGCTTAGATTTTTGCGGATTCGCGCAGCTAGGCTGCGCTTCCCTGCCCCGTGGTTAATTCGTGGTGCATGCGCCAGGCGCAGATGGCGGAGAGAGCGACGAGGACGAATCCCAGCGGCAGATGATGCAGCAGGATTTTTCCCACGCCGAAGAGCGCGCTGTAAATCATGACTACGCCGAGAATCCAGCACCAGAGATTGCGCGCGAGGTCGTGGGTCTGCGGAATTTCGGGGGCTTGGACGGCGATGGGCTTCCAGCCGGTTACGTCCGGCATAACTTTGCGATAGAACGAGACGAGGATGCGGTCCGGTTCGCGGGCGGTGAGGAAAGTGACGGCGATCCAGACCAGGGTCGTGAGTAGCGTGGTGGTGAGAATATCCTTGGCGAAAATTACGGTGTCAGAGCCGGTGAAAAGAGTTGGACGGTGGACCAGCGCGTTGGCCAAACCTTCCCAGTGCAGCGCGAGGGTGGCGGCGAGCGCGGTGACCATTGCGGAAATTTCGCTCCAGGCGTTAATGCGCCACCAATACCAGCGAAGCATGTACACGCTGCCGGTGCCGGCGCCGACCTGAAGGACAACTTGCCAGCCGGAACGAATCGAAGCGAGTTGCGCGGAAACGTAGCCAGTGGCGATGACCAGCAGGATGGTGACGAATTGCGAGACATGAACGTAGTGACGTTCGGTGGCGCGGCGCACCAGGAAGCGGCGGTAAAAATCTTCGACGATGTAGGACGTGCCCCAGTTCAGTTGGGTGGCGATGGTGGACATGAAGGCCGCAAGAAAACCGGCCATGATGATTCCGCGCAGGGCGTGCGGGACGTGGTCGTTGACGATCATCATGTAACTGGTTTCGGGATGCGCAAGGCCGGGATAGAGCACGATGGCGGCGAGGGCGGTGAGAATCCAGGGCCACGGGCGCAGCGCGTAGTGGGCGATATTGAACCAGAGCACGGAAAATAATCCCTGGCGTTCGTCGCGGGCGCTGAAAATTCTTTGGGCGACGTAACCGCCGCCGCCGGGTTCAGAACCGGGATACCAGAAGGCCCACCACTGAACGCCGAGATAGACGGCAAAAGTTATGACGGGCAGGGTCCAGAGTGTGTCACTGGCGAAACCTTGCGAAAAATCAGGAAGGAAGGCGAGCGGGTCGGAGCCGCCGTTCGAGGCGCGCATGGCGTCGATTTGCGAAATCATGTGGCCCATGCCGCCGGCGGCTTTCACCGCGTAGTAAGCGATGGCGATGACGATGCCCATCTTCAACACGAACTGAAATAGATCGGTCCAGAGCACGCCGGAGAGGCCGCCGAGGGAAACGTAAATTCCAGTGAAAGGGATGAGAAAGAAAATGCAGACGATCAGGGCGTAGCCGTCGGTGCCGGAAAATACCGGGCCGAAAATTGGAGTGAGGAAATTTGAAAAGCCGGCGAGGAAACTCCAGGTCTGCATGGTGGGGCCGAGGGTGGTGCCGACAATGTTGATCATGGCTTTGGTGACCCAGCCGAGGATGAGGCAATTCATGAGCAGGCCGAGATAGATGGCGCGGAAACCGCGCAGAAATGCAGCGGGGCCGCCGGAGTAACGCATCTCGGCGAATTGCACGTCGGTCATCAGGCCGGAGCGGCGCCACAATCGGGCGAAAAGAAAAACGGTCATCATGCCGGAGGGCAGAAAGGCCCACCAGATCCAGTTGCCGGCGATGCCCTGGGTGTAGACCAGGCCGGCGACGAGGAGCGGAGTATCGGCGGCGAAGGTGGTGGCGACCATGGAGGTGCCGGCGAGCCACCAGGAAACATTGCGGCCGGAGACGAAATAATCTTCGGTATTTTTTCCGGCGCTGCGGCGGAAGTAGAGGCCGAGCAGCAAAGTTATGGCGAGATAACCGATAATCGCGGACCAATCGAGCAGCGTGAATGTCATCGGGCCGAATTTATTGCATACGTGCTTGGTGCGATGCAACGTGAATCGTGGCGGCGGAGAATTTTAGAAGCGAGCGCTGCCGGATTTTGCACTGCGAAAAACATCGCGCGGGACTTGGCGATATGTACTATTCTGTGCGGCGCTCGAAATGGAATTCGGACGCAAAGTTCTCAAAGAAGGACACATGCGATTACTTTTGGCGATTTTTGTAGTTTTTCTTTTAGTAGGCCCCGCCGTGTTTGGACAGTCGAATGCCCCGGTGAGCTTGATGCCGATGCCATCGAGCGTGCGGGTGGAGGCGGGAGGCGGACTTTCCATCACATCGACATTTTCGGCGGGTATGGAGGGTTACAAGGAGGAGCGGCTGGATCGCGCGGTCGAACGATTTCTACAGGACGTGACGCGACGGACGGGACTATTTGTGGGGGTGGATAGCGTTGCGTCGGAAAAAGCGACGCTGGTGATTCACACGGAGCACGCGAGCAAACCGGTGCAGGAATTGGGAGAGGACGAAAGCTACGTACTGGAAGTCAGCGCTACGGGAGCAAAGTTGAGCGCGGCGAATCCGTTGGGAATTTTGCATGGCTTGCAGACTTTTCTGCAATTGATTGAGGTCACACCGACGGGCTTTAGGGCTGCGGCGGTGCATATCGAAGACACGCCACGATTTCCCTGGCGCGGGTTGATGATCGACGTGAGCCGGCATTTTATCTACATGGACACGTTGAAACGAAATGTGGACGCGATGGAGGCGGTGAAGCTGAACGTGCTGCACCTGCATTTGTCGGACGATCAGGGATTCCGGTTGCAGAGCAAGGAATTCCCGAAACTGACCGAGCTGGGATCGGATGGGCAGTTTTATACGCAGGCGGAGATGCGCGAGTTGATCGAGTATGCGAGCGGGCGCGGCATCCGGGTGGTTCCGGAATTCGATATGCCGGGGCACAGCACGGCGTGGTTCGTGGGGTACCCGGCGCTATCGAGCGGGGCCGGGCCGTATTCGATCGAACGGCGCTGGGGGATTTTCGATCCGGCGATGGATCCGACGCGCGAGGATACTTATAAATTTTTGGATAAATTCATCGGCGAAATGGCGGCATTTTTTCCGGATCATTATTTTCACATCGGCGGGGATGAGGTAAACGGGAAACAGTGGGACGGGAATCCGAAGATTCAGGAATTCATGCGGGAGCACAAGCTGAAGAACAACGAAGCGCTGCAGGAATATTTCACGCAGCGGGTGGAAAAGATCGTGAGCAAGCACCACAAAACGATGGTGGGCTGGGACGAAATATTGAGTCCAGGAATGCCGGAAGAAATCGTGATTCAGTCGTGGCGGGGGCAGGATTCGCTGGCGAAAGCGGCGCAGCAGGGTTATCGCGGATTGCTTTCCAGCGGGTACTACCTAGACGCAATGGCGACGGCCGGGAAATATTATGCGGTGGATCCGATGAGCAACGCGGACGCGGCGCTGACGTCGGAACAGCAGAAAAGAATTTTGGGAGGCGAGGCTTGCACCTGGGCGGAATTTATTTCGGACGAGAATATTGATTCGCGGATCTGGCCGCGAGCGGCGGCGGTGGCGGAACGATTGTGGTCTCCGCAACAGACGCAGGATGTGGATTCGATGTACGCGAGATTGGCGGCGGTTAACGAAGAGCTGGAACAGCTGGGATTGCGGCAGCGATCGAATATGGGAGTGATGCTGGCGCGAATGGCGGGGAGCGACGAAATTCCGGCGCTGCGGACTCTGGCGGAAGTGGTGGAGCCGGTGAGCATCACGATTCGGGAGAAGGAAGCGGAGGCTGCGGGCGCGATTCAGACGAGCGACATTGCGTTGAACCGGATGGTGGATGCGGTGGCGCCGACCAGTGAGACGGCGCGGAGGTTTTCGGCGGCGGTGGATCGATTGGTGGGTAGCAATTTTCGGGATGCGCGGGCTGAGGCTGAAATTCGTGGCGCGCTGATCGCGTGGCGGGATAACGATGCGGCGCTGGCGCCTTTGCTGCATTATTCATATTTGTTGAAGGAAGTTTCGGTGGTTTCGAAGAATCTTAGTGCGTTGGCTGCGGCGGGGTTGCAGGCCTTGGATTATGGGGAAAAGAAGCAGGGGGTGCCGGAGGCGTGGCGGGCGGAACAAGCGGCGCTGGTGCAGAGTGCGGGGAAGCCTACGGCGGATTTGAATTTGGCGATTGTGCCGGGGATTCAGAAACTGATTGAGGGTGCGGCTAACGCGAAATGATGGGCGGGTGGTGCGGGGGAAATCGAAGCGAGATCCCTCGTCGGCGCGGCAACGAGAAGCGGAAAGGCAGAATGAAAAGCAACGGCTAGGGCTGCCCAGCTAAAGCTGGCCGCTACAGGCGCAAATACTTTTGCGCGACGCGATGGCTTGGGAACCAACGTGCGTATTTAGGATTTGACTCCCAGTTTGTCGAGTTCGCGCATGGTGCTTTCGTCAAATTTCAGGGCTGCGGCGGCTACGTTTTCTTCGAGGTGCGATACGCGCGAGGTGCCGGGGATGGGGAGCATCACCGGGGAGCGCCAGAGGAGCCAGGCCAGGGCGAGTTGCGATGGCGTGGTCTTGAGTTGGGTGGCGATGCGGAAGAGTTCGCTGCCGGCCGCGGAAACGTCGCCGGCGGCCAGCGGAAACCAGGGGATGAATCCGATGTTTTCGCGCTGGCAGTGGTCGAGAACGGCCTGGGCGGAACGATCGAGGATGCTGTAACGATTTTGGACGGTGACGATCGGAACGATCTGGCGGGCGTTTTCGATTTCCTTCACGGAAACTTCGGACAGGCCGATGTGTTTTATTTTTCCCTGCTGTTGCAAATCCTCCAGAGTGCCGAGCTGATCCTCCGCTGGGAATTTGGGATCGATGCGATGGAGTTGGAAGAGATCAATGCGCTCGAGGCGCAGGCGTTTCAGGCTGCTCTCGCAGGCTTCGCGCAGATGCTCGGGGTTGCCGTTCATGACCCATTGATTGGGGCCGGTGCGGTCGAAGCCGGCTTTGGTGGCGAGGACTAAGCCTGGGGGATACGGGTAGAGGGCTTCGGCGATGATTTCTTCGCTGACGTGCGGGCCGTAGGAATCGGCAGTGTCGATGAAATTAATTCCGAGAGCGACGGCGCGGCGAAGAACTTTTATCGCTTCGGGACGATCTTTGGGCTCGCCCCAAATTCCCTGGCCGGTGATGCGCATGGCTCCGTAGCCGAGGCGGTAGATCGAAAGGTCGCCGCCGATTTTGAAGGTGCCGGATTTTGCGGCGGGAGCTTCCTGGCTGGCGGGTTTTGCCGGTGCGGTGCTCATCGTAGTGCCTCCCTATAAAAATATTTTGCGCTGCTTATGAAATTCGCGGTGCGTTGTTAAGGCGCCTACTCAGCGGCTTTGGCAGCCAGCGCTTCGACCACGGCGATATTCGGGAGTAAATCCGGCGGAAGATCGTGACGCTGTTGCAAATATTCCGGCGCGTTGTAGCAGACGTTTACGGCGCCGTCCTTATCCTGGGCGACCAAGATTTTCAGAGGTAGATCGAGGGCGATGCTGGGTGAGGCGAGCATGAGCGGGGTGCCGCCTTTGGGATTGCCGAAGATCAGGAGCTTGGTGGGAGGCATGGTTAGGCCGACTTTCTGGGCCTCGCCGGAATGGTCCACGAGGGCGAAGAGGGTCACGCCCTTGGCCTGCAAAATGCTTTTTAGTCTTTCGACAGTTTCGTCTACGGAGTGCTTACTTTTTTTACAGACGATTCCGTGGTTTGGGTTTGGGGCCATGAAGACGCCTTGTCCTTTTTATGGTGAGCCGAACCGTGGGTTGAAAATATGTACATGGCGATGGCGAGAACGAGCACTACTACAAATATCGGAGCGCGAAGGACGAGATTACTGGAAGGGCGGCGAAGTTCGGTGCTGCTGATCCATCTTCCGTGAGAATCGAACATAGGGATTGGACTTCGCTCGATGCGCTAAGGTTTCAGACTTTGTTTGATTATGCCGCCTAGGTGGCGGTTATTTTGTTTTTCGCGAGGAAGGCCAGAATACGGTCGGAGATTTCCTGGCCGTGTGTTTCCAGCGCGAAATGGCCGGTGTCGAGGAGGTGGGTTTCGACATTTTTCAGGTCACGGCTGTAGGGAGCGGCGCCTTCGGGCGGGAATATAAAATCATTCTGGCCCCAGACGATCAGAGTTGGGGGTTGATACTTGCGGAAGAAGGCCTGGAAAGCCGGATAGAGCGGAACGTTCGTGCCGTAGTCGAGAAACAGATCGGCCTGGATATCTTTGTTGCCGGGACGATCCATGCCGGCCTGATCGAGCGTCCAGGTCGTGGGATCGAGCAGCGACAAATCGCTGACGCCGTGCTCGTACTGCCAGCGCGTTGATTTTATGGTGAGCAAATCCATCATCGCGGCCCGATTCTTGGCGCTCGGGTCGCTCCAAAAGGCGCGAAACGGATCCCAAAATTTGAGCAGGCCTTCCTCATAAGCGTTCCCGTTCTGGACGATCAGCGCCTGCACCCGCTCGGGATGCAGCAGGGCCAGGCGATAGCCGGTGGGAGCGCCGTAATCCATCACGTAGAGAGAATATTTGTTGAGCTTGAGCTGTTGGGCGAGCTTATCGATGATGTCGGCCATGTTCGCGAATGAATATTTGTAGGCGGTGTGGTCGGGCGCACTGCTCTGGCCGTAGCCGGGGTAATCGGCGGCGATGACGTGATAGGAGCCCGCGAGCCGCGGAATGAGATTGCGAAACATGTTGGATGAGGTGGGAAAGCCGTGGAGGAGAATGATGGCCGGCGCATTCGGTGAACCGGCTTCGCGATAGAAAATATCGAGGTCGTTGATGCGTGCGGTTTTGTAGGTCACCACCGGCTGGAACGGAGCATTCTCTGCGGGATGCATCGGGTCTGCGAGGTTTCGGGAGCCAACAATCAAATGGCTCGGCGCTACGGAGGCCAAGCCAGCGACTGCGGTGGTGGACGCAAGAAAATTTCGACGGGAGATGTGGGTCATAGCGATGCCTCCAGAGAATCGAGAGTTGACTGCTTCCGGCCTGCGCCGCCGGGATTCACCGCGCGAAACAGAATCCCGGCCGGCGCGAAGGTTGATGAAAAACTAGGCTGACGCGCTGACGGTTGTGCCTTTGAAGAATGCCAGCAAATCGGAGTTGATCTGATCTTTCAGGGTGGAGCACATGCCGTGTGGGGCGCCGGGGATGACTTTGAAGATGGCGCCCTTCACTATTTTGGAGGAGAGGTTTCCGGCGGCGACGATGGGAACGATTTGGTCGTCGTCGCCATGGAGAATCAGAGTGGGCTTGTCGAATTTTTTCAGGTCTTCGGTCTGGTCGGTTTCGGAGAAGGCTTTGATGCAATCGTAAGAAGCTACTAGCGACGACAACATGCCCTGGGCGAAAAACGAATCGCGCAAACCCTGGGAGACTTTGCTGTTCGGGCGATTGGCACCGTAGAAGGGCGCGCTGAGATCCTTGAAAAATTGGGCGCGGTCGGCCTGCACCGCGGCGCGAAGCTGGTCGAAAGCCGACATGGGCAAGCCAAGAGGATTCGCGGCGGTTTTGAGCATGAGCGGCGGGACGGCGCTGATCAGAACAGCCTTGGCGACGCGGCCGGTACCGTAACGGCCGATGTAGCGGGCGACTTCGCCACCGCCGGTGGAATGGCCGACGTGAATAGCGTCTTTCAGGTCGAGCGCTTTGGTGAGGGCAGCGAGATCGTCGGCGTACGTGTCCATGTTATTGCCACCCCAGGTTTGGGAGGAGCGACCGTGGCCGCGGCGGTCATGGGCAATGCAGCGATAGCCATGGCCGGCGAGGAAAAGCATCTGGTCTTCGAAGGCGTCGGCATCGAGGGGCCAGCCGTGGCTGAAAACGACCGGTTGCCCGGTTCCCCAGTCTTTGTAATACAGATCGATGTTGGCGCCGTTTTCTTTTCCGACTGTGACGTAGGGCATGGGCCGTCTCCTTTTTTGGTGCGAGATGCTGGTTGGATGCGCAAGCCGAAACGAATGACCCCAATTATTTACGTTGGGCCGGGGCTTCGGCTGGCGCGTCCAGTGATTGCCGAAGCCGGCGTGAAATCCGCGAGAACCAAAAATTACGGCAATTCGACGTTGCGGGTTTTGCGATAAGCCGCGGTGCCCTGGACGAAGCGGGCAGCAGGGCGAAGCATGGGCGCGCCACCGATGGCCCGGGGTCGCAGGGATTTGCGTATCGCGGCCTTGGCGTGAAACAGGCGCGATTTGGCGGCGCAGACCGAGATGCCGGTGGTTCGGGCGGTTTCGCGCATGGCGCAATCTTTGGAGAGCTGCAGCTCGACGACTTTGCGGATGGAAGGCCGCAAGCCGCTGATGGCTTTCCAGAGAAGTTCCTCACGCTCTTCCTGGAGATACTGAGTTTCGGGGCCGGGCTTGGGATCCGAAACTTCCCAGACGATGCCCGATTCGTTTTGCTCGGAAAGAGCATCGACCGAGATTTCGCGGCCGAGACGCTTTTTGCGCAGAATCATGAGCGCGGAATTGATGGCGATGCGGGTAAGCCAGGTGGAAAAGCTGGAACGGCCGTCGAAATCTTTCAAGTGGGTGAATGCTTTGAGAAATGCGTCTTGCACGGCGTCTTCGGCGTCTTCGCGGTTGCGGGTGATACGAAAAGTAGTGCGAAGAATCCGTTGTGCGGAGTTTCCGCAGAGTTGCTCGAAAGCTGCGCGCTGACCCCGTTTGGCTGCGGTGACTAACATTGCATCGGTCATTGGCTCCTCCCTCAGTAAATTTCGAGGCGATTCTGACTGCAGTGAAGTTTCGGAACAACCCCCGATGGGGTTGGGGTTTTAGTACCAGATTGGAACAGGCCGGAATTCCACTTTCGGGGGATACAGGAACTACCCTACCAGGGCCTAGAACTTAGGGGATGTCGATGCGCTTTCTGCCAAAAAGACGAGCATCGATGGAAGTGACGCCTGGGCCGAGCATGGCGAGCGCCGCCCCAACGACAGCAAGAAGTATGGCGCCGCGGACGTAAGGGGTACCGGAGATCACGGCCCCAACTCCCAAGACCGCAACGATAACTCCGACGACCGGAGTCCACAAGCCCACCAGGAGGAAAATACCGGCGGCAATAGCCACGGATTGCAGGGCGATTAAGTCCCAGCGACTTTGGCCCACGAGATTGGCCACGCCGTCGCGAATTAAAATGGCGGCGGCGGCGAGGCGCAAGAGCAGCAGGGCGCGTCCCGGCCAGCCATTCGGAAACATGGAAAATAGCCGCTGCAAAAAAATTACACCTCGGCGACAAGGCTACGGAAAGTAACGACCGAGATGAATCCCCAAAAGTGAGGGCGGACGATTACCCCTTTCGGGTAGGCGGAGTACGGCTAGAGCTCGATGATGCCGCGCTTGAGGGCGATGGTGACGGCGTGGGTGCGGTCGTTGGCATCGAGCTTGGATAAAATACTTTTGACGTGGGCCTTCACCGTTTCTTCGGTAATGGAGAGGTGATCGGCAACGATTTTATTGGCGTTACCGGAGGCGATCAGGCGAAGGACTTCGATTTCGCGAGCGGTGAGTTGGTCGTCGGCGGCGTGATCGGCGAGTTCGGCGGCGATTTCCGGCGGGATGCGTTTGTTTCCGGCATGGACGGAGCGGATGGTCTCGAGCAGTTCGCGATGCAGGAGACTTTTCAGCAGGTAGGCGCGAGCGCCGGCTTTGAGAGCGCGGACGATCTGGACGTCACCGGTGTAGGTGGTGAGGACGACAAAGCGCGCGTCGGGAAATTCGCCGCGGATGGCGCTCATGGCGTCGATGCCGTTCATGCCGGGCATCTGCAAATCCATGAGCATGACATCGGGCCGATGGAGGCGGAATTGTTCGATGGCTTCCAGGCCATTGGAGGCTTGACCGACGAGCAGCAGGTCGGGCTGATCGGAAATGAGCGCGGCGATGCCCTGGCGCAGGATCGGGTGATCGTCGACCAAGGCGATGCGAATTGGTTTAGGAGCGCTGGTCATCGGACTCCTTCGATTTTTTCGTGCGCGATCGAGAGGATTGGTGAGCGGCATGGCCTGGGCCGTGGCGGTAGATGATGGAGGCGGGCACAGTCAATTCGATTTCGGTGCCGGCATCGAGTTCGCTCCAGACATCGAAATGGCCGCCAATTTGTTTGGCGCGTTCGCGCATTCCGGGAAGACCCCAGTGGCCAATGCGTTCGCCGTGATCGAGAACATGGGGATCGATACCGGCACCGTCATCGCGGATGCGAACGCGCAAAAGTTTTTCACCGTAAGCAATTTCGGCTTCGATATTTTTGGCCTGGGAGTGAGCATAAGCGTTGCGGAGCGCCTCGCGCAAGATGCGGTAAATTTCGTCGCGCATGACGGGTTCGAGCGGCCGGGTAGCGCCTTCGACCAGGACGTTGAGAGCGGGAGAATTTCCGGAAGGATCCGTGGCCGAAAGTTCCCGGCCCAGAGCGGTGAGGGCCTGGCCGAGATCGTCGTTGACCAAGACGGAGGAGCGGATGTCGTGAATGGCGTTGCGGCCTTCCACGATAGCTTGCTCGGCGCCTTCGAGGGCACGGTCCAGCCGCTGGCCGGCCTGTGCGGGATCGGTGGGCAGAAGATTGCGCGCGCCTTGAAAATGCAGCATCAAGCCCTGAAAACTCTGGAGCAAAGTATCGTGAAGTTCGCGGGCGATGCGGGTGCGCTCGGAGAGGCGTTCTTTGTACTGCAAATCGAGGCGGGCGGTGAGCTGTTGCAAGTGGCGGTGATACGCGGCCCAGGCGATGGCTCCGGCGACGAGGGCGCATAAGGCGAAGAACCATTTGGTCTGATAAAACTCGGGGGCGATGGTCAGCGGCAAGGAGGTGGCGGCTTGATTCCAGACGCCATCGCTGTTGGAGGCCATGACCTGGAAGTGGTAGGAGCCGGGGCTGAGATTGGTATAGACGGCGTCACGGGTCGAGACCGGTTCGCTCCAGCCGCGATCAAAACCATCGAGGCGGTAGCGATAGCGGACGCGCTCCGGGACGGAAAGACTGAGACCGGAAAAATTAAAGACGAGCCGGTGGCGCGACGAAGGAATGCGAATGTTGTTGGTGAGGTCGACGGGAGTGTTGTCGGCCAGAACCGATTCAATTTTCACGATGACCGGCGCGGACCTGGCGGTCAAACGCGCGGGATCGACTTCGGAGAGGCCGCGATTCATGGAAAACCAAATCCGGCCGGCGGAATCGGCGACCACGGATTCTTGGCGTTTTACGCCTTCGACGCCGTTGAGGCCATCGGTGAGGCCGAATTCACGCAGATCGCCTTCGTCGAGAGTGTCCTCCATTAATTTGTCGCTGGGCACGCGCAGCACGTGATTGACGGTGGCGATCCAGAGCCAACCGCCGCGGTCTTCGGCGATTCCCAAAATCTGCTGGCGCAGAGGTTCGGGCAAATTCGGCGAGGCATGAATCTTTCCGGCGCGGTAAAAGGCAAGTCCATTGGCGGTGCCAATCCACAGAACGTGGGTGGCGTCTTCGAAAAGACAATTGATTTCCGCCGAGGGCAAGCCGTGCTGCTGGGTATAGGCGTGCCAGTCCCCCTGCGCAAGTGAATTCAGGCCATTGGGAGTTCCGAACCACATGGTGCCGTCGGAAGTTTCGTCGATCGAAGTGACGGTGTTGGAGGCCAAGCCGGTTTCGGTGGTGTACGAAGTGAAGCGGCCATCTTTTAATTCGCTGAGGCCGGCGTTGAGAGTGCCGGCCCAGACGGCGCCGTCGCGGCTCTGATAGACGGCGTAGACGTTGTCCTGCGCAAGACCATCGAGATGCGTGAATGTTTTGGACGCGATCGCCGAACCATTAAAAGTGAGGCGGGTGAGTCCGCCGCGCTGGCGGCCAACCCAGATCTCGCCGGGGCTGCCGGTGATGGAATAGACGACGTCTTTGTTGAGACCGTCATTGGCGACGGTTTCGGTTTGCGCGCCTTTGAGCCAGTGCAGGCCACCGTCGAGCGGCGCGAACCAGGTGCGTTGTTGGGCGTCGACGTAGATCGGACCATTGCCCTCGGACGTTTGACCCTTGGCGGGAGCGAAGGTGAGGAACGGACTGTCGCGCAGGCGTTCGACGCCGCGGGCGGTGCCCAGCCAAAGATTTCCTTCGCGGTCTTCAAAAATGGCGTTTACGGCCGAGGCAGATTGCAGATTGGCGTTGACGTTATCGCTGGGGAGCACGCCCTGGGAGTTGTAACGCAGCAGGCCCTGGGGCGTGCCGATCCAGATGTTGGAATCGCGATCGCGGGCCAGGGAAAGAATCGGCGCACGCAGGAGTTCGGCGGGCACCGCGCTGGAGGTGATTTCGGAACCGGTCCAGCGCCTGACGCCGTGATCGGTGCCGATCCACAATTCGCCATTCGAAAGAGGCAGAATGCAATTTATTTTCTGGTCGTCGGAGGGCTTGGAAACGCCGGAAATCCTGCCGTCTTGCAAAAAGAAAAGACCTTTGTCCTGGGTGCCGAGCCAAATTTTGCCGTCGGCGGTTTCGACCAAGGCGAGCACGGCGGAATTC
>Ga0302325_10022976_pt1 | contig 13023 bp, 15 predicted proteins | sample Palsa_T0_2_FD_201948 | JGI IMG/M metagenome (GOLD analysis project Ga0302325, IMG submission 201948) | Peat permafrost microbial communities from Stordalen Mire near Abisko, Sweden - Palsa_T0_2 | ecosystem: Environmental > Terrestrial > Soil > Palsa > Peat permafrost | place: Sweden: Abisko... | reverse complement strand
ATATCCGGAATGCATTCACCGTTTCAATTACCATCCAAACCATCAAGGGCAGTTTTGAGGGATATTCAGATCCGACTGGATGGATTCTTGAAGGTTCTCCTTGCACATTCAACCTTTTCAACTCATGAGATGCTATGGGAGTTCTTCCTTGTACCTGACATCCAAGCTGAACAGATGGAGGCGCGAAGCAAACTGAAAGCTCAGGCTAGAATCGAGACAGTCAGGGACGAGTACGAGCCAATTTCGGAGCTACGTGATGTAGAGCAGTTTGTGAACCACGCAAGAGATCAGGTCCGAGGCGTCAACATGTCAATCAAGAGGGTTGCACGCACGGCCAATTTGGTAAAGATTTCCTACACCGGTAAGTTTCCTTCGTTGAACTCACAACATACCCTGCTGATCTTAGCAGATCTCTACAACGCGTACACTCTCGCAACTCGTGTAATCTCGACCCTGGAATGTCTACCTGGGACTCACATCTCAGCTCTCCAAGCCTACGTCCAAATTCTTGCTCCCGCGTCATTCTCAGCGTACGGCGTCTTTCATTCCACCTGCCTCAACATCCTCAGTACCGTCATCGCAATGCTTCTCGCTCTCTCTCGCCCAACATCCCTCATTCTCTCTATAAACGCCTCCCGGAAAGCCATCGAAAGATCTTACAACTCGCTCTCCCGCTCCACCCGGTGGCCACTAGGCCTCCTCGACGAGACACGACAACGACTTAACGAAGAGAAAGAAGAGAAGGTCAAACGCGCGAAAGAAGAATCCGAGGAACTTGGCAGAGAGCTGCGTTATACTCAGCAGGTAGTGGCTGGGGAATTGGCGGGATGGCAGGACCTTCATGAAAAGATGGGGCGGAAAGCGATTAGGGATTTGGCGAGGAGTATGCTAATTAGGGAGCGAACAACGTTGGAGGGAATGAGAAGGGCGATTAGAAAGTTGAGGGTTGTGCCTGTCATGAATCCGATACCGTCCATGATTGTCGAGGCCGAAGTCCCCGCTGCAGAGCCTGATATGGTTATTGAGCCAGAATTGGTTGGGGAGGAATTCAATGGATCGAATGAAACGAATGGCGAAGGTCCTTCCTCATGATTGGCAGTGGATGATCTAGGAGAAAAATACATGTATTGGATAGATGGGATTGATGGCGTCTGGCAGCGAATTGAAGCTGGCTTGATTAGCGGGGCTTTTCATTCTTGAGATGAGCAAGCGAGCGAGCAAGCATTGTATAGAAACCGCTAATTTATACTATGAGCTTTTTAATGACCGGTCCCTGTTTCTTCCTCTCGCTTTATTTGATTCGTGACTCCGTTTTTACGTTTGTTTGTGACTATGATGAAACGGGGAATGGGGAGGTTATATATCAAGGCCCACAACTCGCCTAACGTGGTCTGTAGCTCGAGGAGAGGATAGTGGCTGTCAGGCCAGTATGGTTTGGTTATCCTTGTTCGTGCTGACGATTAAGCAGAACGGGAAGCTGTAAGTCTCTGATTGTTCACACACTTGTCGAGCTTCCCCACTTAGTGAGGGGATACGCCACTCTTTCTAAAGGAATGAATGGAAATGGACAAGGAAGGGACGATTGCAACAAAAAGATTCTTGGCAGCAAACGCCTCCCCCCCTCTCACAAGCCCACCCTCCTCCCTCCCTTGCCACAAAGCAGAGGATCAAATACTAGCAGCCTTATTATATCCAGGTTTTACTCCCTGATAGAACCTGACGCTGCCCAGAGCTGTGTGCGGTCCAGCTCTTGTAATGCTAGGATGTTCCTTCTTTATTTCTTTCCTGATCATGCCAAGTATAGTAAATAACCTGAAGATAACCGTTCACTCGAGTATCTGATAATCATTGTCTGCCAAGCAATACTTGTACCAAGTGTACTTCGCGGAGTAGAGATCAATAGGGTCTGTGATATAGCTTATAGCAGACATATTACCTGGTACGTAATTTAATAGCTAATGCAACATTGCGCTGCGCTTTCCGGAACTACAGTCATTGCGGGCAAGGACCTATTGTAAGAGGGATTTGCTTGCAATTGTTCTTTGTTCAAGTGCAGCTTGATTTCTGTACCTAGTTAACAAGTCCTAATCTAAAGGTATACAAAATGATTCCTAGCACTTATGACAGCCTTGCAGCAGTGACTGCCCAGGCTGATCTTCTGTTTAAAGGAGGGTGCAGTTCACTAGCAATTTTTAAATGCAATAGAGCTGAATGAATTTTAGCCCATGGTTGATCAAGATCAATTGACGATCATAAGTTCAAAACTCCATACTTACCCTCGTGTTTATGCCACCGTTATATTGGCTACCCTCACACATCAACTTCTGGGAGAAGGCAAGAAATTAAGTAAAGACTTGTCAAGCAGCACTTTGAAGAGAGATGACCTCTCGTTTTTGAGTAAAAGGTGAGAATGGGCATATGGGGGTCGATTCTGTGTTGAACAGAGGCTGAAAAAACCGGAATTTGGATCTTTCTAAATTCATTTTCGGCCGAGTACCGAACAACGGTCACGTAAACTGAGGGTTGGAACCTTGAGGTAATAACAGCACTGATCCGAAGAAGTTGTAGCATCTCTTTATTTTGAGGTTCTTTTATGGCAAACTCACTCGTTCATCCTAGACCAAGTATCCCTCACACTTCAACCTTATCCTCGATTGCATCATCATTCATAATCATCCATCCCACCTCCCATACCTCACGCCTTGACATCCTCCTTCCCCTCTTCCCCCACAGCAACCAGCTTTCCAACCACCAAATACTTCTCCTCAAACCTTTCCTCCCATCCCCTCAAAGCCTCCATCTCATCTGGTCCCAGCCCCTGAAGCTTGTCTAACGGGCCCTGCAGATCCTTCGTCAACATCTCCTCATCAAAACTCCCACATGCCAGACCCCTACTCGCATCCCTCCCTGCAAAATTCTCATACGGGCCACCCGGGCCGTAGAAATTGCGACCAGATGTGACATCAAAAACGCGACCGCGGACCGCGAGGTAGACAGGCATGTTGTTCTGGCCGTTGTAAGGCAACAGGGTGGGAGGTGTGAAGGTCTTAAAGACTACTGGAGGCGGTGCGGCGGGGAGCACGACTTTGGCTTTCGGGCGGATTTGATAGTAGAGAATTAGGAGGAAGAGAGAGAGGAGGATAAAGTTTATCGGGGTCGCGATTGTCTGCCTGCTGGATGTCAGAGGCTGAGATTGGGGATGAGAAAGAGGGGGGTGGGGCTTACACTTCTGGGGAGGGCGTTGGTTTGGCGGCTTCTGGGAATTATTAGCAGGTATTGTGAGTTGTAGGACAAGTTGTTGACCTTGTGCCATTCTATTCTCGACGTAATCCATGGTGTTGAGGTAAGTTCGTGCGAGTTGTGCTATGCCTTTGGTGGATGTACTGCTGAGAAGAGCTTCGGAAACCAATTGATTGTCAAGGTGCAGGGATGTACGGGCTGGTTGGTTGAAAATCACCAGATTTGAGACTTCTCTTCAATTATCACGTCCATTAGCTGAAGACCAGGCGCCGTTAACCTTCTCGTGTATGTGTGCAACGTGAGTTTGGATGTTGAAATAGCTGTCAATTATCTAGAAATGGGCCCCTCGGTTTCCGAAGCCGAACTTCAGCCGAACTGGCTGTCACGTGATATTCACGTGATACGGATTTGCTTTACCTTAGATTACCCTCAGATATGTACTCTTTCTGAAATGATTAGCTTAGGCGTTCTATAATTCCCAGTTTATGTATACTTAGGTCTACTTCTTGAATAATGTTTACACTGGAAACCCATGAGGCGATCTGAGCTCAAATACGGCCAACAAGACAAGTCCGAAAATATCGGATACATGAGGGACGCCACACCAAGATAATTTGAGCATTACCTGCTCTTTAGACAGTGCAGCGCCTAATAAATCTCAGCAGTGACGGCGGTGGGACGGGTTGCTTCGGGACTGCTTGGGAAAGAGATTCCCAAAATCCTTGATTATTCAAGAGGGAATGTTAACGAGCAATGTACAGGAACGGATTGGTGCATGTGGTGCTATGAAGGATGACTGAAACAATCTTTGGTGTCGAGTTTTGACGAACCCTGTGCGAGGGGCTTTTCAGAAAGCTTATTACTTGATTTGACCCATTCATTTTGATAGACAAATTTCACCCCTTGGCCAAAGCTGAAATCTATAGTCTATTTCTATGCTGAGAATGATGTTCACATGGACTTTATAGACAAGCTGCGCTTACTCCTTTGCCTTTCTGGTGCTGTGGAGGTTGAAACCAGGGGTCATCCAGCTCTCAAAAAGTAGTTCCAAAATCCACTAGGGCTTGAGTTCCTGGGCCAGACAATTAAGAGTTCATCCGCAGATCCCAGATTTTTCTCGTCCGTCGTTTAAGACTTATCCTTTATCTCCGCCACCTCACAGCTTCTCCTTCGGCCACAACGGCTCAACAACAATAAACAAAGCCTCCCCATCAGCTAACACGTTCCCTTCGCCATCCTCGATTGTTCCTCTCCCCCACATTTTCCTGCCCTCCATCCTCTCCAACCACCCCCTTGCAAGCAGGACCCCTGGCGTTTTAACCGGCTTCCTATAGTCAACCTTCAGATAAGCCGTCATAGTTGACTTATCTTTCGGTCTTTCAAAATCCACAGCATTGCCGATCACATCGTCCATCACCACTGATACAAAGCCTCCATGGGCAAGATTGTGGTGTCCATTCAGTCCCGAGCCGAGTTTGAGGAGGTAGAGAACCTCAGAGGGTTTGGATGAGGTGGGAAGCTTGAAAAATGATTGCCAGGCTGAGATGGTGTCTGGTGTTGAGAGCGTTCGGGAGACGAATGTCTCTCGCGTTGATGAGGATGATTGGGGAGGGACTCGGGAGCTGCTAGTGAAAGGGCGGAGAGTGGGATCTTCGAATAGCTTCAAGGCCCATGGTGTTGATAAGAATTCGGTTTTGGTTTGTTGATGTCTTCCATCTTCGAAGAGATGACGTGACTTTGAAGTTGTCATGATACTTGCATCTTGTTCTTTTAATTATGAAGAGAGTTGTAGCTCTTGAGACGTGATGAAGCTCGGCTCTCGGCTGTCGGGATTTCAGGGGCCGCGCTAGCAACTTCTATGCCCATTTCGTCCTTAGATCAATCATCTTCCTCTTCCATAATTCGGTTTGGAAACCCCTCTTGAACGTTCTGCTGTGAACTCGAGTCGGCGACTCGAGGTCCGAGCCTTGGAGGCTGATACTGCCAACTGCCAGCTGGCTGCCGTTTAGGTGGTGGCTGTGCACCAATGGAGTATTTTTCAGGGATTTAATCTTTCACGCTTCAGCTATCTTCCTCCTTGCTTGCTCTCCAAGCTGCAAGATCTCACGAAGCATTGAATAGTTATCAACTTTGGTACAAATTTCCTTCTTCATAATTCATGTCTGCATTGTCCGTCCTCGTTTTGCTCGTCGGCTGGGTTGAGGCATATTCTGAATTTCAGAGCACTTGCACAACCCCACCATCCCGTACGAACTATGTCTCATCACCTAATACAAGAGGAACATTAGACATACTCTGGAGCTGTTCATTTACCATTATTGCCTGTACCTGGACGATCCAGCATCTAAACGTCCCAGAACAGCCAAGTTTTGACCCCAAAGACATATCATGGCATCAAGCCCTTAAATGGAAGCTCAATGATCTGTGGAGAAGTATCAAGTGGATGTTTGTGACAATCATTGCGCCGGAATACATCCTGGGCAAAGCAGTAGCTGATCTCTATGCCGCATATCAATCGAAGAAGGAAATGCAAAAGTATGCGATAAAGGATGGAGTAGAGTGGGGTTTGACGCAAGCTTTCTTTGCAAATATGGGCGGATTTGTATTAACTCAGAGTTGCGGAAAGGGAAATAATGCTGTCAAGGACTCCTCCAGAAGGCAGATGAGAGATGCCTCGGACGCATCCTTATTGGGCGCCAGAGACGAAGCTGCACCGGCAGCCTTTTTGCGGCACCATCCCAACACAAGCAACACAAACTTGACAAAGCAAGACGCTTCAACAAATGAGACAAATATAATACTGTTACATCAAGACGCCTCAGATCAAGTAGAAAGTCTACGATCAAATGAGGTATTGGCGTTGGGCAATAATACGTTCGAGGTGAAACCTGCGTTACCAGTCGCGGAGATGTGGTATACATTCAAGTCGAACGCCTACCTAAAATTCGGTATGTCGTCTCTGGATACCCAAATCTGGAATGTTTCCCTGAACTTGCTCCATAGGCCCAATAAAGTACAAATCTCCTTTCCACCTCCTCGCCCATCAGATATATCGTCTCCGCGAGACAGGTGCCTTGCCCAAGCTTCCTAAAATCACTGCATCGGAAATAAATGACAAAAGTAAAGGTGATATATTCATCAAAGGGATAACCACCCTTCAGGTACTGTGGTTCATTTTCCAAGTCATCGTCCGAACTGTCCGCCGGCTGAGCATCTCTCAACTTGAGGTTGCTGTGACCGCATTCGGCGTGTGTGGGATCATCACGTATATCCTTGTCCTGCCAAAACCCAAAGGTGTCAATTTATCCATAGGATTGATGGAGTTTGAACATCATATACCCATTGAGCAGAAAACCTTCGACTGGCTCCGACACCGCACACTCAAAAGCTTTGTGCGAGGCTTTTTCATGCCCAGGGCATCGTTCTTGAATTTGAGGCAGATCAACGGCTGTCACATTCCAAACGATGCATGGGATGGCAGATGCCGTGGATTTCAGCGCTGTCTGAATTCTGGAATTACTGTAGGGTCTGTGATCTTTGGTGGCATTCATGTTGCGGCTTGGAACTTGTCTTTCCCAACCCCCGTTGAGCAGATCCTGTGGCGCATTGCGAGCATTATGTCCACGGCTTTGCTACCAATTATGTATATTGTTTTTCTTCTGGATTATGTTCTTCTGAGATACCGGTCTGGTTTGAGCCTCTTTCCGTATAGAAAGTCCTTGAACCTCATTATCGGAGGATTATATGTCATTGCTAGGTTGTTTCTTTTGGTGGAGATATTCAGGACATTATTTTACTTGCCTGAAGACGCGTATATTACTACGTGGGCAAGCAACATTCCTCACGTTTCGTAGCCAAAATCCAGCTGCATTTCATTTCAGAACTATGTCGACTAATCCATCTTGTTCGTCTGGCCATTGCTCATTGCTCACTCCAGCCATAGCTCATTATAACAACTTTCAAACACCTTTCTATCAAATCCGAATCAGTTCGCCCGTCTTCCGCGCTTCATAAGATGCTGCTCAAGAACTAGCCCACAGCTTATTGCCCCGACAACACTTCAAAAATTACAACCCTTCCTAAGGGTCAAACTCATTATAGGTAAAGAGGGATGTCCCTCCGCTTTCAAGTCTTGATCTGATAACCTCTTCTCAAATTCCTCAAATGTTCATGTGAAACATCACCTACAATCACGTGTTTCAGCCCGCTTCCCAACACCCAGAACCTGGAGACAGTGCGTATCTCAAGTCCCCTCATTTTTCGAAGACCAACCGACCTATCGTCTCTTCAGGTTCGACCTCTTAACACCAAGCCCTCACACCTTATCGCAAGCCTGGCTACTCTCTCGTTCAAACTCGATACTCTCCTCCACTATACCAATCACCCTTTTCCGTTTCTGGAACCGCCCCCGAAACTTTGCTGTTGTCGACTTCTTCCACAATCTCGGGAATAATAACAGCCACCACTTGAGGCTTGAGATCTTCTGTGGCGCGAGGCGAACGAGCGTTCGGAATTCGGGCTGGAGAGCCAGGCCAAGAGAGATGCATGTAATAATGAAGGAAACGGGATCTGCGTCATTGTTAGGAAGCACGGCTAGGGGGATGGATGGGGCTTACACATGATCATGGAGTAGAATCCAATGGAGTATTGAGCCGAAAGCAATTCTTTGGCCTGGACGATGTTGTTACTAATGGGAAAGCTGATGTGATGGATGGATTCTTACATTCATACCGAACAAACCAGTAAAGAATGAAAGTGGAAGCTGTTTCTGTTAGCTCGTATGAACGAGAGAAGAGTGATTAGAACCTACGAAAATGATTGTGACTACTGTGAAGATCATGATAGACCATCCTTGCTTCACAGTCTCGGTTGTAAGTGACAAGGAGATTTCTGCTTGGGCGGCGGAGGATTTGGCGTCTTTTCGAGCAGCCCGTGCCTCGATCACACTGATCTGCTTCTGCTTTAGGTCCAACTGATGTTGCAACTGTTGAAGTAAGCCTCTGCTCAATTGAATATAAAGCATCACACACAGCAGCATGTGTTGAACGAGCCGTCTTCTGCAGCTCTTCAATCTCGCTTTCCATCCTCCCACTATCGTAGAAGGATTTATCTTGCGTATCGAGAGGCTGGTTGAGCATATCGTGCATAAATGGCTTAATCACAGCCTCTTGCTGACGTCTAACGCAACTAATGATATTCAACTCGTCCAAGATGTCTTTGATCTCCGTCATAAGATTAGCCTCCTTGGTGAAGTCGAAGAGAGTCTCTGTCGCAAGTTCTGTATACCAATCAAGACTCTTGAAGGCTGCGGCCACGAGGCTGTTCAGCATTTTGCTCAAGGATGTAGTCTGGAAATCATTAGCCTATATGCAAGGAGGATTGACTTTGAATATTGACTCACGGAACGAGCTTTCTGGACAATAATCTCCAGGTCATTGAAACGTGATATAAGGCAGTCCAATAATTGGGCTTCGATGTCTTCATGTGTAAGTTTGATCTACATATACATTCCTTAGCATTAAACGACATAATCAGTGGTGGTAATTGATTCTTATCGCTACTCACTGTTCGGGCATTCTCAATCGTCTCCTGAAGCTGGGTATATGTGTTCTTCAACACGGTTGACTGGGCAACTTTAGCAACTCCCCATGCTTTAGCCGCTCGACTCCCCACTTACCCAGTTTTCATATTCCACTGTATCCGCACCCAGGGGTCTGAGAGCAGCGATTGAGCCATCTCTGGAGGGCTGTTGAGTCAAATCTGGAAAATTTGGCGTCCATGCGTCAACATGAGCTGGCCAGTGTTTCCCTTGTGCCTTTGCCTGAGATTGAGCCTCCGCGACCGTTTTCTGGACGTTGGTGACTTCGTCAGTGTGTGCTTTCAACATTGATGCATCTTTAATGGGTGAAGAATAGCATACGTTGAAATTTAGCTTGAAATCTATTGCAAACACTCGAAAGTTGTCTTTCCATGTTTGGGTCTAATTGTAGAATTTAGCTGCCTGGGGAAAAGATACCATAGAGGTTCAAATTACCCGCGTCGTTGCAAAATTCTCCCTTCTGAAAGTGGACAGAAGACCAAGCAATTTTCCGATCTGTTTTACATGGATCAGCAATGATTTTGAAAATATCGAAAGATACTTGCGTTATTTGCGTTATGTGCTGCCTTGACATTTCGGCCGAAGGAGTTGAAAACTTCGGCCTGGCGAAAGGTCTGATGAGGTTAGCTGGAAGTCATGTGTATCTCACGAGAACTGACAATCTCATTGATTTCCATTTCGAACATCTGCATAAATTGCAAATGAGGGTGAAGATTTCTCTTTTGGAAAACTCCACGAGCTTGATCAGCAATTGTCCAAGCCAAATCGAGTGCGGACTTTGCAGTTCGTTGGCCGTAAGTTGTTTTGTGCCTCAATTCTCTTTGAACTGCCCGCCAAATATCTGTGGAATCATACAAAACGTCCCCTTCCATGAAGTCTTTCTCGTACGCTCGATCGTCCATGGAAAGGTCCGATTTACCTTTGGATGGGAAACAGGTTATCACAGTATCTTTAACTGTTTGTCAGCTTGACGTCTGGTACTACACGTGTTGGAACTCACCTCCGTCTATAATCCATAACCATAACTGATTGACCATCATCACTTTCGGTGGATTCCAGGACGCTTCAACTAGCTGCACGTCTTCCGGTTCCTCGTCAAACACTACCCCGCTTTGGCTGCTGCGCGAAGATGATTCCAATCGCTCGTACATTCTTCTTTCTCTCTGCTCTCTGCCCCACTTCTTCTCTTCCTGCACAGCTTTCGCGGCTTCTTCCATCTTCCTGCGATGTTGCTTCATTGCAAACTTGTATACCACCTGGTCCACTGTCCTCTCATCAGCGTCAGTCAACGTACTATAGTAGTATTGATCCAGCGTCCTTCGAACATGGAGACACCTATCGTTCTTAGGATGAAGATACGCTCGCAAGATCTTCATCTTCAGGGTCGTTTCCTCAAGGTCGATCATTGCTGGTGTAGGTCTTCTATAGAACGGGTTTCTGAACTTATCGGCAAGTTCCTTGATGACCGTATTCCAGTGATCTAAGTCTGGACCACTGGAAGCCCAATGAAGGTATGGCATCTGAATAGGTAAGACATTGCTCAAAGCGAGGAAAACTTAAAGCGGGAACTCACGAAGAGGACCATGTTGTGATCTGTTACTGTTTCGACATGCGTAGTTTCTGTGTCTAGATCCAATCTTGATTTTGGAGTCACAGGTGTCTTGCTCGTGAGGGGATCCTGATCTAGTGTGGAGTCGGGAACGGGTGCTACAATGGATGCAGTTGCAGATTCCCAATCTAGGACAAATGCATCAGCCATCACAGTTGCTTTCGCTCTGAAGTTTCCCAAGATCTCAATCAGTTTGCCAACCTCAATGCGCAATAGTACGTACCAGTTGGGATCTCCGCGAAGTAGGGAACCATATGCCTTGCATATAGCGGGTGGTTGGCGCAGTGCTCGATACATCCACGTTGTTGGTCTTTCCAATACTTGTCACTCAAAATGTCGCCTGCCTTCAATGCCTTACGCTTCTTCTTTTGTTCATCGCCCTTGGCGTTTCTGGTCCGCTTCTCTGCCTTTGATTCGCATACCCTTTTGATGATTTCCTATTGAGAACATCAGCCACGCCGCGGAAAGGTATGGCTCAGATTAGATAGGAGCCTCCTACCTCAACCCATATCATATTGTTTGCAGGAATGTGGTACCACCGGAAGTTGTAACCGCTGGTTGTTCGCGGTAAGTAGCTCTCATCAATGGGATCCTTCTTGTAAGCCTTCTCCATAATTTCATCAGCTTTACCCCGAAGGATCTCTTCCAGCGGTGCGAACTCTGTGATATAGTCGTGACCAAAAAAGTCGACGATCGGGGCTTGTATCCCGAACGTATATTCATCAGCAGTGGAGGAAGCAGAAGCTATCGAAGGAGTACTCTCTTTCCTGGTAGAGCGCCATAGTTTTGGAGTGGGACGCCCAGTAGCCATTTTGGAATGATTGCTAGGAAGAACTTGACTTGTGAAAATGAGGCTATTTGCTTGTAGATACTACTTCTTGAACTCTCAAGATGGACATAGCCACTTTATGGCAGTGGGGTCTTTCCCTCGGCATTCAAAATGCACCAATCTAATGCTTCCAAACTTTGCTCCAGTAAGACGCCATGATAGATCAATCACTTGCTCAAATGTGGACCATTCGAGGATGCGCGAATGCGTTGTCATCGGCAGCTTCGATGCCGCGCAACCATCAGATTATCAATCTTCGAAAGGCCGTCAGGGGTAGGTGAAGGCAATGCGCGAAGCTGAATGTAAGCAACTGACCAAGTTCGGTAACGGCCGGTGAATAAGTGCCCAATGGACTTCCTGCATTGAAAGCGCAGTTCCAATATGAGCGCCACGGGACGGCACGCCCGGGAAATAGCCACTGAAAGCTTCCACTTGCAACATGACTTCTGTCGGTCCAAAAGAGGCTCTCATCCATTGGCCAGTCACTCGTGTAACCCCGAGCCATCGCAACCGATTCTCTGCAGCTTCCACGCGGGGTACAGTATTTGAGCAACCTCACGCGATGCTGGTGTGGATTTGCGGTTGATTGCGGGATTTCAGCCGCATTGTTACATTCCCACATTCCCACTCCTCAGCAGATCTGCACTAGGTTTGCTAGTGCTTTTCTTAAAACTCATGATTGGATTCTGTTCACCTTGTGCTGTAAGCTGAGGATGTGAGTAGGTTAATTCAGTACCGCTTTTGATTATTTGGTAACCAGGATCCTGCTATCGTCAATTGCAATGGAAATATTGTAATGGAACGATTGCCGTCGGATGTTTCCGGATCGTTTGTGGTGAGGGTTGGGGGAGGGAGAGGTACTTAGCGCTTTTGGCGCACCTCCTTTGATCAACTTTCCTTTCCGCCTAATCCGTAAACACCGAACTCCTCCTCCGAAAGGAAATCCTCAAAATGCTCTGTTGACTTCCCAATGCCATGGATCTACTCCAGAGCCTACCTAGAGCTCGTACAATCACTTTCTGCTGAAATAGGAAGGTGGGATGATGATGTGGGTCGCTCTGTGCCTGAAACATGAGTCACACAGGAATCAGTGCTTTGAAGCCATGAGATATATTTATGAGAAAGGACGTACCAGAAGCCATTGTGCATATTTCACACACCTAAGAATCCGCATTCGGACCTCATCACGGTTTCTTCTTATAAAATGCCTCCCTCAGACACCAGATTCTTCACCGAAGATTGGGTCATCACCTTGCCATCTCATCCCGACGTCAAATTCATCCGAATAACCCCACCACTCTTTGATGAAAGAATGAAACTTATTGCCGATCCGCTAAATCACCCCTTCGGCAGCTCCGCAGTTAAAGAAGAGTGGACTCCAATCAAGATAGAGGAGTCGAGGCATCGCTTTATCGATCAACACAATCTGTCAAAGACAAAGTATCGAGCCTTGGATGTCCTCGTACAAGTCGGTGGTGAGATTGTGGGCCAAGGCGGGGTTCATGAAATCCCCATGGTAAAGGCTGGACTGGCCAATATGGGCCTTTCGCTTGTGGAGAGCGCGCGAGGAAAAGGACTAGGAAAGGTAACGATGCAAGTCTTGCTGAGACTTAGCAATGAGCTCGATGTTGATATTGTCCATGCTGGCACGATGCTCGCCAACAAACCAATGCGTGCACTTGCAGCTACTCTGGGATTTACGGAGAGGGAGGAGGTGCTTTCTATCCCCTGAAGAGGCGTAGTGGC
>Ga0302325_10022973_pt1 | contig 13024 bp, 13 predicted proteins | sample Palsa_T0_2_FD_201948 | JGI IMG/M metagenome (GOLD analysis project Ga0302325, IMG submission 201948) | Peat permafrost microbial communities from Stordalen Mire near Abisko, Sweden - Palsa_T0_2 | ecosystem: Environmental > Terrestrial > Soil > Palsa > Peat permafrost | place: Sweden: Abisko... | reverse complement strand
CGCCGCCGCGTGCATGCAGGTGAACCGCCTCGGCGCCGGCGGCCACCGCGGCCGCGGCCGACGCGGCCAGCTCGGCCGGGGTGACCGGCACGCCGGGATGCTCGTCGCGACCACGCTTGCCGTTCAGGCACGCCTTGATCCGCTTGATCCGATCGCTCACCGGTCCATCCTCGCACCCGCCCGCCGCACGCCCGCCGCCAGCGCCCCGTGCCCCCGGCCCGGCATCGGGTTAGGCTTCTCACGTGCGGATGAGTGGTGCAACAGACGGTTTCCGACTCGCCTACGACCGTCACGGGAACGGGGCTCCGGTCGTGCTCCTGCACGGCTGGCCGGGAGACCGGGCGGACTACCGCCTGGTGGTCCCCCGCCTGACCGGATACGACATCGTCGTGCCGGACCTGCGCGGCTTCGGCGAGTCGGACAAGCACCTGGTCGACCCGGCGACCACGTACTCGGCGGCGGCCCAGGCCCGCAGTGTGGTCGCGCTGATCGAGCAGCTCGGCCTGCGCAATGTGGTGATCGCGGGATACGACATCGGCAGCCGCATCGGGCAGACGGTGGCGGCCGCCCGGCCAGATCTGGTGCACAGCCTGGTCGTCGCCCCGCCCTTGCCGGGCATCGGTACACGGATCCTCGAGCCCGCCGCTCAGCGCGAGTTCTGGTACCAGTCATTCCATCAGCTCGCCCTGGCCGAGCAGCTGCTCGACGGCCAGCCGGACGCGGTACGGGACTACCTGGCGCACTTCTGGTCACACTGGTCGGGCCCATCGTTCGAGCTGCCGGACGCCGACCTCAACCGTCTGGCCGGCCACTACAGCCCGCCGGGTGCGTTCACCGCCTCTATCGGGTGGTACCGGTCCGGCGCGGGATCGGTGGCCCGGTCACTGGCCGAGCAGGCGCCGCCGCGCGCAGAGCGGGTGCACGTGCCGGTGACAGTGCTGTGGCCAGGCCACGACCCGCTGTTCCCGGCCGCGTGGTCGGACCGGCTGGACGAGTTCTACTCCGCGGTCCAGCTGCGACGGCTGGCATCGGCCGGTCATTTCGTGCCGCTGGAGGCGCCAGACGCGTTCGCCGAGGAGATCGCTGCGCGACTCTCCTAGGGCGTGTTTCGACAGGCACCTAAGCCGATTCCGGATCAGCGGTGCCTGTGAAGAGCGTGGATGACGCGAGGGGACGCCACGCCTCGAGTTCGTCGCGGACGCGGGTGAGCTTGTCCGCCACCATCGCGACCGCGTCCGGTCCGGCCTGGAAACGGAAGGGCGACTGTCCTGCCGTCACCGCCGTGTAGATCGCCGCCGCGCCCTTGGCCGGGTCATTGACCTGACCGCCGTTGCTCGCCGCGGCGGCCTGCCGCACCCGGCCGGCGGTGGCGGCATAGTCCGGCAACTCGTTCGCCGTGGTGTGCAGCGAACTGCCATCGAGGAAGCTCGTACTACGCACAGCGCACCCCGCGTAAGCCCATGAGACCGATAGCGCTTCACGCTCCCCCGTGCCATCACCGGCCACCGAAAACTCTTTAGCAACACGGCCTAGTCGAGCCCCCAGGTCGTCCAGTTGCTGGCCGGGCCATCCGGGGTGATCGCCAGCAGTACTCGCTGGTCGGCGACGAGCGACGCCAGGTGCTCGGCATCATCAGGGACCGCGAGGCCATGCTTTTCGCGGATGGCCCGGAAGTGCTCCAGCTCGTCGGCGACGTTCTCGCGGATGTTCACCCGCCCGGATACCAGCACGCACCGGAACCCGGTCGGGTCGTCGATGGCCAGGCTGGCCCGCGGATCGCGGCGGAATATCGCATACTTCGCCCGGGTCCGGGTCGTAGAGACATAAAAGAACTCGCTGTCCCAGGAGAACCAGTTGGGTGTGAGATGCGGGCGGCCGTCCCGGCGGATGCCCGCGACGATCACGTTGCGGGGCTCAGCCAGGAACGCAGCCAGTTTCTCCATCGACGCCACGCCGCCAAAGCTACCGCCCCCGCACCCGAAGGCGAGGCCAGCCGGGGCGGTCAGCGCGTAAAAAGCGCCGCAGGCCACGCCCGGCCGACCTCGCCGAGCCCCGCTCAGACCCGCGCGGTGTCCTTGCGGAAGCGCCATACCGCGCCCGCGGCGAGGATGACCAGCCAGATGATGGCGTTCGCCGCCCACGCCAGATGGACGTTGCCACCGAGCTGCGGGGTGTGCACCAGCTGGTTCAGCCCGTAGAGCGGAGTGAACTGGGCGATCGTCCGGAACAGGTGCGGGAACTGGTTCAGCGGGGTGAACAGCCCGCCGGCAAAGGCCAGAATCGCTATGCCGATCCCGAGGAACTGCATGACGTTCTCGGTGGGCAGCAGGTAGCCGAGGAACAGCCCGAACGCCGTGAAGATCAGCGAGCCGATCCAGACACAGAGGCCACTGACGATCCACAGGTAGACCGGCATTTGGGGCTTGTGACTGATGATCCCCGCGGCGAAGACGGCGATCACCGAGATGCCTCCGAGCACCAGCGCGCCCAGCATCTTGATGGTGATGTACGCCGCGGGCGAGAGCGGGGTCAGCCGCAGCTGGCGGCTCCAGCCGGCCGCACGCTCAATCGAGACCATGGCCCCGCCGCTGGTCGTGGCGAGAACCGCGCCGTAGAGGGCCATGCTGACCATCACGAACGCGGCCACGTTGCCGTGGCCTGCGCGCTCACTCGCATAGGCACTGTTCAGCCCGAAAGCCAGGAAGAATATGACCGGCGAGATCACCGCGAAGATGACCGTGCGCCGGTTGCGGAGCAGCCGCCGTATCTCCAGCTTGAGAACCATGAGGTTGAAGCCGCCCAGGCCCGGCGCTCGCCTGGTGCTCAGATCGGGCGCGGGAATTGCTTGGGTGCTCATCGCGATCCTCCTGCGTTATTGCTGTTTCTGGCGCTGTCGTCGCTGGTCAGGGCGATGAAGGCGTCCTCCAGGCCGCGGGTGTTGATCTCAAGGTCCCGGGCTGGCGTGCTGGTCAGCAGGTACCTGGCCACCGCGTCGCTGTCGGTGGCGTGGATGAGAACGGTGTCGCCCCGCACCTCGACGTTGTCCGCGCCCGGAATGGCGCGCAGTACGGCCTCGTCGGCACCGGCCAGGGTGGCCCGCACCGTCCGGCCGGCCGCCAGCGCCTTGACCTCGCTCGACGTCCCGTCGGCGACGATCTCGCCGTGCCGTATCAGGATGATCCGGTCGGCGTAGGCGTCGGCTTCCTCGAGGTAGTGGGTCGCGAAGAGCACCGTGCGGCCCATGGCGGCATCCTGGCGGATCGCCCCCCAGAAGCCGCGCCGGCCCTCCACGTCCATGCCGGTCGTGGGCTCGTCCAGGATGAGCAGTTCCGGATCGGAGAGCAGGGCCATGGCGAAGCGCAGCCGCTGCTGCTCCCCGCCCGAGCACTTACCGACCCGGCGGTCCGCGATGCCATCGATTCCCGCCCGCTTCAAGACCTCCGGCACCGGCATGGAGTGCGCGAACAGGCTCGCGGTGTACTGGGCGGTCTCGGCGACCGTGAGGTCCTTGAGCAGCCCACCGGTCTGCATCACCGCCGAGACCAGCCCGCGTGAGATGGCCTGCCGGGGCGTCATGCCGAAGACCGACACCTCACCGGCGGTCGGCCGGGACAGTCCCAGGATGATGTCGATGGTCGAGGTCTTGCCCGCACCATTGGGGCCGAGGAAGGCCACGATCTCCCCGGAGGCGATATCCAGGTCGATGCCCCTGACCGCCTCAACGGAGCCAAAGCTCTTGTGTATCCCCCGCAACCCGACCGCTAGCGGCTGGGCAGTGCCATCCTGTCCCGTCCCCCGCCCATTCCCCACGTTTGTCACTGTCATGACGCCATCGTCGCATCACGGAGTAACGGATTCCCCCGATGGCTGTCACGACATCCCCATGACACCCGTCATGGGCGGCGTCACGGGGCCGGGCGGTCCTTCTTCGGCAGCTTGCTGACGACGAAGTCATAGGAGGCGTCGACCGCCTCGCGCAGGTCGTCGTCCGGGATCGCGCCGCCGACCCGCAGGCGATTCCACCCGGAGCGGCCGATATACGGCAGAATGGACACATCCTCCGGATAGCGCAGCAGCCATTCGTCGGCGTCTTCCCGGGTCTTCCCGCACTTGACTCCGACCGCCGAGGCCGGTTCCGACCCCAGGAACGCGAAGATCTTGCTGCTGACCTTGGCCACGACGTCGCCCTCCCACGGCTCGTCCGGCCACGCGCCGGGTTTGGCCAGGCAGTAGGTGAGCAGTTCGTCCCACGTCACAGCGCCACCTCCGGTCACCATGATCCCCGACCCGGACCCCGGGCGTCGATGCGCAGCACGTCGAGCTTGAACACGCGGAACTGCGAGGCACCCGGCCGCCCCTGCTGTGATCAGGCGCGATCAGGTGTGATCAGGGAACCGCCCACTGCTGGTTGGAGCCGCCGTTGCAGGTCCACAGATCCAGCTGGGTGCCCTCGGTCGTGGTGAATCCGGGATCGTCCAGGCACTTGCCGGAGGCCGGGTTGACCAGCTCGCCGTTCACCGCCAGCCATTGCTGGTTGGCGCCGCCGTTGCAGGTCCACTCCTCGATGAGCGCGCCGTTGGCCGTGCTGCCGCCGGTGATGTCCAGGCACTGCCCGTTGATGCCGACCGTGCCGTTGCTCGCCATGGTCCAGGTCTGCGAGGTGGCACTGCCATTGCAGTCCCACATCTCGACCTTGGTGCCGGGAGTGCTCGAGCCGCCGTTGACGTCCACGCACTCAGCGGAGTCGTCGCCCGCGTAGATCGGGCCGGCCGGCGTGGCCGAGCCGACCAGGGCCACGGACAGGTTGTCGAACTGGTCGGTCTGGTAGCCGGAGGTGCCGAGCCCGATCATGCCCGAGTGGTAGGTGCTGTCGGTGACGGTGCCGACGGTAGTGCCGTTGATCGCGGCACTGATCGTCGATCCGTTGAACGTGAGCGCCAGGTGCTGCCAGGTGCCGGTGCCGGGTGCGGTGACCGTGCCGCTGGCCAGCGTGGTGAGCGTGTCGCTGGTGTTGTTGCGCACGATCGACCAGGCGCCGGTATTGCTGAGCTGCAGGTAGTACTCGTCGATGCCGGCCGGCCCGAAGCTGTGCTGCGTGGAGGCGCGGCCCAGCAACTGCACCGCGCCGGCCTGCGCCATCAGGGCGTCCGCCGAGACGGTGTAGTTGGCCCAGCTCAGGTTGCCGCCGATGGTGTAGGGGTTGGAGTTGGCGTCCCATTCGACCGGCTCGACCGGGGCCTGCTGCTGGACACAATCGCCAGACCGGCCGCCGGCGCACGGCTCGACCTCGAAGGCCCCCTGCTGCTGCGACAGGTAGCGCGGCTGCTGGCCGACGGCGTCGCTGTCGAACGTGTCGGAGTAGGGCAAGGCCAGCGCGGCCTGGGCCGGGCTGGCCGCGGTCCCCTTGCCCTGCCCGCTGGTGGTGGTCAGCGTGTAGATGTAACCGGGCTGCACGGTGAGCGAGTAGGCGCCGCCCGACGGCGTGATGCTGGACTGCTGGACGAAGGTGTTGGACGCGGTCGGGGCGTTCACGTCGGTCGCCCAGACGTGCACGGTGCCGGTGGACAGGCCGCCGGACACGGTCACGTTGACGGTCTGGGCGGCGGTGGCGGTGGTGGTCTCGATGATGGTCGAGTAGTCGGTGCCATCCGTGGACTTCAGTGAGACGTAGCTGCCGTTGGTCTCGGCTCCGCCGAGGTAGCCCGAGCCCGAGTTGAGGAACTGCCAGCCGGGCTGGGTGAACTGGGTGACCTGGGCCGTCGCCCACAGGCTCTCGCCCACGCTGTAGGCGCCCGACCAGGGCTGGTTGGCCAGGACCAGGCCGTCCGTGTTGTAGGGCAGGTTCGGGTAGACGGCGGCCACGACGGGCCAGTTGATGTAGGCGGTCAGGCCCGCGTCAGTGAAGCCGCGGGTGATGGAGCGGATCAGCGCGGGCGCGCCCGAGTTCAGGTCCTGCGAGCCGTTCTCGCTGGCCCACAACGGCTTGCCGGTGCTCGTCGCGGTGGCGTTGCCCGTGCAGGTGTCGGCGCTCCCGCCGTCGCCGCCCGCGCACGGGTAGTGCACGCCGATGATCGAGACCGCGCTGGCGAAGGTGGGGTTGTCGGCGATGTCGGTGGCGATGCTCCAGTCGCTGTCGGCGCCCACGATCTGCACGGCCGAGTAACCGTCGGCGTTGAGCGTGGAGCGCAGTTGCTCATACCAGGCGATGTTGTAGCCGCGTTCGTTCCAGCCGCCGAGATAGTTGATGGTCAGGCCGTGGGATGCGGCGCAGTTCAGCCAGCTGATCAGGTAATTGATCGTGTTGGTGGTCCAGAACGTGCTGCCGACCCAGCCCGGCGCCCCCCAGGCCAGCCCGTACAGCTTGATGTTCGGGTTGAGCGCCTTGGCCTGTTCCATCAGCCACCACTCGTAGCCGGCGCTGCAGTTGATGGAGCCCGAGCTGTGCTCGATGCTGGATTCTGAGCCATCAGTGGAGTTGGTGTCCCCGCCGATCTCCACCTTGAGGATCTGCAGGTCGGCGCCGTAGCCGGGCTCGAACAGGTAGTCCAGGATCTGCTGCTGCTGCGCGGCCGGGTAGTCGGTCAGCAGCCGGGTGTTGCCCCCGCCGCCGCTGATCGCGCCGATCCCGCCGAAGGTGGGGCCGGCACTGGTGCCGTTCACGGTGATAGCGGTCGCCGCCGCGGCCGCCTGGAGCGGCACGGCCGCCAGGGCGCACGCCGAGCCAAGCAGGACCGCCGCGGCCAGGGCGGTGCGCCGCCGCACCGCGAAACGCCTTAAGCCTGCCCATCTGATCACGATCACGGGGCTCCCTTCCGTGCGCCGTCGCCTCCCCGTCAGGCGGTCAAGGCCCAGGTCGGACGCTGATCGGCTCTGATCGAAAGTGGGCGATTGTGTCGAGTCTGCCCACATTCAGGCACGGCGCCCGGGCTTCGTCAAGATGCTGCGGAGGCGTTGCGGGCACGGTCCTTGACGCATCCCGGGTTATGAGAGCTTATGGAGTGACTTATGAGGCAAGAAGGAGCCGTGGCGCCGCCCATCCTGGTCACCGGCGGTACCGGCACGCTCGGCCAGCATGTGGTGGCGCGGCTGCGGGAGGCCGGCTGTGACATCCGGATACTGAGCCGGCACAGCCACAGCGGGCGGGACGGCATCCAGTTCCTGACCGGTGACCTGGCCACCGGCGAGGGCCTGGCGCCCGCGGTGGATGGCGTCGCCACCATCGTGCACTGCGCGAGCAGCCCCAAGGGCGACGCCGGCGCGACCCGCAACCTCGTCCGGGCGGCGGCGTCATCGGGGGCGCCGCACCTCGTGTACATCTCGATCGTCGGCGTCGACGGCCTCGCGTTCGGCTACTACCGGTCCAAGCTCGAGTCGGAGCGCGTGGTGGCCGGCTGCGGGCTGCCGTGGACGACCCTGCGGGCCACCCAGTTCTACGACCTGATCCTGAAAGGGGCCAGGCCCCTGGCCAGGCTGCCGGTGATCCCCGTCCCGGCCGGCTTCGTGGTCCAGCCGGTCGATGCCGGCGAGGTGGCGGCCCGGCTGGCCGGCCTCGCGCTCGGCGACCCGGCCGGCCAGGTGCCCGACATGGGCGGCCCGCGGGTCCGCAGCTTTGCCGACCTGATCCGCGCGTATCTGGGAGCCAGCGGCCGCCGGCGGCTGGTCGTGCCGGTCCGGCTGCCCGCCACCCGCAAGATCCGGGCGGGCGCTCTGCTGCCCGCGCCGTCGGCCGCTGCTGGCCACCGGACCTGGGAGGAGTTCCTCGCCGGACGGCTGAGGTGACGGCGCCCGCGCGGCCGTCACGAGTCCAATGACTCGCGATCGTGCGGTGTGGTCCAGTCCAGCACAGGGCCCGCCGGCACGATTCGCAGCGGGTTGATCTGCGGGTGCGTTCCGTAGTAGTGGCGCTTGATGTGATCGAAGTTGGTGGTCAGGCCGAAGGCGGGCTGCTGGTAGAGGTCACGGGCGTAGCCCCACAGGTTCGGGTAGTCGACCAGGCGCCGGAGGTTGGCCTTGAAGTGGGTGACGTACACGGCGTCGAAGCGGGCCAGGGTCACCCACAGCCGCACGTCGGCCTCGGTGATCTGCCCGCCGAACAGGTAGCGGCGGGTGGCCAGGCGCTCCTCGAGGTCGTCCAGGGTGGCGAACAGCGTGGCCACCGCCGCGGCGTAGGCCTCCTGCGACGTGGCGAACCCGCACCGGTACACGCCGTTGTTGACGGTCGCGTAGACCCGGTCGTTGAGCGCGTCGATCTCGGCGCGCAGCGCCGCCGGGTACAGGTCGGTACCCGGGTCGGCCCACTGGCCGAACTCGGTGGCCAGATTGATCGTGATATCGGGAAAGTTGTTGGAGACGATCCGCCCCGTCTCCCGGTCCCACAGCACCGGCACCGACACATGCCCGTCGTAGCCGGGCTCCGTCGCCTCGTACGCCTCACGCAGCAGCGTGAAGCCGTTCACCGGATCCGCCGAGTAGCCCGGGCCCTCGCGGAACGCCCATCCGCGGCCATCCCGGATCGGGTCGACCACGGACAGCGTGATCACGTCTTCCAGGCCCAGGAGGCGGCGCACGATCACGGAGCGGTGGGCCCACGGGCAGGCCAGCGAGACATAGAGGTGGTAACGCCCCGGCTCGGCCCGGAAGCCACTCGAACCGTCCGCGGTGATCTGGCCGGTGAAGCGGTAGAGCGGACGGATGAACGCCCCGTCCGGCCGGGTGGGGGCCTTCACCATGTAGTCGCCGTACTGGGCGAAATCGACTGGGCTGGCCAGGGCCGCGGTACTGGTCACCGGGTCACTCCCCTCCGCGCAGGCCGGCCTGGCGGCCGCCAGGCTGGCCCGGTCTGGCTCCCAACGTACTAGCCGGGCCGGGCCGCTAGAAAGTGCCGCGGATCAGCCCGCCGTCCACCGCGATGACCTGCCCGGTGATGTAGGACCCCGCGTCCGAGCAGAGATAGGCGATGAGGCTGCCGAGATCAGCGGGCGTCCCGACCCGGCCGAGCGGCACCGCCCGGCCGGCCTCGCTGGCGACCAGTTTGTCCACGTCCACGCCCGCCGCGGCGGCCCGCTCGCGGTATCCGCCGCGCAGCCGGTCGGTCAGGATGCTGCCGGGCAGGACCAGGTTCACGGTGATCCCGTCCGGGGCCACCTCGTCGGCCAGTGTCTTACTCAGGCCGGCCACCCCGGCCCGCAGGCTGTTGGACAGGATCAGGTTCTCGATCGGCTGCTTGACCGAGGTCGAGGCCACGGTGACGATCCGGCCGCCCTGAGCGGAGGCTCGCAGGGACGGCAGCGCGGCCCGGACCATCCGCACCACGCTCAGCAGCAGCAGGTCGAAGGCGCTCTGCCAGGCCGCGTCGTCGAAGTCGTCGAACCGCCCCGGAGGCGGACCGCCGCTGTTGTTGACCAGGATGTCGAGGCCACCGAAGCGCTCGACCGCGGTGCCCACCAGCGTCTCCGCCGTCCCCGGCTGCGACACGTCGCCGACCATCCCGACGACCTCGATCCCGTGCTGGCCGGCCAGTTCCGCGGCCAGGCTGGTGATCGCGTCCTCGTTCAGCGAGGCGATCACGAGCCGGGCCCCCGCGGCCGCCAGCGCTTCGGCGGTGCCGCGCCCGATTCCCCGGCCCGCCGCGTTGACCAGGGCCACGCGCCCGGCCAGCACCTTCCCGTTGCCAGTCACCCGGATGACGCTATACCGCGGCCCGCGGCCGGCCCCGGAGCGCCCCTGCTCGCCCCTGACCAGCCACGGAGTATCCCCGCTGGCGCCTGAGGAGGCGGGCAGGCGGCTCAGCCGGGCAGGAACAGCTCGATGACCGGGACCGCGACGTCGGGCCGCTGCACCGGCAGTTCCAGGGTCAGCGTCCCCTCCGGCTGGCCGCCAGGGCTGGTGCCGTGCGCCGCCTGGCCGGGCTCCGCTACGTGCCGCCTGACCTCCGAGGCATCATGCGGGAACTGCGCGTACCGCACCGGGCCCGCCAGGCCGGGCAGGTGCAGGTGGCGCAGCGGCCAGCTGAAGATGTGCAGGTACAGCCGGTTGCCGCGCTGGGTGTAGCGGCAGTCGGCGGGCGGCCGGAAAGCGCTGGGTCCCGCGCCGATGATCGACCGCTCGTGCCGCCGCATCCAGCGGCCGATCCCGCGCAGCGTCGCGATTGCCCGCTCGTCCATCTCGCCGCGGCCGTTGGGCCCGACGTTGAGCAGCAGGTTGCCATCCTTGGACACGGTGTCGACGAGCATCCGGACCAGCAGGTCGACCGGTTTCCAGTCCAGGTTGCCGCGGTCGTACCCCCAGCTGCCGTTGAGGGTCTGGCAGGCCTCCCAGGGCACCGGCCGGCCGCCTGCCAGCATCGGGCCGGCCGGCTGGTACTGCTCCGGGGTGCTGAAGTCCGCCGAGCCGGGCAGATCGAGCCGGTCGTTGACCAGGATCCCCGGCTGCAGCCGCCGGACCAGCTCCATTAACTGCGGCGAGGCCCAGTCGTCGCGGCCCTTGCCACCCCACACCGGCTCGCCGTAATGGACCAGGGTGGGGTAAGAGAAGTCGAACCACATCGTGTCGATGTCGCCGTAGCGGGTCAGCAGCTCGGTGACCTGCCCGTGCAGGAACTCCCGGTAACGCCCGATGTCCCGGCCGCCGGCCGCCTCGATGAACGGCCGGTCGCCGCGCCGGGGATGCAGCCCGTCCACCGGGAAATCGGGGTGATGCCAGTCGATCAGGGAGTGGTAGAAGCCGACGCCGAGGCCGCGGTCACGGAACGCGCTCACCAGCGGGCCGACCAGGTCCTTCCCGAACGGGGTATGGGCGACCGTGTAGTCCGACAGGGCCGAGTCCCACAGGGCGAAGCCCTCATGATGCTTGGTGGTCAGCACCATGTAGCGCATCCCGGCCTGGCCCGCCTCCTCCGCCCAGAGCCCGGGATCGTGCAGGTCGGGGTCGAAATGCTCGAAGTACACGCGGTACTGGTCGTCGGTGAGGCGCTCAGTGCTGGCGACCCATTCCTGCCGGGCCGCCAGCGTGTAGAGGCCCCAGTGCAGGAACAGGCCGAACCTCCGCTGCCGGAACTCAGCCAGCCGCTGCTCCCCGGTCACCGGTCAGGCCTGGCGGAAGACCTGGCGCTGACGCCCCAGCCCGTCAATCTCCAGCTCGACGACGTCACCCGCCCGGAGGTAGGGCTGACCAGGCCGGCCCATCGCGACCCCGGCCGGGGTGCCCGTGTTGATGACGTCGCCGGGCCGCAGGACCAGGAACTGGCTCAGGTACCAGACGAGGTAGTCCGGGCCGAAGACCATGTCCTTGGAGGTGCCGTTCTGGCGCAGGTCGCCATTCACCCACAGCCGCATGCCGAGCGCCTGCGGGTCGGCGATGTCGTCCGCGGTCACCAGCCACGGCCCGATCGGATTGAACGTCTCGCAGTTCTTCCCCTTGTCCCACTGACCGCCGCGCTCGATCTGGAACTCGCGTTCCGACACGTCGTTGCTGATCGCGTAGCCCGCGATCACGGCGGCGGCGTCGGCCGGCGAATCGAGATAGCGGGCCTGCGCGCCGATCACGATGGCCAGCTCGACTTCGTAGTCGGTCTTCACCGAGCGGCGGGGCACGAGCACTTCGTCATCCGGCCCCACCATCGTGTCCGGCGTCTTGAGGAAGATGATCGGCTCTTTCGGGAGCTCAGCCCCGGTCTCGGCGGCGTGATCGGAGTAATTGAGGCCGATGCAGACGATCTTGCCCACGGCCGCCACCGGTGGCCCGAAGCGGGCCCCCGCCCCGGCTTCAGGCAGTGAGCCGTCATCGAGGGCCTGCCGCGCCGGGCCGAGCCCGCTGGCCAGGAAGGGACCAGTGATGTCCGTGGTCAGCGGCCGGAGATCGCGCCAGATTCCGTCGCGGTCGGCGGCGACGGGAATCTCAGCCCCGGCTGGGCCGATCCGGGCCATCCTCATGTCGTAGCCACCTCCTGCATCCAGCTGGTCTCTGGCACGGGCCCAGCCAGCCAATCCACTGCCGACCGTACGTGCCCGGGCAAACCGAAGCCTGTGACGACGCTGGCCACGACGGGGCTCAGCAGCGGGAACCGCAGTGCTGCCTGCGGCAGGGTCAGGCCGTGCTGCTCGCTGCGCCGGGCCAGCAGCCGGGCTCGCTCCAGGATATGGGCGGGCGCTGGCCCGTAGTTGAAGGGGGCGTCATCCGGCGGCCATGGCCTGGCCAGCAGGCCTGAGTTGAACGGAGCCGCCGCCAGCACCGACACATGGCGCTCGGCGCACGCCTCGAGCAGCGGCGCACCGCTGCGGTCGGCCAGGGTCCATCGCCCGGCCAGCATCACCACGTCCAGGTCGGTCTCCCTGACCGCCCGCAGCGGCACCTGCCACTGATTCATGCCCAGGCCGACCGCCCCGATGACACCCTGCTCGCGTAGCTCGATCAGGGCCGGGAGCGCCTCACCGACGGCCTGGTCGGCGTGATCGTCCGGGTCGTGCACAAGGACGATATCGATCCGGTCGACGCCCAGCCGCCGCAGGCTGGCGTCGAGGCTGCGGCGCACGCCGTCGGCGCTGTAGTCGAGGACCCGGACCAGGTCGTCAGGTACCGCGAAACCGCCAGCGGCCAGGTCCGAGCCGGTCGGCGCGGGATTTCGCGCGAGCAGCCGGCCCACCTTGGTGGACAGCACATATTCACCGCGCGGCCTGCCCCGCAGGGCTTCACCCAGGCGGCGTTCGGACATCCCCAGCCCGTAGTGGGGCGCGGTGTCGAAGTAGCGGATGCCCGCGTCCCACGCCGCGTCCACCGCGGCCCGCGCCACGTCCGCGGGCAGGGTCTGGAAGAGGCCGCCGATCGGCGCCCCGCCGAAGCCGAGTTCCGTCACGCTGAGCCTAGTGAGGCCAACCTGCCGCCGGTTCATGACTGAGTCCTTGCCAGAGCAGCGTGGCCTCCCGGGTGCTCGCGCATTCCCAGGCCACGATCAAACATCCGATGTATCTACACCTGCGATCGTGGCATACCACCCGCCGCACGACAAGCCGCACACGGTCCGGTCCGG
>Ga0302325_10022972_pt1 | contig 13024 bp, 15 predicted proteins | sample Palsa_T0_2_FD_201948 | JGI IMG/M metagenome (GOLD analysis project Ga0302325, IMG submission 201948) | Peat permafrost microbial communities from Stordalen Mire near Abisko, Sweden - Palsa_T0_2 | ecosystem: Environmental > Terrestrial > Soil > Palsa > Peat permafrost | place: Sweden: Abisko... | reverse complement strand
GAGGAAAGTCAAATCCAACGGCCACAAGGCTGAGTAAGACCTCTCCGCAGTTCCTTTTCTTCATCTCCATTCGATAGATATCGGGGAACTTCTTCCCCATAGTTACCCACGCATTCCATTTTTCGTCCGAAAAGAAAGGGCTGGCGATAATCGATCAATCTATATTTTGATGATAATCAAATCATTACGTCAATAAAAGTACTGACGTCACCCGGTTTTGATTTTTTGGAGCCTTCCTTGCGGTGTAGGCTGTCTAACCAACCTACTATGCTACGCCAACTACATTCCCAAAAACAAAGTTTTACCGTATTGCCGCAGCAAATTCAGCTTCTTAAATTATTTCATCTCAACACTCTTGGACTTCACCAACGGATACAAGAGGAATTATTTGAAAACCCGGTATTGGAGGAAATTATTTCCGACGAAGACACCCCGGCTGAATCCTCAAATGACGATGGCATACAGGAATATCAGGACCCATCCGAATATCAGGAGGATGACATTCCGGATTACAAAATAGAACACAACAACTACCTTTCCGATGCGGATTTACCTCAGCGACCTATACCTGAGTACGTTGATTTCAGAAAGGACCTCAAAGAGCAGGTGCGGGTGCTTCTCGAGGATCGACAGCAACTCATGATTGCCGAGTACCTCATTGATTCGCTGAATGACGAAGGAATGCTGGAGCAGGACATGGGGGCGGTCGCCGATGATATTTCCTTTCAAAAAAACAAGGTAATATCGGTCGTTGAAATCGAATGCGTAAGACAGCTGCTCCAACGTCTGGAGCCGATGGGCATTGGATGCACCAGTATTAAAGAATTCCTGCTCCTTCAACTGCGTCAAATGGATCCTTCCAGTACGAGGGCTCAACTTGCTATTCAACTGATGGAGAAAAGTTTTGGAGATCTCGCTCATCGCAACATGGAAAAAATCGCTTCACAATTAAGTATCCATGAAAATGATTTACGGGATGTATTAAAATTAATAGGTTCATGCCAGTTGAAGCCCATGGCCGAATCATCCGGGCCACCCCAAATGGATGCGATCATTCTTGATTTCGTGGTTACCCAGCTTGATGAAACTATCGAAGTGGCCTTGTACAGGCAGCGGTCATCGACTTTATTTATTAATCACTCATTGCGCTCGATGGTTGCGCATAATAAATGCGCTGACAAGGGGACCCACCAATACTTGAAGAGCAAGTTAAACTCCGCTCAATGGTTTGTTAGTGCTATCAAACAACGCGAAACGACGATGCTGAACGTGATGAAAGCCATTGTGCGGTTTCAAGGAGAATATTTTAAGGATGGCGACATCCGGCTTCTGAAGCCGATGATACTAAAAGATATTGCCGATGAGGTGGGTGTGGATATTTCAACAGCATCCAGAATTACTTGCAACAAGTACGCGGATACACACTTCGGAACTGTTTTGCTGAAGGATTTATTTTCAAAAGGGATTGAGAATGTGCGGGGTGAAGCGATCAGTAACCGAGTAATCCAAAAGGCGATCGAAGACGTCGTCCATGGAGAAGACAAACAAAAACCGTATACCGACCAACAGTTGGTAGCCGTGCTGGCCCTGAGAGGATTTAACATTGCCCGCAGAACCGTGGCTAAATATCGCGAGCAACGACAAATTCCGGTGATGCAAGTGAGGGCCTTGTGGGCCTAGTCAACGAATGGATTTCTACAGGATTTATATGGAACGTAGAAAAATTTACCCGGTCGCTGTCAATGAAGTCGAAAATTCAATGAGTCCGAATAAATCACTAAGGGCACTGTCTGAAAGTCTTGTTCCCAAGGTTCTTTTGAAAAGGCTTTGAAAAAGAACCCGGGACGGTAATTGATTGCTGGACGATAGTCCAAGGGGTTTGGAGCAATCAATGAAAAGACTTTGGAGGTGCCCTTTTTTTCTGCATTGCCCTTATCCGGGATTTTGGTTGGCTTGAAAATTTTATGATGAAGTGAAAACAAAATCATTTAAAACCAGGGTATGAGAAACTTGGGTATTGTACTTATCGTGATCGGACTTAGTATGACTGTAATAACTGGTTTTAACATTGTTACTCGCAAAAAAGTAGTGGATGTGGGTCCCGTACACGTCAGCACCAACAAAGACAATCCTATTCAGTGGTCGCCCATCCTCGGAGGAATTATCCTGGTAGCGGGTATCGTTGTTTTCGTGAGTAATAAAAACAGAAAATGATGTGCACCTATTTTTCAATTGATCGAAATGATGACTAATCCTTAGGGAACCACATGAAGACAAAACCATATTCTATTACTTTTTAAATTAAGCAAAATGACGCCGCGAACAGAAATCATAGACAACAAGATTGTCAACTCCGTCGAGCAATTGGCCAGTTTCCTTAAGCCTGGCGATATCTTCCGTAAGCCCCACAGCAAGGTGCAATACAAATTCGATGAGCTAAAACTGGGGGAGCGACTGGTTATTTGTGAAAACCTGGAAACACATGTCCCGGAGCAAATCTATTATAACTCCCCGGTATTCAAACTGGTCACCGTATAAGCGATGTATCCATCACCGGAGCTCCTCCGGATTGATCTCGAGAATCTCCTGTTTTAGAATAAAAGTAGCCGTTTTAAGGGGAATGATGCCCCCTCCATAATGCCTCGCATAGACTTGGGTAAATTCGGCTCCAAAAAATAAAATGATAGAAGAATAATACACCCAAAGTAACAGTATTACAGCGGCCGCCGCAGGCCCATACGTCGTGCCAATATTGGAATTGCCCAGGTAATAGCCGATCAGGAATTTTCCAATGATAAAAAGAAACGACGTGAAGACCGCTCCAATAAATGCGTCCTTCCAGGTTATTCGCGCATCCGGAAGTACTTTAAAGATCGTCGTAAACAAACATACGATAACAAAAAAGAGGGTGAACACATTCACGACGTAAAGGAGGTATACGGTGATCTCGGCAAAATATATTTTCAGTTTATCACTGAGCAAATCAACGAGTGCATTGATCAAAAGGGATACCAACAGGATAAAACCGAAACTGATAATCAATGAAAATGACAGGAGCCGGTTTAAAAGTATTTTTACCCAACCTTTTCCAGGCTTGACTTTTACCGACCAGATGTAGTTGATGGAATCCTGTATCTCTGTAAACACGCCCGTTGCCCCCATGACCACGATGACTACGCCAATGACCGCGCCGGCCGTCGTGTGGCGCATGCCTTGCATATTTTTCATGATATTCTGAATCTCCAAAGCAGCCGCATTCCCCACCAATCCGTTGATCTGACCATAGATTTTACCTTGTATGGCTTGCGTACTCAGGAATATTCCGCCGAGCGACATGATAATGAGCATCACCGGCGCCACCGCAAAGACCGTATAATACGATAGAGAAGCGCTCAGCTTTAGGCCATTGTCATCCACAAAGTCGATAAAAGCGGTTTTACAAACCTTAATGAAAATTCTAATTTTCCCGAGATTGACGTCTGAAGGTCGGCCTATTAGTTCTCCTCTTTCAACCATTGTACTTACTATTTTGTCCAGCCTGATTTTTCAGTTCAGGAACGTTGATTTCTTCTATTTTGTGGATCGGGCTGCCGGAAGGTGTAACCGTTTCCGCTCCAAGCATGAGTCCATAGGGCTTAAGGCTATCTACGCGGTCAAAAATTACTTTTAGAACAGCGAGGCCCGGAATGGAAAGAAACATGCCGGGTACACCACAGATTGCCCCGCCTACTAATACGCCTAACAGCGTCACCAGGGCATTGATTTTTACTTTAGAACCAACTATCCGGGGCAATAGAAAATTATTATCAATCAGGTGTACCCCCACAATGATAATAGCCACCCAAAATACATCACTCAGATTTTTTTCGCAGGAGACCAGGGTGATCAGCATACAGAAAAGGTTGGCGATGATCATCCCGATATACGGAAGCAGGTTGAGCAGGGCGGCCACCACAGCCAGGAAGAGTGCGTATTTTATCCCCAGAACCAGGAATCCGGTGACATACAAGGCGCATACAATTCCCATGTCCGTCACTAACCCGACAATATATCGTTGCGAGACAACCCGCGATTCATATAATATCTCTCGCACGTTTTCCTCGTGTTTATTTTCGAACAAAGCGATCAGAAATTGCTTGATCAGGTCCTTGTAGTACAAAATAAGAAAGGTGTAAATGGGAAGGAAAAAAAGGTACGATAAGAGGCTTGTCAAAGAAACAAATGTGCGACCCACAATGTCTGCCGTATCCATTTTTTCCCCGGTGTCGTGGATGTACTGGTTTTGTTTTGTTATGGTAATACCAAATTCGCTCTTCACCCAATGTTGAAGTGTATAATACAGCGTATCCAACCTTTTTTCGATGCTGTCGAAGTCATCCAGAAAACTGACCACCTGACGCGACAGAAAATAAATGATGCCAAAAATAACAATGAGGGAAAGGATCATTGTAACGAGAATGGAGAAAATCCGACCGAATTTCTTCCTCCGGAAAAAACCGACAACGGGCAATAGTAAGACGGAAAGCAAAATCGAGAAAAGCAAAGGAATTAAGATACCCTGGCCCAGATAGAAAAGGACGCAGAGAATGGACAGACTCAGCAGACTAAAGGCAAGCTTTTTGTAAAAAGGTGTAGTGTCCGCAACAGCGCTCATAAATCAACTGGTCATAAAATAAAAACTGTCGCCTTTCCTCTGATTTTCAGCATCACGGAAAGACGACAGTCTCTTAAAAAGATCACGGCAAGCGACTCTTAGATCCTGTTTCTGCTCCCGCCGATAACATTGACCAGAACGGCAATTATGGCCAGTACTAACAGTACATGGATTAATCCTCCTGCTGCATAACCTAAAAAACCAATCAGCCAGGCGATCACCAGGACTACTGCGATGACATATAAGATATTTCCCATATTGTTTTTGGTTGTATTGTGTTCTTATATAAGAGTAAAACATATGCCACCGGGTGAACCTGGCCGAAGGGCGAAATTTCAAATGCGCAACCCCGGAGTTGGGGAAGTAACTCCACAAAGACCGGTCATTAACACCCGGTTCTATTTTGATAAAGCGATCCTTGTCCAGGGGCGGTATGAAAAAGTAAAATAAAAAAACCGCGACTACATAGCCACGGTTTTTTCCCTAAACCCCAAACCTAATTAACTCAGTTTTTTCTCCAATTCTTCTATCCTTGCCTGGGCTTCAACATTGCCCAATGACAAAGAGAGTTTATACAATTCCAACGCTTCACGCCTTGTTTCATTTCTCTTTCGCGGCGCAAATTTGGTGCGGTCCGCCGCTACCTCAAGTGCCTTCGCCTGTGAAAAATAAAGATTGGCGACTTTTATTCTATTCTGATCATTGATGTCTTGCACAAGTCCTTCCAATGAAGCTATATCCGCATTTTTAAGCTGGATTAGCTCATCTTTACTCGAGATAATAGAGTCCTTCAGACTTACATTGGCGATCAGGCTTTTATTCTGCTCACGCAGATGAACAACATCCATTTGAAGCGCAACGATTTCCTTAGACCTTGCTTCCAGATCGGTTTTCAACCGGTGAATGGTAGAGTACGAAACCCCTTTTGCGTTCTTCAGATCGGTTTCCATCGCGGCCAGTTTCACCTTCGAATCTTTGATGTAGGAATTGATATCATTCAGCCGGCTGACATAGTCCGCGTACGAAATCCCTTCCACTATTTTTGCCCGCAACACATGGCGACTGGCATCAATGGAATCAAGCTTAACTCCTATTTCGTCCATCGCCAGTTCAGCTTTCTTACTCTCGGTTAAAGCATTGCTGAGCGAGTCGACTTTAAGCTGAAGTTGGGTCCGCTCCTTGCTTCCACAGCCAAAGAGAGTCAAGGCTATACCCAATCCTAGGATATACGTTTTCATGATTTTTGCTTATTAAATGTTTTTTCTTTTTGCTTGTCTATGGAATCAAGGATTTCTTGCTTTGTTTTTCCAAGTTTCACTTGAAGACGTCCAAACAGTTCATCTTCAGCTCCCGCCACATAAGTAAGGTCGTTGTCCGTAAGTTGAGCATATTGCTGTTTCAGTTTGCCCTTGATGACATTCCAGTTTCCTTTTAATTCAGTTGAATTCATAAATTCTGCGTTTAGTTTTGTTCATCACTTCCAGTAAAAAAATAATGCCACGGTCTGCTTCTTTCAGAATGATCAAAATAGAGAAACGTGATACCAGAAAGCGACGAAGCCGTGTAAAATTGTCCACAATGCTTTTCCGGACTCAACAAGCCTGGCTGCTGCACAAGATGATTTTTTAACTGAATAAATCGCTTGTTGAGGGTAACGTTTCAGAACATTCCTTACTTCTTCTTCTCGAAAGCGGCCTTATCGTGCGTGCTTCCCGACGATTTTTTAGGAACTTCGGCAAGCCTTTGCTTCATATGCTCCAACGACGTGTCCGTTTGGCCGGTGATATCCCTCTTCTCATGCTCTTTGGGCTTCGGTTCAGCACTTTTAAATAGCGGAATACTCCGTTTACGCTTACCTTTCGGCAGAGGGCTAGCTCCCTGGTTATTGCTTTCTTCGATGGATGCCATACTGGTTTTTTTTAGTGTGACTTCCAATTCCATGCCAACCGTATGAGGAACGGATTATAAGAATAAATAACACGATCAGAATACAGAGAAAATGTAGGCGGAATTTTACGTCAACGTAATTCTTTTTGCCGGATATTGATGACCCGTGTACGTGCGAGTGGCACAGTTTGTGTATTCGGTACAGGGAACAGATAATCCATTCATGCTCTTGATTTAACTACGACATCCCATGAACGTTAACCGGCTTTCCAAAACCCTCGCAGCAGCACTGAATGACCAAATGACAAAAGAAGCTCATGCTTCTCAGATCTTTTTATCGTATGGAGCGTGGGCCGATAGGCAGGGGTTCGAAGGCATTTCCAATTTCCTTTTCCGGCACGCTCAGGAAGAACGTAACCACATGATGAAGATCCTGGAATACATCTTAAAAAGGGGGGCCCGGGTGCACGTGACGGCTATTCCGGCTCCCCCGGCTGATCCCAGCAGCATTAACAATTGTTTCGAGAGAGTTTTTGGTCACGAGGTAGACAATACCGAAGCGGTGTACAAGGTCGTGAAAATGAGTCTAAAGGAGGAAGATTGGGCCACATGGAATTTCATGCAGTGGTTTGTGAAAGAACAGACCGAAGAAGAAACGATGGCGATCAATTTACTCGATAAATTGAAAATAGCCGGCGGAGAAAAGGCCGACAAAAATTCTCTGTATTCGCTTGACCGGGATCTTGAAACCACACCTGACGATGCAAAATTAGCACAGGACGCAACCGCGGATAATCCGTAATTCACGCAGTCAGGTTTGTTTGTAGCTGGAATTTACGACAGGTGCATGCGCCACAAACGAATCTCTGGGACGGAATAGAGTGTTCTTGATGCATGGATCCTAAGCTTTGTGAGGGTACGCTTTTCCCTTCGCAGTCCGGAACTCCGAGGAAGGATTAACTATGCCTCGCCTTCTTTGCACTATCCGCTGCCACCTTTGCTTTTTCTTCCTTCTCTTTCTTTTCTTGTTTTCTAAAATATCCCCTCAGGAGAAAGTTGTGCTTCAGTGCCTCCATGTCCTGGTCCAACTTATGAGAAGCGCTTTCCGCATTCTGCATTGTTTTTTGCAACTTGTGGGCAAAGGCCGTATCGGCCAGTAAAACACCAACGGCGTTGTGCGTATTGTTTATTTTTGTTGCGAGGCTATCCAGATTTTTGGCTATGTGGGAGGCATTCTGACTAACCCTCCTTACATTTATTAATGCCACTTTAAAGGTCCCGGCAAAGGAGGTATCCGTGATCAGAGTAGGTATCAATCCCTTTCCGTGCCCGATGTCATAGATTAATGAGGATAAATCGGAAGATGCTCTGGCTGTATTTTCTCCCGTCGTTTTCAGGGCCGAGACGGTAGCCCGGAGATCTTTTGACAAGGGCCCCTCATTCAGTAATTCGCCAATAATTCCTTTCCCGTTCTTAATTTTAAAAACAATCAGTTTCAGGTCCTCGGTCAAGGTTCGGGTATTTTCACCCACTTCTTTGGCGATGCCGAGCAATTCCTGCGTGTCGGCCGGAGACTGAGCGTTGATCGTATCGTGTTCCTGAATTACTCCAGAAGAATTTCCCGGCCGGATAACGACAATTTTATTTCCTATAAATCCATCGGAACCAATCGACGCGGTCGCATTTTTCCGGATGAATTGATTTTGCTTGTCGCGAAGAGAAAGATTGACGATGACTTTCGATAGTGTGATGATTTCAACGCTCTGAACGGTGCCGATTTTCACACCTGACAACCATACATTGTCACCCTTTTGAAGGCCTTCCACATTCTTGAATACGGCAGAAACTACAAATGTGCGGTTGAAGAAATTGCTTTCCTTGCCAATAAAAAATACCGAGATCAGAAACAAGAACAATCCCGCCAGAACGAACGATCCGAGTTTTATGTTTTGTTTTATTTCCGCCGCATTCATAGTTGTAATGTTAGGTTAATAATTAAAGAAGGGCTCGAGGTCGGGATCCTTCAAATTTTTTAATTCATCAAATGATCCTTCGGCTTTATTGCGTCCATCCACCATAGCGATAATTCTGTCCGACGTTTCCCGGGCACAACTGATGTCATGAGTGATAATGATGGACGAGGTCCCGTATTTTTCGCGTACCTGAAGAATAAGCTTATTGATTTCCGCGGAGGTGATCGGATCCAACCCAGCTGTAGGCTCGTCGTACAACATGATTTTTGGTTTAAGGATCAGGGTTCGCGCCACGCCTATACGTTTCTGCATGCCCCCGGATAACTCAGCAGGATATTGATCGACCGAATCTTTCAAGCCCACTTCCTGCAGTGCATCCATGACCATTCCATCAAGTTTTTGCTGATCGAATATGCGCAGGTTTCTCTTCAAAGGGAACTCAAGATTTTCACGGACCGACATCGAATCATACAATGCGCTACTCTGAAAAGAGAAGCCGATCTGCAAACGCATTTCATTAAGCTGTTCAGGGGTCAGCGTACGAACATTAAATCCAAGGACATTCATTGCGCCATCGTCCGGCTCAATCAGGCCGACCATGCATTTAATAAGAACTGATTTGCCGGTACCGGATCGTCCAAGAATGACAAGATTTTCGCTTTCATGAAGGTCCAGGCTTATTCCCTTAAGCGCCTTGCGGTCACCAAATGATTTTTTTAAATCGCGCACACTGGCCACGGTCTTTCGTCCTTCTAAGGATGGGGAGGAATGTTTTGCAGAAGAACTATCGGGAGTCATTCAGGTCACCTGAAAAGGCCGATTACTTGTACGCTCAGTAAATCAATAATGAAGATAATCAGCATCGAGATGACTACCCCTGTGTTGGCTGCCTTACCCACACCCATGGTGCCATTTTCAGCATTATACCCGGCATAACTTCCGACGACGCCAATAGCAAAACCGAAAAAGAACGATTTTATCAGCGAAGAAAAAATATCGGTATACGTAACGTGATTGGCTACGTCATTAAAGTAAAGCATGAAACCCGTGTTATTAAGAATGGCCACCGTTAAAAATGATCCGAGCAATGCCATGATGTCGGCATAAACGACCAACAACGGAAGCGCCAATGTCGTCGCGGTTATCCGGGTCACCACCAAAAAAGAAAACGGCCGCGTACCCGAGACCTCCATGGCATCAATTTGTTCGGTCACTTTCATGCTTCCCAACTCGGCCCCGATGTTTGACCCCAGTTTTCCGGCACAAATAAGCCCCGTAATCAACGGGCCCAGCGACCGCACTACCGCTTGCGAAACTAACGAGGGAAGCCAGGACTCTGCACCAAACGATGACAGTGAAGGCCGGGATTGTTTGGTGAACACGATACCCACAAGAAAGGCAGTGAACGTAACCAGGAAGAGCGACCGATTGCCCACATTATAAAACTGCTTCGCTGTCTCGCGAATCTCAAGGGGAGCCGAAAAAAATTGTTTGAAAACTTTACGTACAAATCGATAAATATCGGCGACTCCCAATACAACCTTTTGAAATTTTGCTTTCACATTGTATGCCTTGAGAGATTCCATAGCCTTCTTTCCGGCATTGAATTGATCACCGTACTCTATATGAGAATTAGCGAAGTGATTTTTGAAGCTGAGTGTACTTTTTCCTCATCAATTTTGCTTCTTTTTTCCTGGGTAGCACCTCGGGCTCCAACTCATCATTTTCAATACGCGTAAACGTTGATTTAACCAGAAAATAAGAAATGGTTGCAAAAATCGCACAGCTTGTGATCACAATGAATATGTTTAACATGACTTCCATAAACACGTATAGTATTTCTTCTTTCAAGAAAATACCATACCACAGAAAGTGAAGAACCGCCATAGCCTCTTTCTCCTGACTTACCGCCAAGCATATAGATGCTACTTTGTCAGGTGGCCAAATTGAGCTGGAACTGCCCTGTACTGTGTCGACCGGGTCACGAAACGCACAAGGAGGTCATCAAAAGCGATTGTATGTATTCGCCGTATGACATTCCACTGTCGTCTTCGTGATTTTTCAGGATTTGCCTTGCGATTTGCAAGCGGGAGGGTGGCGTTGCCTTAAGAAACGCCTGTTAGGACGTTTTGAGGAAAATATTCTACAGTTTTCTACTCGCCCAGACCTCGCATTAAGATGGGCTAATTCCCTGGTCTCCAATTGCGGGCATAAATTTATTATTGTCAGACCGAGCTATTATTTTGAAGAAACTGCCACCAACCGTCGTAAAAATCAATTGGATTGGTTGTTGCTATTGAATGAAAGGAGACAGGTCAACCTAACGAAGAAGTTCAAAAGCAATGCTGAAGGTTACGTTCGATAATAAACAAAGCTCCTTTTTTAAGGATCTGAAGGATAAGGTAGATCAGTATTTTCTTAACAAAAAACTTGATCCTACCGGGAACGGGAGTTTGTATTTCAAAGGTATCATTCAGGTCCTTTCCGCTGCGGGGCTGTATCTGACACTGATTTTTTTCACACCCGGATATCCTCTTGCCATTTTTTTATGCGTCCTGTTGGGTATAAACCTGGCGGTTATCGGATTCAATGTCATGCATGAAGGAGGGCACCAAAGCTTTTCAAAACACAGCTGGTTAAATAAGGCCTCGGCGTATTCGCTCAACGTATTGGGGGGAAATTCCTATTTCTGGAAAATAAAACATAACGTCAATCACCATACGTACACGAATATCGAAGGAATGGATTCAGATATCGACGTCAGACCTTTCATGCGGCTGCATGAAGGACAACCCCGGTATTGGTTTCACCGGTTTCAGCATGTGTATTGGGTGCTCTTGTATGGTATTTCATACGTCACCTGGATCTTTTACGACGACTTCGCAAAATATTTTAGCGGAAGAATTGCCATCAACTCAGCTCCTAAGAAACTGGAGTCGAAGGAACATTTTATTTTTTGGATCACCAAAGTGACGTATGTAGGTGTATACATCATTCTTCCCATTGCCCTGGTCGGTTGGCTTCAGGCGCTGGTGGGGTTTGCGATCATCACATTTGTTTGCGGTCTCTCCATCAGCATTGTATTTCAACTGGCACATATGGTAGAGGGAACCCAATTTCCGGTGCCGGATGAAAATTCGCATCGCATGAAACAAGAATGGGCTATTCATCAAATGAATACAACGGCCAATTTTGCTACCGGAAATAAGGTAATTTCATGGCTATTGGGCGGACTCAATTTCCAAATTGAGCATCACTTATTTCCGCGAATAAGTCATGTCCACTATCCTAAAATAAGCAAATTTGTCAAAGAGACGTGTAAAGAATACAACGTCGAGTATATCGAATACTCCTCTCTGTTAAAGGCTTTTTGTTCCCATCTTTTTCACATCCGACGGTTGGGATTGAGTTGAATATTTTTCCCTGAAATATTTCCTTCGTGGATTTTCATCATTAAGTTCATCCATTTCTTCATACGCTTTACGCAACGATTTAGGAATCTCCCCAGGATAACTTATTTTGAAATAGGAAAAGCCGTTGTACGGAGTGACCTCTTCATTGGGTTTCATTTTCACGCGACTTTCCGTACCACCTTGAGTAAACAAGGATAGAAACGCCCTTTCTCTTTCCTCTACTAACTGCCTGTATCTTGCATCGACCTTCGCTCGACCGACAAAATTGCTACACTTGTCCTGAATCGTAAAAAGCATGGTATCGCTTACGCCTCTTTTCAATGCGTGCATGAAGGAAGGATCCTTGATAGACATTTTATCCACATTGATCGAATCCTCCCGGCTGAAAGCGTCAGAATTTTTATGATGGACCTCCAGAAAATATTTTTTCTTGGCTTCAAAAAAAAGAATATACTCCTTTTCCTTCAATACATATTCATTGGGGTAAACTGAAATAATCGCCTCCGGGTTTTCTTCCAGGAACTTTGCCATCTTTTCCACAAATCGTTTCTGCCTGGGTCTAAGTAAAAACTGCCGCATATCCCATTTCAGGGTGAGGGTGTTCTCAATTTCATTTTGAACGGTTTTGACCTGTATTCCGTAGGGTATTGTAACCGGTTTAATGAAAATATTTTTAAGTATATCGGTGATGACATTGTACAAACCAAAGTGAGGATTTTTCAGATTCCCCGTGATCGGAATCTCATAATCAATCACATTACCGCGTTCACGAACAAAAGTCATAATCAACGGCATAGGAATCCATTTTATATCCTTGTTTTTAACTCGCTTGGATAATCGCGGGTCAATGACCAACAAATGATTAGCACTTTTTATCTTTCCCTCCCGTACGGTCCACAATCCGTTAAACTCCAGCATCCCCCTGTCCAGAGGAAAAGAAGTGTACGAAATCAGATAGGGATTGAACACCGCGACAGGAATTTTATTAAGATGATACGATAAATCAAAATCGCCGCTGTCCTTTGGATTAATGCTGAGAACTACCGACAGATCTCCATAGGGCTGTATTCCCGAATTGATACGCGCGACTACCCTGT
>Ga0302325_10022970_pt1 | contig 13025 bp, 15 predicted proteins | sample Palsa_T0_2_FD_201948 | JGI IMG/M metagenome (GOLD analysis project Ga0302325, IMG submission 201948) | Peat permafrost microbial communities from Stordalen Mire near Abisko, Sweden - Palsa_T0_2 | ecosystem: Environmental > Terrestrial > Soil > Palsa > Peat permafrost | place: Sweden: Abisko... | reverse complement strand
ATGGATTAACAGCGCCATTGGTTCCGACAAATGCGTTTGTATTAGTCGTAACTTGTCGCCTATTATTGATATTTTGGGAGCGATGTGTTCGAGGATTTGCAGGAGGATCGAGTCGAGCGACAGGTTCGGGAAGTACCCATTAACGATCAAGACAGACATCTTTTCAGCTAGCTCTTCCCGTCCGAATGCTTCGATCAAGGATCGTTTACTGCCATATCCGAATAACAGGATATTATATTCATTATCGATTTCGAATTTCCATTGCGCGAATTGATGACAGTGAGCATCGTGGAGTTTCTCAATCTCTTCAGCGTGATGGTCCGATATGCCCGCTAACAGAGCCGTTGATTCTTGAGGTGTCAGAGTCGGGAGTTGTGATAATGTGTTGTCGGAAGTAAGCGACTTCTTTTTCCTCGCAGAAAATTGAAAGAAATTCTCAAACGATTCGGTCAATTGTTGTTGCTGCGCCATTTCCTCATCTTCCTCATCTCCCTCGTCGTCGTCCTCTTCATACTCATCCTCTTCTGACAGGTCATCTTCACCACCAAAGTCTCTTGCCAATCGCGTCCGTTGGGCGCCCCGAGTCATCATCCGTCCTTGCTCCATCTCGGCAATGTCGTCGGCGATTTGCTTAGTATACCTCTTCGTTGGAGTCAACTGCTCTGTTCCATTGACATTCTTATCCTCACTTAGGCCCAAATTGCGTTTTACCGACGGAGACAGTGCAGAATATGATTTCGTCGGACTTTGTTGAACGCGCGATTTCGTGGGAGTAGAAAGTAATCCACGTGGTTTCCGTGGAGTTTGTTGCACTGATACGATATCTTCCATCTCTGGGGACTCCTGGCGACGCCTTGATATTCCGTTAACCCCATTACTCGTCGAGCTCTTCTTTGGTGTACTGCTCGTCCCGTTAGTTCGCGCTTGACGTCCTCCTCTCGATGCTGGTGTCGCGTTCTCTTCGTCATCCGAGTCGGCAATGTCGGCATCGCTCGTGGAGCGCTTCGTCCGGGTTCGCCTGGAAGACGGCTTTTCTGATGAACGGACGGAGGGAGAGGCGTTGCTTCGGGTGCTTCGAGGTGTTACTGTGCTGGAGTCGGCTCTTTTGCGCTTCATTGTTCGACGCGAGGATCGAGTGACGATCAATCGCCGATTTTCTGTATACGACGCCGGACAGGGCAGGGTCAGCTCAGGGCCATCTCAACTCTCGAGAGCAAAGTCATGTTGGAAAGTTTTGTTGAAGTGACAGTTCACATTAGTCAAAATTCCGTACAACTTTGATAAGATTTCCAGCTTTCTTAATTCAATGATGCTTTCTTTGTCGCATTCTTCAGGAAGGGGAAATTACAGTCCATCTCGTGTCGTCCGATGGGACCTAGAGAGCCCACGGAACCAGATAGACTTACGAAAGGGGTAGAATTCAGTATACACCAAAGGCGACCGACCCCTTCTGTGTGCCTCACATGTTTATGGTGGTATCTAATGACACATCCTTAGGCGGTTGAATTTCCGCGGCAGGTGAATGATTGATCAGATCATCGGCCCGTTGCCCATCGATATCCGGCTCCCGTCAATATCCTCGGTCCACCCGCACAAAATCCATATCCATTAACGTATCCCCCCAATATCCTCTTGATTCTCTCAGACCCCTGGGTTCTTTCAAAGTTCTTTTGCAAGACATGGTGTTTGAAAGGACACAAAGGTTGACAAAGCACTTCGACCTTCACGTGACGAGGGATTCGCGCAAAATTCCAAAGACGTGATTGATGGACATTATTGCGAAATTTGCGAACTCCGGGTGCCTGGGAGATTACATAGAATGTGCGCCATTCGGGTTCGCGACCAAGGGACCACAAACAAATCACGCGATTATGCACAATGATGGTGATGCAGTCACCCCAAGCCGTTTATGGCCACGAAGCTTTTTTCTTTACCTTAAAAGGCAGTGTGCTGCGCAGCTTGCCGGCGCTTCGGATCCGGTCCTCGCGCTATTAACCTTGAGCCTCGGGCCATCATAATGACTGTCGCTATCGCAGCTGCTCATCATATATCGGCTTCATTCAAGCAACATGGGACAGAAAAAACAAATGACATGGCTCCGGCAGAGATCGTGGTTTCTTCGCCGTATTTGGGCGATGAGCATCATTTAGATCTATCGTCCGTTCCGGAACCTTCGCAACAACTCGCCAAGGCGCTCTCTTCATTACGGCCCGTAACAGACGACTACCCATCCCAGCCATATCCAACAAGTTTCAACTGGCAAGAAATCATAGACCAACTCCCCTCCGATTTCGCCGGTACATCCCCCCTCCCCCCCACTCAACAACCCATCTAACCCGCAGGCGAATTCTACTGCATAGCATTCTATTCCACCCTGCATCCCAACGTCGACACTTCGAAACTCCACTACCACGACTCCCTAGCCCATGCCGAGGCCAATCGATCGGGCGGCCTATTGAAGTATTGGTGGCAGGATATTCCTGACCTTGAAAGCCGGAAAAACCTCGCTACTTGTGTTTGGACGACGTGGGATCATGCGAAACGCGCGGGACGGCTGCCGATGCATGCCAAGGCGATGAGTATTACGCGGGATAGTTATGAGAAATGGACTGTGGAACGGTATTATTTGAAGGTTTTTAATGGGAATAGATGGGTTTTTGAGAGGATTGTTCTGTGAGAGCGAGAATTAGAGCATAGATGAGAGAAATGCATTGGATGTACATGTGTGAGGGTTTAATACTTGTTGCCTTCATGTATATCGTGATGTGTGGTATCAGTTCCAACAGTGGGTGACGATAACAGATCACCGTCCTAGCTCAATACATACTTTCACAGCTGTCACGAAGGTGGAAATGGTGCAGTAAAGACGAGAAATCGAACCACTCACAGGGGAAAATTCTGAGATAGCACGATAATAAGTTCATCACTCGGATCAGAACCATTTCTACGTATACCAGATATCCATTAATCTATACAACAAACTAAATCAACACCAACTCCCATCCTAAATCCCGCATAACATCCATCCATCTACCATCAGTCCCCATCACACAACAAATTCCGTGCAAAAGTTAAAGAAAAGCTTACCTAGGAAACGGCGGTCCTCCGGTCTCTTTGGCTTTATCCTTCCGTCTCCAGACTTCCTATAAAGAGTCAACTTCATGTTCCATGGCAGGAAAGGTTGGGTGAGTGCGGGGTATAGGGGTGTGGGGGAGGGGGGAGGGGGGAGGGGGGTTACTTCCAGAAGTTCAGCAGCTTTGAGGGAGTGTTTCAAGCCTAAGCCGTGGATGCCGCCCCATCGACAGCGCAGGTATTCTCTTTCTTCTTCCATTGTCGCGGGGAGTTCACTGCCCATTACGGTGAGGGACCAGCCTAGGATTGACCCGGGGCCAAAGACACTGGATCGATTAGAACGAAGTTTCAAGATAAGGGGATAGATACTCAGGGACTCGGGGGAGTAATTTAAATGCCTACCCAGAGTTAGCAACGTTTACTAAAATAGGGAAAGGATGCAGGGGTGTGGGGAATGCATGGAGGGTGTAAGTGTGAGGAATGTAAGTACCTCATCCAAGGATTCTCTCGTTCGAGCATCAAGATCAACTTTATCCCCCCGGACAACCCGATACAAGTAAATCAACGCGCAGTGTCGGAATATTTCTGATGTAGCCACTGCTTCCTCTAGTATTTCTGTATCAACGGTTGGTGGTGTCGACGACAGTGGATCTGAGGAAGGAACAATCATGATCGCACTTAGCGGCACGTTCCGTAGGGAAAGAGAGTGGAAGGTGTTTTCGAGGACCGCTCCTCTTGATAGTATTTCAGCCTGGACGTTGAGGCCCGTTTGAGTTGGACTTCGAGTGAACATGAATAATTTTGCTGCTTGGCCCTGATATTAGTCCCATGATACGTGAAATTGGGCGATTAAAGCGAAGAGATAAGAGGGTAGACAAGAAGGCTGATAAGAGGGTTAGAGGAGTACCATGACGGATAGAAGTTTGACGCTGGTTCCCAGTAACGGATCAATCACACAAGCTTCTCTTCTTCCTGGTTCGATAAGCGAGATCGGCCACTCAGGTCTGGAATCCAGTTCCCTTCGTTTATTCTGAATCTCAATTTCCATCCAATCCTCGCTGTCGAAATAAAATCCCTCGCCGACATTCAATGCCGATTGCAAGTCCAGCATGAATAAATTCCGCTTAATCACCGGATGCAAGTCCCTTGATCCGCCGCGGAAACGAATCAGATCCGCCGCCCCGCGAAGATGTTGTCTCCAGCGCGAAGTGGACGCATTGAAGATCTCGTACATGGATAACAGGAAGATGGTGGCGATGGTGGCCTGGTTGGCTGCTGAGGAGGGATTGGCGAGATTCTTTTGCAGATTTGAGAGGGCTAGGGAGAGGAATAGTTGTCCTTTTGGATCTGGTGCGTTTTGCCATGTTCCCATATGCGATGAGGAGATCTATCGTTAGCAAGGGGAAGGCTGAAATGGGAACCGCGAGGATGGTGTTGAGGAGGGCGGGCGATGTAGCGGACATGGGGAGGATCGTGTTACGTAGACCGTTGGATTCGTTGTCGATTGCGGTGGACACTCGACAAACATGACTGTTATCAGTTAATATCAGTTTGTAGAGATAGGGATATACGTGAAGAAGTGGCGTAGATAACGTCGTTCAAGGGGTGTTGTTGAGGCAGCGATGATGGGATTCTCGGGAATGAAGTTGGCAAACAAGGACGGCTGGCGCTCTATGATTAGCAGTGTCTTTCTTGTGCCATACTGAATCCGGGAAACTGTTTCGTTACAGTGAAGCCACTTGACGATCTCGACCGCCGTCGATTCCTTGCAAAGTCGCCGTTGGTCGCTAATGTCATATCGCTGAAATAGCCTGTCGAGTTCTGAATGATGTTTGTGTTCCAGTGCAGACGTGTCGCATAGCCCTCGCACACATAGCCCTCTCTGGTACATGTTTTGCAGTCTATCGCATTAGCGAGGGTGGCTATCAAGATCAAATAAATATATACCTGGCAATCCCTTATCGCAGTAGATGTGCCTAGCGACACAGGTCCAGCAGGAGCCGTCGTTCTCGAGAGACGAGAGCGGATGCGTCTGAGCCATGGCGGGCAGCCGGTGGACGACGGTGGTTGTGGCGGTCAGGCTCATGGTGCGGTGATGCAGAGCTGAGCTTGGGGCGCAGGTGTGTTTAATACAAGAGATACGGATACGGGCGCTCCGTGGAGGGATCTGCGAGATCCGAGCGCCAGCAGACACGCGATAAGCATGCGCGGTGATCGGGGGCGATGGTGCTGTGTTCGTCTGCGGCCTGCAGCTAGTGAGAGTTGCAGACGCAGCAGGAGTGGATGTTGGGGCGAATCGAGTGTTGGCTGGCGTACGTCTTCCGAGCGAGCAGCAGCACTCGCTTGGGGTGAAGTGCCCGCCGCTGCTGGCTGGGAAGCCACAGCTATCAAATTAAAGGCAGCCCAGCCAGTGGACGTGTCGCTCGTCGGACCAACGCTTGTTCGTTGCCAATCAACGCCCAGGCGCAACCTCTTTCCCCGCTCTCTCTCTCAGCCAATCCAGCGGATTCTGAACCCGTCCGGCAAGCACACCAATCAGCAGCCGCCGGAATGCGCTGTGGCTGGGAATCCGGGCAGCTCAACACATTACAATCCATTCGTACTACATACAGGCATACTAAAAATACAAGCGACACTGCGCTTCAATTGTCTGTTTCTGCCACAACACGGCGCGATGAGACTGCTGTGACACTCCCGTTGATGGACTACCTGACCATGGGAAACACCTCGTTCTTGGATGAGCCCCCCGTCTCCGCCTCGGCTGCGGCTGCTGCAGCCCGCGACAGGCAGAAGAAGTCGTCCATGGCCTGCGAAATGTGTCGCAAGCGGAAGGCATTCATTCCCTCACACGAACCTTGTTCCTGACATCAGGTGAAATGCATCTTCGAAGATGCTTCGCAGCTGACTTGCAACTTCTGCGCAAAGTATTCCTTCCAATGCATCGTCAACACAGCCAGAAAACGACGAGGCCCCCGGCCACGGGTATCTTTCGCTCTGTGCCTGATTGACTGTAGAAACAAGTGAAAGACACCAAAACCGAATCGCGTCCATTCTCGCCCAGTGCGCCCGAGGATGAGCTTCCGCCGCGCGAGAGAGTCTCTGTCTCCTCCACGTTATCGGAACATGAGGACGTCGACAGTCCACCTGTGCCTTGGACAAAAGATAAAGAAGAAAGCTCATTTATTATTTTCTTGGAACAACTCAATTCTATCGAATTTGATCTTCCAATGTTGTCCCTCTTAAGATCTTTTATGGGTATGCTAATCTGTAGTGGTGTCAATGAACCTCCTGAGGTGGTCCGACACTGTCTTATCTTGTTCTTCACCCATATCAATACCCAACAGTAAATCTGCGGCGAGTCTGGTTGACGGTAGATGTGAATACATAAATGGTCCTGCCTTTTTGCAAGATCTCAAAACGAACAAAATTCAGCCCTGTTTAATAAATGCACTCTGTGCTGTCTCCGCCAGGTTTTCAAACCATCCTGCACTGGTAAAACAACCCCGATACCTCTCCGGAGCATCTTTTGCAAAAACAGCCCGCGAGCAATGTCAACTAGATCGTCCTATCTTCCGCCTTTATATCATACAAACGCTCGCTCTTCTCGCCTTGTACTCCTTCTCCATTAACGAGGGCGCTCAGGCCTGGTTCGAATTAGGTATCTCCTGCCTTCAACTCATGCTAACGCATCTAGGCGCAGCAAATCGAATAGCCCAAATTATATCCCTTAAAGTCGACCCTGATGCCGCACAACCTCCCGGCATCCAACAAGTCTCCCACCGCGAACTAGAAGCCTTCCTCCAAATTGCAAAATCCTTGTATGTCATGGAACGCCTTATGATCAGCGGCACCCCCTCCCGACCAGCAATGATAGCTGACATTGACTTTTTCTACGACCCTCTTGAGGCGCACACTCCTTCTCCCGGCGCAGCAGCGATTAATTCTCCCGTTGACGATCCCCTGCGGATGTCTGACGAAAGTCCTCATATCATCCAGTTACTGAGTGTATGGGAACACATCTCGTTGTTCGAAAGAGAAGGGTTTATTGATCTGGATCCGCCACCATGGAATAGTCAAAGCAGATTTCAAGAGCTGAGACAGATGTTGGATGACTGGATGTTACGTCTACCCAAAGATCTACAGTTCTCGAGCGAGACGCTTGCGCTGAGGATTTCCGAGGGGAAGGGGGCTCAATTGGTGTTTTTGCATTGGTACGATCCTCTGAGTTAGAAAGCTGATCGGTAGTTTGTATCATCATTGCAGTATTATTTTGAATAGGGTGTTTTTACCTATCCTTCCTTGGAAGCAGGAATTTCGAGGGGCTCCTATCTTCTTCTTGAAGGAGCGACAGAATAAATGTATCAACAGCGCGGCAAGGTAACCTCTCTTGAAAGCGCAACTAATAATAGTATCTCTATTATTATTGAAGAGGCAATGCGTTCTAAATCGTTTATACTGGTACTTTTTCCGTCTCAAAATGCTTATGATAGCCTCCTTTTATGGGATACTGTGTCTTTCAAAGTTCGATAGTCCACATTCACCAAAGTTTCTGCACTTCTGGCGAGACTGCAAATGAAGTAAAGAGGGACTTGAAAACCAATCTTCAAGTGCTTATTGTCATAAAGGAGTTTTATAAACCGGCCGAAACCTGGGTAGCAATAGGTCTTGATGCAGCTGATAGTAGTGTTCGATAATTCGGGAGATGTATGAAGTACACTTGGAATGGCAAACTCGCGTCTGTCCCGTTGGTGTGTCCTCCCTCGCGCGTCAATTCCGGCGATACTTCGATCGATTCGAAGGACGTATACGGGAACCACCATATGCGGTATATGACGATCTGGCGTACACCCAAGGAAGTCCGCCGGAAATGATCAAATCCCCTGTGGCACAGGAGCCAGCTGTCAAGGGCAATGCAATGATGACAGGTCCGAATTTGGAGGAATATCGAGAACGGCTGAGAGGCTTTGCTATGGATCTTGGAAAAGAGGACGGAATGACAGAAGTCACCTTCCCGGAAGAAGAACCTCAAACCGACCTGGGAGAGTTATATAACTTTTCAGTCTTGCCAGAGACCGCGAACTACGCCGACTCCGTCGACAACATGCAAGAACGCTTCAATTTTTCAAACATGGATCCTTTCGCAGGGACACCTACGACAGGACTTCAAAACGTCCAATCCAACATGTTGAGTCCATTCGAATTGGCTAGTATCCACACATCAAGTTCCCATCATTCAACTGGCCACAATACCGCCGGCGCACCGCAAAATGAGGACAATGTATTACCCGATTTTCTATTCGATGAAGAAAATGACGCCATGTTTGGTAATTTCGACGATATATTTGGAGAAATGCCGGATATGCCTGACTTGGACGGAGTTATTGACAGAGGGTTTTTGCAATTTCTAGATACCAACTAGCAGAATGGCTGTTCGGGATTACAGGCGAATTAGGCTCCTGGGAAGGAAGGTTTAATGCGCGAATATGTAAGATAGTGTTCCAAATGATTGATCACCCTCATGTGCGCCATATGCATGTTCTCAGATGTGGACACCATGTCTCAGATTCGTATAAACATTCCCGGTGGATCTTTGAGTGAATACCATATGGCGACTTTCCTTGAGGTCAATCTTAATCATTTTAGTGATAGCGAGCAGGATGAGGAACGTTTAGGGATGAGTCATGGTAACAGAGAAGAGGAAGGACCCTCAGAAATAGAAGCCGAGGAATTCCATTCGGTACGTTCATGGTCCTTGTTGCCGCTGATCGTTCAAGTACTTAGAGAGGATACGGGAGCTCTGTATCCCTCCGGAGCTAACAGACCCAAGACGTCGTTTTCGCCCTTTTGTTCCCTTAGGGAGGTGGGAGGCGGCAGTCAGCGACACGGATGAAGAATCTGACCCCAACGCAGACAGTATCTCAGATACGGAAGTGAATCAAATGGGAGAGAACCTAGCCGAGCTTCAGCTTCAATCGAACCGGAGAGACTCCTCGGATTCCGAGGATGAGCTCTTCGAAGCCGACGTCCGAGAGTTCAATAGAAGAGAAGACTTCGATGCGCAATCGGTTGATGTCCCGCCAACCGCGTTATTGCCGACTATCTTGCCGACTATCAATGCGATACGAACAATTGCAAGGGACTTGCCTAATCTGATCTTTCCGGAGGAACTAAGGCAGAGGGACAACGCACCTAGAAGTGCACGAGACGTTAGGTTCGGAACTCGTTCCCACCGCACACCATCTCAAGAAGCTGTTCCTCATATTCGAAAAAGAGATCGTCTCCGAGCGAATTTCCGTCGAATTGCCTTCAGTGAACCCTTTGAAGACGATGCAGCCACCACACATGCCCGCCATGGACGCTGTGTGCTTTCCAGGCTGCATAAAATAATGTCACAACCAAAACCAAAACCAGCCACGCCTCCGACAATTGAAGATGAACAGGGCGCAGTCTTCTCCGTTCCACGGACGCAGCTTGTATCGCTCAAAACGATAACACACCTCGCAGAAGGCTCAAAGGAACTCTCGTGCGCTATCTGTTGGACTGAATCAAGGGACACAGTACTGGTACCCTGTGGGCATATTACTTCGTGTTTCAAGTGTGGCCATGAGTGTACGCATTGTCCGGTTTGCCGGGAATTGGTGGAGGATCGCATGAAGGTTCCTCAGGATCCAGTTGCAAATAATAAGGGGGAAAGGGGGTGTGCTGTCTGTGGCAAGTTGAGAGATGGGCTATTTCGCCCATGTGGACATATTTGCATATGCTCTGGTTGCAGTGAAGGAGTTGAACAATGCCCTGTGTGTCAGGAGAAAGTTGAAAAGACTGTTCGACTTTTCTGGAGTTAAGCAGAGACTATCATATGCATATCTTGTGCATGAAGAATATAGGGCGGGAGTGTATCTGTAAAGCCTTATTTGCAGTCAGGACTCTATGAGCATAAGACCATTTAACTCGAAATAAGACATTTCCTTAAGAAATAAAATCAATTTTCCCGTTGTAACTTGCCAGTTGGACTGGATCTGACGTGAAACGGATCCAGAACCTGTCACGACGACAAGATACCTCAACGCCGTTTCAAGGGCTTGCATAGTGCTATCTGAGGCTTAAACCTCTCGTATAAAGGTGTTATCACCCCTGAACGAGCCTATACATTCCCGGGACAGACGTGATAATTGATTTTTCGAGAATCCGACTTAAAAACTTGTATAATTCAACACTAGCCTCATACAAACTGGCCACTATCTAATGTTCGGAAACAAACTATATGGCACCTACAAACCGGAATCGCCCATATTGCCTGAAAATCATATCTGTGTGGGATCTAGCGTTCGCAGTCATAGCTGCTTTCCGGTTTCCGATTTCCGACAAGCCGACGGGGTAAACGGGCTATCTGCAGACTCAACCTTATTCCGGATTTTCGAAAATTTTCAACCCCCACTGCTCCGTCGAAGGCGTGCTGCAACGCCATGCTCCCACCGTCTCCAGCCAGTAACCAAATCTCAACTCCATAGCCTTCTTTCGTAACACGACAGACATGCGGTTTTGAAGCCCACTGTCTATAGTCCTATTTTGGTCGTAGCATCCCTCCGTAATTTAGAAGGGAGGCCATGGCTGTCGTTATCACTAGTACGGCGGCCGAGATAAGACTTCTGTAAGTAGACGGATAATCGCGGAAGCTACCGTGTCGTGGGTCTGAGACTTTTCCCCCCACGTCCAGCATCACCACCACTCTTCACGTACCTTTCCTAGACGACCCGAGTGATCATCTCCATCTCCATCTGCGAAACATATTCATCGAAGACCGATATAAACGTAAGACTCGCACGACGGGGCTACTTTAGGTTTTGTAATAGATCTCACCAGATTCAAATGGACCAACAAGGAGTAGACGAGGAGCCAGCTGAACGTCATTAGCGCCGCAAGCACAACTATTCGAGAGCCGTGGAAGTGCCCTAATTTTGCATGCCGTACCCAACCGTACCCAACCGCTCCTTGGGTACGGCACAATCGATCAGCCTGATATCCCTCAACTCCCGAGTTCTTTACACTCCCTAAATCAGACAGGCTTCAGTAAGATAACTCTGGAACTACGGAAATACCGCTTAACAAACCTCGAAAGACGAGAGACACGGATGCCGTCCATCCAAATTTGGCTGCCGTTCAACTGCTAGTTTCAAAGTCATCTGTCGTCCCAAGAAAGCAACGACAGCCGTCCTAGCCTCAAATTTATATCCTGCCGCACCATATATTTTGGTCCGTCATACGGCCGAGGAGATTATCAATCAAACAACAACGCTTGTTGGTATCCCGCCTCGGCTGACCCATGGCAGAGGAAATATTGAAGGTTGTATATGCAGAAAGATCCCGGGACATTGTGTATTATGTAGATGTCGACACTGCCGTGCGGACTAGTTTGATATGCTGTCCTATTTAGTCGTGAAGGTTAACAGTTTTTTATCGAAAATGGGAAACATCAGATTAGTGGTTGACCACGCACAGGAAAATCTCAAGAGGTGCAATATAGTTTCATAAGCCTCGAATAGACAATTCTGTGCCTTCTATTGGTTAAGACAGTGCCTCCGTAACTCTTTTGGCCTTTTAGTAAGTACAAAGTTGGAGTTGTGCAGTCATCAGACATGATTCCGCATGATAAACCTATTTGAGAATTGGTCCGAGAATTGACCCAGTTTCCTTGGATCTTTATCGCCCTTGGAATCAGGGCCACGTGTATGGCCTCCAGTAATATCAGCTCGCTACCCAAGGACGGGTTACACACATGTTCGGGATTTGCGGTCGAAGGTTAACGTGATACCAGCACACGGAGGTGCCCAAGCGATGGGATGAGTAATTCCTTGCCCGGGGCCCCTTCCCCCCGTACCGATTGGCGGTTAATGTTCTTGCTGCATATTCCAGCATAATCGAGCTTGGATCCATCAAAAAATTACGATATATCCGAGGAAAATATCCAGGTTCTCGGACTGGAAAACGGTCTCATGGTGTTAGAGTTGCATATACTCAAGAATCTCGCCCGTTATGCAACTACCTCCTTACTATCATTTCCCGAGCATCTCCTCTTGGCATGATTGAATGAAAAAGAAACGTCAGCCCACCGGTGGCGTATATATATTGTCTTGTTCGCCCATTTTGGGATCCAGAAATAGGGATATCGGTCCGCGGAAGCCATAGACTCGAGAGTGTTCTCCATATTGATAGTCAGATTAGAGTACCTTGACCACTACCGTTTCTCGGACGGTGAATTGAATGGGCCACAGCTTGCGGCTTGCGGCTTGCGGCACCTCGGGGTGAGTTTGACGCCACTGTCAAACTACTCTTTGAGGCCGCAAGGCGCAAGTCGCAAGCAGTGTCTCACTCAAGCGGGTTCTGCTAGCCCCGACTGAACCGCAGATGCAAATGCCACGCGGGTGTGGCAAGCAGATAGATTGTTCGTAATAACTTCGTTCCAGATGTTCTTGGAGCGTTTGTTCTACTCAAAAGCCCAAAGAGTTGTCCGCGTCTGATTACGACTCAAAGTTCCCATCAGAGATACCAATGCAACGTCAACTTTAGATAAACGTGGCATAGACTTGCCAGCTGACTGGGAAGCGCATTTCGGCTGGTGGTGGTTGTTGTCTGGGCGGAATCCTGTTTGAGTATTTAATTTTTGTTTGTTTGATGATCTTCGCCACGCGTCACGCCGCTTGTCTAAAAAGGATGGATTAAGCAGCATGGAGCTCACATCGCACTCGCAAACGTCGGCAACGGCCCTCATCGCATTTCTCAACTCCCATTCCTCAGAAAAATTCACGCATAAAGATATACAATGGCTGTTCCAGATTCCTCGTGTGGCCCAAGTGCTGAACCGCATTGTGCCGACCACGTTGGCCGGAACTGAATGCGTACTGGGCGTCGAGGAGCTAGATATGTGAACGCCGTTGCTTTCCAGAAGCTAATGTTAG
>Ga0302325_10022969_pt1 | contig 13025 bp, 7 predicted proteins | sample Palsa_T0_2_FD_201948 | JGI IMG/M metagenome (GOLD analysis project Ga0302325, IMG submission 201948) | Peat permafrost microbial communities from Stordalen Mire near Abisko, Sweden - Palsa_T0_2 | ecosystem: Environmental > Terrestrial > Soil > Palsa > Peat permafrost | place: Sweden: Abisko... | reverse complement strand
TTGAAGGAAAGAAGATCGCCATCGTCGGCGGGGGGCCAAGCGGGCTGACGCTGGCCCGATTGCTGCAGCAAGGCGGCGCGCAGGTGTCTGTGTATGAACGTGACCAGAGCCGCACCGCGCGCGTCCAGGGCAGCGCATTAGACCTCCACGAGGACTCCGGACTGGCCGCGCTGGAAGCTGCCGGTTTGATCGATACCTTCTGGGTCAACCACCGGCCTGACCTTGATCGTCTTCGCCTTACCGACGCGTATGGAGCGATTCTTCACGATCATCCGCGCCGGATGTCTGGTGCAGGGCAGCGCCCGGAGATCGAGCGCGGACCGCTGCGCGATCTTCTGCTCAACTCGCTTCAACCCGGCACGGTGGAATGGGAGTGCAAGCTCGAGTCGGCAGAGATGCGGGGCGAGCAGGTCTATTACGTTTTGCGAGTGGAAAGATGGCGCTGGCCGACATAGCCATCGGCAGCGACGGCGCAAACTCTCGCTTGCGCGAGCTGGTCACTCCCATCAGGCCGGAGTATGCCGGGGTGTCGCTCGTAGAGGGACTCGTTCCCGCCGCAAAGCAGACTATACCGAAGTTGTGGGATCTCCTCGGCGGGTCAGCGTTAATCGCTCTCGGAGGGGAAAGAACGATCGGCATAGGAACCAAGCCTGAAGGCAGCGTGCTGTTCTATGCGGGATTGAAGACGCATAACGGCACCGCGAGAGAGAGCCTCGAAGAGGCAAGTGGCCCGGAACAGCGAGTGGCATGGTTCCACGCAAACTTTGAGGGATGGGGTGAGCTGTGGGATCCGCTCTTCAGAGAAGCCGTGTCGATGGTCTGGCGTCCGCTGCTTGTTTGTCCGCCGAATCAGCATTGGGAGCCGAAGCCCAACGTCACATTGATCGGCGATGCGGCGCACGTGATGCCACCATACGCAGGCGAAGGTGTGAACATGGCAATGCTCGACGCCCTGGTGCTGTCCAGGCTTCTCCTCAGCGAAGAGTCGTCCTCTGTCGCGATTGCAACGTATGAGGCGGCTATGTTTGCTCGGATGCGGGAGATGACGGCGGACACAATGGCGAACACAGAGATGTTTTATGCTCTGGATGCCTCCGATCGTGTCGTGGCTTTGTTTCGCGGCTTCGATGGAGCAGAGGCGGTCCCGCTCCCCTCAGAGGCCTGACGCACGCTGTTCGTCCCGTCAACGCGAGATCTGTCACATGCGTGTTAGCTAGGTCCCATGAGTTGGCTGGCCGCAAAACGCCGGTTGCTCTCTTGTGTCGATGCTTGGAATCATCGAGAGCGGCCAATCTACGGAACGCCGACAAACCGGCAAGGTGGGTTGTCGGACCCAAGGGCTTTCCTAACCCGATCTAACGGCGCAATGTCGTCAGTTGAATTACGGTAATCTGATTCTGGCTTCCAATCTCCTCTTTAATCGCCCCCATAGGTTTTTGCGGCAGGAGACGTCATCGTTGTTCTTGATCAGGTTTGCACATACCGTTGAGATGAATCATGTCACTGACGCTCGTCAAATCTGAGATCTAACGATTTCTGGCAGATAAAGAGCCAGCCGTGCTTTGCATTACCGGTGCGTGGGGTGTCGGCAAGACCTACGCATGGAACCGCTACTTACTGGACGCACAGACCCGTAACGCGATTGGCCTCGATCACTATGCTTACGTATCGTTGTTCGGCAATAACAGCCTTGACGAGCTTAAGTACGCCGTTTTTGAGAACACCATAGACATGACGGCGATCGGAATCGAACCAAGTCTTGAGACACTCGGTACCAACGCGATTGCCGTTACCAAACGCATCACGAAAAAATCTCTGGGCATGTTCCAGCAGTTGCCTGTTGTTAAGGGCCATGTCGGCGGCCTTGGACCGCTCTGGTACATGGCCGTAAGTCGCACAATTGTCTGTATCGACGACATCGAGCGACGTGGCAAAAACCTCGACCTGCGTGACGTTCTGGGTCTCGTCGCCCAGCTCAAAGAACAAAAGAAATGTAAGGTATGCCTCATCCTCAATGACGAAGCTCTCAACGAAAGCCAAAACGAATTTCGAACCTATTTCGAGAAGGTTGTCGATACGCAACTTGCCTTCGTCCTATCTCCGCAAGAAGCAACCGGAATTGCGCTCGATCCGGAACAGGCGAGCAGCAAATGGCTCACCCATTGTTGTGTCGTCCTCGGCATCGCCAACATTCGTCTCATCAAGAAGATCGAGCGGGCTATACAGAAAGTAACCCCGTTTCTGAGTTCCTTTCATCCGAAGGTCGGCGAACAGGCAATCATGTCGCTCGCGCTTTTTGCAGGGGCGCTATATGAGCCGCAGCGAGCGCCGACGCTCGAGTTCCTGCATGATCGCGCCTCCTACATCGTCCGTGAGAAGCGCGACGCGATTGGACCCCGCGAGGCGGCGTGGAACGCCTTGCTGGACGCCTATGGCTTCCTCGCTATGGACCAGCTCGATTCTGCCCTTCTCGCCGGACTGGAGAATGGCTACTTTGATCAGGAGGTCATTCTTCAACAGGCGGCGTTAGACGGCACGTTGCAAGCCACCAAGGCTCACGATTCAGTAAGAGAAGCGTGGAAGCTTTATCACGACTCCTTCGACGATGACCAAGAGCAAACACTCGACGCAATTTACGGCGCGTTTGTATCAAATATCGGGCACGTTGACGTCCTCAACTTTAGCCAGACCGTTGCTTTCTTCAAAGAATTAGGTAGGCCAAGGCAGGCTGCCGAGATGCTTGCGGCCTACATCACCGCCTACCGAGACAATGCCGCAGTATTCGACATCGATAATCACCCTTTCCGTAATCGGATCATCGACCCCGACGTGATTCATGCCTTCCAACAGCGCCAGAATGCCCTGGCGGCGCAGGCGGATGCTGCGGTAATTCTCCGGAATATGGCGGAGAGGCACGGTTGGCATCCGGATGACCTGGCAATTCTCGCCACCGTTTCGGTAGACGAGTACCGGCGGATCTTCAAAGGGCACCGCAGGGAGGTTCTTCACGGGATGATTAACATGTGCCTGCAGTTTCAGGGGCAAGCCGACGATCAGGGCACCATTGCTGAACGGGCCCGTGCGGCACTAGACCAGATAGGGCGAGAATCACCAATGAACGCATTGCGCGTCAGCAAATACGGTATAAAAGTTAACGTTGCAGGTGTGCCCGAAGCCCCTCCCCAACCTGTTGACCGTGGAAGTGCCGGTGGGGATCAGGCACCGTAGTTCTTCTGGGAGTGCACGAAAGCATTGTCTGGAGATCAGTCCGGTCAGTCGGCTTGTCACCGCTGATCTGTCAAATGTCGGTTAACGCGCGTTGCGGATTCTTGACCCACCTAACCTTGAGGGTCGGGAATCGAGAGCCGCCGACAAATTCTCTTGGCCAGAACGTTCGCAATCTCGGTGTGACGCGGGACCGCTTCGGCGTGACCAGTCTGAGGATTTTCCCAGAGTGTGTGCTCTTTTCCCTCGCGCCGAATTACGCACCCATGTCGACGGAGGTGCCGTAGCAGTCCGTCGCGTTTCATCCGACGACAACGAGTTCCTGACCAGCGTCCGCCGGCAGCGAGCTGAGTGTCTCCTCTCGACGATGTTCCAGAATCAGCGCGATGGCCTCACGAAGATTCGCGAGGCACTCTTCACGCGATTTGCCTTGACCATTAGCACCGGGAACTTCCGCGCAGTACGCGACGTACCAGGGACCGTCTTGCTCTATGATCGCCGTGAATTCGTTACGCATGCCTGATTCTACCGCTGCCCGAGCCGCGAAAACTATGGCAAGGCTGAATCTATCTGTCCGTGTAACGCGCAATCCTTAGATCTGGAATCTCTCCAGTGAAATCCCCTTCATGGAAAGCTGACTTCGTCGGATTAGCTCCTATGGGCCGTTGCCTTGCGTTTTTTGTCTCGGCGTTCGATCTGCCCCTGACCACAAAACAAACGCGCAGGACAAGGCCCCTACCGTGCGACGGCTACGGGATGGAACTCACGGGGTGCAACCGAAATAATGCCTTTTCGGTGCATGAATTTCAGTATCCCGTTGACTGTATCTTCGAGAGACGGATCCGGCTTGCCCCACAAAGAAGCATCCCGAGCCGTCTGGTATGTGCAATTCTCATAACGCTTGAATTCCATCGCCGAAATGTTGTCTACCGATCCCACCAGAAAGTCCAGCAGTGGAAAGAGCAGATCCTCCTTGCGGCATCTTTTGATCAGTTCTGGAACGAAATCGCGAATGCCGAATATCTCGAACCGCCGGCCGGTCTGTTTGGTAATCAGATCGGTGATGTCGAGCATATTCGCGTAATCGTCCCGCACCACGTGATAAGTCTGATTGGCCGTGCCGGCCGTGGTCGAAATCGCAACGATATTGTTAGCTGTAATGTCCGCGGGAACGAAACTAACCTGATTCAGAGCATCCACTCCAATGCCGTGGTTCACCATGAACGCAACCAAACGAACGGCGATGTCGAAATTATTTCCTCCGCCGGTTACCGAGGGGCTAACCAGAGCGGGCCGGAAAATCCGCGTCTCAAGCCCGCGGCTTCGCGCGTCTACCACCACCTGTTCCGCCACCCATTTGGATTGGCTGTATCCGAAATCGAGAAGCTCCATTCTCTCGTTCATGTCGGTCTCATGCAGGACCTTTTTCACCGCCCAGCCAAACACGAAGGTAGTCGAAACGTAATTGAAGCTCTTGGGTCTTCCTTCGAACGCCAGTCTTAAGATCTCATTGGTCCCCATCACGTTGGCGTCACGCATCCGGTCGTAGTTGAGCAGGTAGTTTACAGTCGCGCCGTTATGGAACACCGTGTCCACTTCATTTGCCAGTTGATCCCAGACCCTCTGCGTCAGTCCCAGCTTTGGCTGTCCGAGATCTCCGCATACGGGAATCACGCGAGCCTCGAACATCTGCATCAGTCCGGGCGCGCAAGGACCCATCGATGCCATCGCCGCCCGCAATCTTTGCCTGCCCTGATGCTCGTCGGAAGCCCTGACCAGAACATAGATCCTCGCATGCGTCTGTTCCAGCAGACTCTTCATGAGGAAGGGGCCGATGAAGCCAGTCCCGCCCGTGAGCAGCACACGATTCAGGATCGGCACCTCAGGCAGTAACGCAGGCGCGGCAGGCTCGAAAATGAGCTTCCTGTCGTTGCTCATCATCAGCTTTTCCGCAACCCGCTGCTCTTCACGGAAGGCCGCCAGGGAACTCCGCAGCACAACCAATGCTTCTTCGGGAGCACGCTCCAATTGTTCGGCCAGCCGAAACAATTCGGCCACGCTGACACGCTGAATGACGCCGATATCCACCTGCCTCGCCAACACATCGGCGCCTTTATCCTTTAAGAGCTCCTTGATCTCGTGCATGAAGACGACGAGATCGAGGGAATCGAGGCCGGCTTCCACAAGGTTGTAAGATTCCGTGCCGGTCAGATTGTATCGGGCCTTCAATACGTCGAAAGACGACTGGTTCCCGGAACCGGCCGTTGCGCTTGTGTCCTTCTCCCGCGAAAACTCCGAGAGAACCGTAAACTGGCCTTCCAGCCACATCTGTTTGGTTTTGTGGCGCATGATCTTCCCCGAACTGGTTCTCGGTATTGCACGGGGCGCGATAAAGGAAATCAGCGCCACTTCCACATTGAGATAGTTCCGAATGGCGGCGGCCATCTTCAGCGCATCCGGAAGCGCCTTAGGATTTTTCACTTCGGCAACCACCGCTAGCGCCGGCTCGCTGTCTTCATGAATCTGGAACGCGGCCACGCAATTGTTCCGGATCAGGCCGGACGCTTTTTCCACCACTTCCTCAATATCCTGGGGGTAGTAATTTTGCCCGCGGACGATAATCATGTCCTTAATACGGCCGCAAACGAAGAGTTCACCCTCGTGGAAGAAACCCATGTCGCCTGTCCGTAGATAGCCGTCGTCATACGGGCTGTCGTCCACAAGCCGCGCATGAAACATCTTGAGCGTCAGTTCCGGATTATTCCAATAGCCCTGGCACTTACTGTCTCCGGCAACCCAAATCTCGCCGATACGGCCCGGTTCCAGGGCGACATGCCTCTCCGGATCCACGATCTGTATGTTCAGGCCCTGCAGCGGAGTTCCACAACTGACAATCTGCATGGCGGAGCCGATCTCTGAGGTCTCGGTGGTCATGCGAGCCTTACCCAGCGCAATGGCGTTTTTGTTTACGGAGACGATCTTGCGGCCACCGTGCGAAACGGCAAGCGTGTTCTCAGCCAACCCGTAGGCGACAAAAAAAGTTTCCGATTTGAGCCCATACGGCTGGAATGCCTCCAGAAACCGTGTGTAGGTAGCGGGCTTGATCGGTTCCGCGGCAGCCAAGAGCAATCTCATTGAACTGAGATCGCAATTTTCCAGGCTCTCCTTAGAAAGCCGGCCCGCCCGCAGGCAATAATCGTAAGCGAAGTTGGGCGCCGCCGAGGCGGTGGCCCCGTAAGTTTTGATCGTGTCGAACCACAACGCCGGGCGCTGAATAAAGTCGGTGGCAGCGAAGCCGTAGGTCGTGCCGCTTTTCAGTGCCGGATAAAGGTAGCAGCCGATCAGCCCCATATCGTGATACTGCGGAAGCCACGATACGACCACCGGCGCATCATGGTCGATCACCAGCGGACAGTTATGCAGTATATTTTCGTGGGTGACCATCACGCCTTTGGGATCTCTTGTCGAACCCGACGTGTACTGGAGAAACAGAAGCTTCGAAGCGGCGAAGATCTCGTCCGAAATCGTATCGACGAAATCTTCCGTAACGATCCACCGCAGCCCGGAAATGTAGTCGACGTCGACTCCCGATGCCGCCACTCCGCTTCTGGCGAGATTTGTTTTCAACGATCCGTGGTAGTCTCCGCTCGTCAAAATACCTGCCGCCTGGCAGTCTTTTGCGATGTGGACCATTTTGTACAGTGCCCCCTGGAAGCCATGAGAAGTTGGAGGATAGACGGGAACGGGGATCAATCCCGCCCGCACGCAACCAAAAAACGCACAGATCATTTCGAGACCCGGCGGGTAAGCCAGCAGAAGCCGGTCTTGCGCCGCGAAACGATGCTCCTTCCGCAAATGTGCAGCGATCGCCTTGGTCCGGTGGAGAAACGACTTGTACGAGTAACCGTCGATCTGATTTCCGTTCAGGTCAATGTAGGAATAGAGAAGTCTATCCGGGTGCTCATCCCCTAGACTGTCCAGCTTGTCTAAAATCGAAGCCATCATAGATCGGCGTTTGTACTCATGGCGGTGGCGCCGCCAGTCGTTACCCTCCCAGGTCGAAAAAAACTCTGTGTACGAAAACAACTAACATCGTGCTGATCCCCGTGCACAGGAGAGGTGAAGACGAACAGGTCTCGGAGTGCGGAATTAAAGTGTTGGGAGAATCTGCTCGCTCAAAGCGTCTTCGTCCCATGCCACGCCTCGGTACATGTTAACAGACATTTACATAGGGTGGGAAGCGGCGCTATCATGATCTTCGAGAAGCATCCGTCTGAAGCCCGACATTGAAGATCTCGTCCCATCCGAGGTATCGCATGAGCTATCGCCGAAGCACGCAGTTAGCGATCCGGTAAATGCGTCTTCATTCCCGAAAGTCCTTCGCCGCCGTCTCGACAATTTTTTTTCCGGCCGAAGCATTTCTCCCAAAGCCGGCCCCGCGATGTGGGTCAAAATCGCTTTGGGTCTTGCTGTGCTGGCGGCCAGTTGGACCGCTCTCTACGCGTTCAATCCGGATTCATGGAAGTTTGTCGCCGTCTATCTTTTGAATGGCCTTGCGCAGACATTCCTTCTGCTGAATATCGCGCATGACAGCAACCACAATGCAATCTCTCAGGCGCGGTGGGTAAACAAAGTCCTGAATTATGTTTTCGATGTCTGCGGGATCAACTCGTATATGTGGCGCATCCTCCATCATCGGGGCCATCATTCCTGCATCAATCTCCACGGTGAAGACGACGCGCTTACGGGACGCCGTATCTTTCGATTCACGCCTCATGAACCCCGCGCGCCCTGGCAGCGATTCCAGCACATCTACGCGCTGTTCTTTTACGCACTGTTTTCTCTCGACTATGTTTTGCTGAGGGACTTCGAATGCTTCTTCTTTCCCGCACACGAATATCTGAAGCGCACCAAACATCCGGCGCGGGAATACGCCGTCCTCTTTGCGGGTAAAGGGTTCTATCTCACCTACATGCTCATTTTGCCGGTCGTGTTACTGGGGAAATCGCCTCTGCTGGTCGCCTTGGCTTTTGTGCTGACCCATATCATCGTCGGACTGACAGTCTCGCTGGTATTCCAGACCACACACACGGTTGACAGCACCTACTTTCCTTCAAGCCGCAGCGAGTTTGAGAACGGCGTTTATCACATTTTCGCGACGACCGCCGATTACGCGACGGGCAACCCGATCGTCGCCTGGTTTACGGGCGGGCTCAACCACCACATAGCCCATCATCTGTGCCCTTTCGTCTGCCACACTCACTATGCCGCGCTGACCCGGATTGTAAAAGAGACCGCCGAAGAGTATGGCGTTCCCTATCGGCAACATCCTACGGTGAGACAGGCGATCATCCACCATCTGATACTTCTGAAGCAACTGGGCAATCAGGCGTGACGTTGTCCCAAACTGTGTCCGCCGTTTCCCGCCTCCGCTCGTTCGCCGATTCGAGCGCCATGGCCCGTAATCCCGTAAAGGTACTGTCGAAGTACACCGAACTCTTCGGCAGCACTTTCCGGTTCTATCTAGGCGGAGTGAAAGAAGCGTTTGTAACCACCAATCCCGCGGTCATTCAGCATGTGCTGAAAACCAATTCGGAAAACTACCACAAATCCGAAATTCAGGTGAAGCGGATGGGCCACTTTCTGGGCAAAGGTCTTCTCACCACCGAAGGGGAAGCCTGGCGCACGCAACGGCGCCTCATGCAGAAGGGTTTCGATCGAAAACAACTGGACGTTCTGTCCTCGATCATGCAGGATTCGCTCGCGGAGTCGCTGCTTGATTTTGACCGGGAAGCCCGTAACGGTCCTGTCGATATCTACCCCCATCTGATGAAAATGACTTTCGGCATGGTGGGCAGATCGCTGTTTGGCGCCCGGCTGAAAAACGAAGACATCGGTCTGATCAGCCGGACCATTTCGACCGTCCAGGAATTTATGGTTCGTCAAACCATTCAGCCCTATCTGAATCCCTGGTTCACCGTCTCCGGCGAACTGCGCAGACACGAGGAGATGCGGACCCGCGCCGATGGCGTTTTGCTCGAATACATCACGCGGCGGCGCCAGGAGGCGCCCGGCCACGATCTGCTGCAGATCTTAATGGACGCCCGCTACAGCGACGGTGAAGGCATGAGCGATGAGCTGGTGCTGAGCGAGAGCATGCAGCTACTGGTCGCAGGCCATGAGACATCGTCGAATGCCTTGTCGTGGCTGCTCTATTTGTTAAGCTCCCGCCCGGATTGTCTGGAAAGGATAAGGCAGGAGTTCGATTCTGCGCTGAACGGAGCGCCCTTGAGTTACTCCGACGTTCCGAAGTTCGAGTTTGCCACGCAGGTTATACAGGAGGCGCTGCGCCTTTACCCGCCGTTTTGGATGGTCGACCGAGAGGCTCTCTCAGACGACCGTGTGGGGGATCTCGCCATACCCCGAGGATCGACGGTCGTCGTGTTCATCTACGGCGCGCACCATTCACCACAGCACTGGGCGAACCCGGAGCGTTTCGACCCGGAGCGCTTCAGCAAAGCGAATGATAAGGTTCACACGCCCTTCGCCTATCTGCCCTTCGGAGCCGGGCCGCGGGGCTGTATCGGCGGTAACTACGCCATGCTGCAGATCCTCATGATTCTGAGCGTTCTGCTGAGAAAATACGATTTCCGGCTGTCTCCGGGCCAGACGATCGAGGCACGCCCGATGGTCATACTGCGACCGAAGGACGGAATACGCATGATTTTCACTGAAGCAATCGCGCGAGACGTCAGCACACTGTCTGACTGTTTACCCTAAACCGAAGCGCCGTTTCTTCACACGCAAGATGCCCAGGGTTCGACTCCCTGCGCGCCCACCATTTCTACGAGGGCGGAACGCGGGATACCTCCAAGGCGCCGCCTCTAAAATTCCTGAAAGTATTCGCCGTCGAACCCCATTTCTGATTGGGGGCCTCAAGTGGTTTTTCGCGCAAGCGGCAAGCCCAGTGAAACCCTGCTGTCAGTTCACGGCAATAGCAGCCCATGAAAACTCTTACCGTTCGTCTTCTATCGTTCTGCGTGTTGCTCACTTTTGGATATGAGGCAGAATCCGCCACCATCCTTTACGCGATGACCCGAAACGGTCTGCTTTACAGCAGCGTGGACGGCGCGAAGAGCTGGCAAAATATCGTGCTTCCCGGAGCGCCCGCGCCTGCCATTTTCTCCGCGCTCGCCGTCGATCCGCAAGACTCTTCTACGTTGTACGTAGACATCGGCCCCGCGGACAAGGTCCACCCGGGCGACCCAACCAACTACTTCTTTCGCTCCTCCGACGGGGGCGCGACGTGGTCTCAAAGCAGTCCACCTCAACCCGCGGAACTGCTTGCTGTCGACCCGGCGTCGTCGAATATTGTCTATCTGGGAACCACAGCAGCCGGCGGTTTGTTCCGCAGTACCGATTCCGGCGCCACCTGGAGCGCAACCTCCATCACCACACCCCTGAAAGCTATCAACCCGGACGCCCATCGCGCCGGCGTCGTCTATGTCTCAAGCAACGATGGGAAAGTCTACAAAAGCACCGACTTCGGCGCGACATGGACATCGCTCGCGGGCAGCCTTCCGTCGGGATTCAATCGGCTACTCAGCGTAGCCGCCGATCCTACCAACAGCAGCGCTCTGTGGGGAACGGGCGAGGGTAGCTGTTTGGGGGCGGGCAATCTCGCATTCATTTGTGGTCTGGTTCAGAGTACCGACGGCGGCAAGACGTGGCAAGCAATCGGCAGCGTGAAGGGATGGTTCGAGAACGTTGTCGTGGATTCGCGAAACGGCGACATCTATGCCGGTGGACAGGATGACACCGTGGCGGTGGCCAGCCAGGCTCTGGCGGTAAAAAGCACGGACGGAGGAAAAACCTGGACCAAAATCACGACGGGGATGTCGAAATTCAGCGCCGCTTTACAACTAGACCCCGAGACGGCAACAACTCTCTACGCTGAGCAGGCCAATCTTATCGCCGATCTCGGACCGGGCGGCGGAATCTACGTGAGCACGAATGGCGGTACATCATGGACACTGAGCCCGGTGGATTCGTCTCAAGGGCCAAACGACTTGGTGTTCGGCCTGGCAGCCGTATCGAAAACGGCCCAAGGATCGCCGCCGGCGATCACGACCGTGGTCAATGCGGCTGGTTTTCAGCCCGGCGTTGTAGCCAATTCGTGGGTCACTCTTCAAGGGACTATTCTGGCGCCCACTACGGATGACTGGAGACACTCGATCGTCAACGGCAACTTGCCCACCTCACTCGATGGTGTGAACGTGACCATGGGTGGCAAGGCCGCGTACGTTTATTACATCTCGCCCGGTCAGCTCAACGTGCTCGCGCCGGACATTCCCGCCGGGCCGGTAACTGTGACCGTCACGACGCCCGGCGGCGTGAGCGCGAACTTCGCAGCCACTGCGAGCCTCTACGGTCCGGCATTCTTCCTATGGCCGGGCAGCCAGGTAGTGGCGACGCGTCAAGACTATAGTTATGCGGTAAAGGCCGGCACATTCGCGGGCGTCACCACCGTTCCAGCCAAACCAGGCGAGGTCCTTATCCTGTGGGCCACCGGCTTTGGTCCTACGATCCCTGCAGCGCCATCGGGAGTCTCTGTGCCCGCCAGCGGCAGCTACCCGACGGCATCCGTGCCGACGGTAACGATCGACAACATAACGGCGGTTGTCTATGGCGCGGCGCTTGCTCCCGGCTCGGCTGGCCTGTACCAGATTGCCATCCAGGTTCCCCCCACAGTTGTTGACGGCGACTGGCCTATTCAGGCAAGCATCGGCGGCGCTCAATCCCCCACCGGGGTTGTCATTTCGATCGCACATTAACGAGGCACACCATGATACTGCGTCGCGCCGCTCTCTATCCGCTGGCATCGCTTCTCATCAATGCCTTTGTTGCTTTCGGACAACCCACGATTAAACTGATCGCCGGAGGCAATGCCCTTTCCCCACTCGGCGATGGGGGACCCGCCGTGAATGCCTTCATCGGCCAGATGGGCAATGTCGCTGTGGATCCGGCGGGCAATCTGTATATCTGGGACACGACGGACCTCAGGATCCGCGAGGTGAATACAGCCGGCATCATCAGCAGCGTAACGGCGACGATCGGCCAACTGAAGGAAATCGGGCGCGGCGGCGGGCTGGCGACAGACAGCGCCGGTAACCTCTACATCGCCGACACTATGGCCTACCTGGTTCGCAAAGTGGATACATCCGGGGTCATGACCACGATCGCCGGAAACGGAATGGCGGGGATTTCCGGCACCAACGGCAATGGTGGCCAGGCGACCAGTGTGCCTATCTGCAGTCCCAACGGCGTCGCGACCGATCATGCCGGCAATGTGTACTTCGGGTCCTCGATTTGCGGCACGGTCCGTAAAATAGACCCCTCGGGAGTTCTCTCGACGTATGCCGGAACTGGCGCCTCCTTCGCCGGCAGTTTAGGGGTGCCATGGGGCGTTGCGGTGGACAATTCCGGCAACATGTACGTCGTCGACGATGCGGTCGGCACCCGGGTCTACAAAGTAACTGCCAGTGGGGCCATCACCGTCATCGCCGGCAACGGAACCAGCGGCTTCTCGGGCGATGGCGGGCCGGCCACCAGCGCTCAACTGTTCGAGGCGCGGTCAGTGGCCGTCGACGCGGCCGGGAACGTCTACATCGCCGATACCGGCAACCTGCGCGTCCGCAGGGTGGATACATCGGGCATCATCACCACCGTCGCCGGCGGCGGATCGGCACTCGTGCAGGACGGAGGGCCACCCACCGGCGTCAATGTGGGCGCGGTGGACG
>Ga0302325_10022967_pt1 | contig 13025 bp, 17 predicted proteins | sample Palsa_T0_2_FD_201948 | JGI IMG/M metagenome (GOLD analysis project Ga0302325, IMG submission 201948) | Peat permafrost microbial communities from Stordalen Mire near Abisko, Sweden - Palsa_T0_2 | ecosystem: Environmental > Terrestrial > Soil > Palsa > Peat permafrost | place: Sweden: Abisko... | reverse complement strand
GGGCTAATCACTTTAGTGAGAGAGAAAAAGGGGACATCACTGATTAATAATCAGTGATGTCCCCTTTTTATTCCCGAGGACGGGCCGGCTCAATGTCGTGATCGTGCGGCTATCTAAAATTCGATTCCCCCGGCAAATTCTGCCGATGTATTACCGGACGTTCCACATGCCAAATTTTTCCGCTAGCCGCTGCGCCGTCATGATCTGCATCGTCCTCGCCCTGCTTTCCATGCTGGTCGGGCGGGTGGCGTACCTGCAGACCTATGGCCGGGAAATCAGTATTGACCGGGCGGATCGGCAGGAGCATGAAACCCTCATCCTTCCGCCCAGGCGCGGGAATATTTCCGATCGCAACGCGTTGATCATGGCCGGCACGATTCAGGTCCGCAGCCTATTTGTGGATCCGAAATTCATGCAGGATTATTTCCAGGAAAATGGCCGCAGCCTGCTGGACATGGATCAGGCGTTGCAAAATCTCGGCTCGATCATCGGGAAGGATCCGTACGAGTTGGCGCAACTTCTTGGCGATCGTTCCACCAGCCGATTCGTGAAGGTGGCGGACGACCTCGATGACAACGCCGTCGCCCAGATCGACGCGCTGCATCTCAAAGGAGTCGGCATCGTTGCCAGCAGCGCGCGGGTTTATCCGATGGGATCACTCGCGGCCCACGTGCTTGGCGGATGCGGCGGCGATGGTTCGGGCCTCGACGGATTGGAACTGAAATTCAACACCATGCTCGCCGGCCAACCGGGATTTGAGCGGCAGACCAAAGACGCCCGCCGCCAACCCATCGGCGTGGATGATGACGATTATCTTCCGCCAAAACACGGCACGCATCTCGTTCTCACCATCGACGCCAATCTGCAGATGCTCGCTGAAGAGGAATTGCAGCGAACCATCGAGCAAAACAAAGCCAAGCGCGGCGAGTTCATCGCCATGGACCCGCGCAATGGCGAAATCCTCGCGCTGGCGAATTATCCGACTTTTAATCCACAAACGCTGAGCGATTCGCTGCCGGATATGCGGCGAAACAGCGCGCTGGTCGCGCCGTATGAACCGGGATCGACCTTCAAGCCGTTCTTCGCCGCCCCGGCGCTCATGTGGCACGTGACGACGCCGTGGGAAATGTGGACTGTTCCCGGAATCACCTGGCAAACGCCGTACGGCCGGACGATCACGGATGATCATTATTACGGAAATCTCTGCACGTGGGATGGCCTAGTGAAATCCAGCAATATCGTCATGTCGCAACTCAGCGAGCGCATGGGCAACGCGCGCTTGTACCGCGCTATCACGAGTTTCGGTTTTGGTCGAACCACCGGCATTGATCTTCCCGGCGAAAATCCGGGATTGGTACGACCCCTGAGCAAATGGCAGCGCGACAGCACCGAGTCGATTGCTCAGGGATATGAGGTGATGGTCACGCCGCTGCAACTGGCGCGGGCATTTTCTGCCCTCGCCAATGGCGGACATCTGGTGCGACCGCATGTTGTCATGGGAACGGTCGGACCCGATGGCGAAGTGCTCTCGCGTCCATCGGATGATTCATCGGATCCGTCGCCGGTCATCGACGCCGACACGGCCGCTACCATGCGGAGAATTCTTTGCGATGTGGTCATCCGTGGCACCGCCAGGGGACATCGCAGCAAAGTCTGGAATATCTCCGCAAAAACCGGCACGGCCCACATCGCCGAAGGTCACGGCTACAGTGCCACGCGATTCAACAGCAGCTTCATGGCGATGGCCCCGTACGAAAATCCTCGCCTCGTGGTCGTGATGGTGATTCACGAACCTGATCCATCGATCGCCTATTACGGCGCGGACGTGTCGGCGCCCGGCACGTGCGATTTCATCGAGCGGGCACTCAGCTACATGGATGTCCCCAGTTCGCCCGATCTTCCCCTGCCGTCCGCGCCGATGCCGAGTGTTATTTTTGATTATTCGGACAAGATGTACACGGATCGTTCTTTCGGCTCCACTCCCTTGGCCCCCGAGCGGCTGGTCACCAGTAGCGGGCAGAATTAAATCTATTTATAGAGAGTCAGAAAAACCGTGTCAGTCGCGCCATGAATTTTTCCCCTCTCCCGGTATTCCGGGAGAGGGCAGGGGTGAGGGCCGAATTGAAAAATCGTTCGAATAATTCGAGCGAAATCGCCCTCACCCTAACCCTCTCCCAGAGTACCGGGAGAGGGGACAAGATGCGTCACCAAAGAATTTCACTGACAGTATTTTTCTGACTCTCTATAACCGGCGAGTTTATTCGCCGATCACTGAGCGATCTTCACCATCGCGTGATCGTAATCCTCGGTGAAAACCCGATGTGTGAGCAAATCCGTGTACGTCACGCGCACCAAAAGTTTCTCGTGCGTCGGAGCGGTTTGCCACGGACAATCCAGCGCATACATGTACACCAGAAAAGTTCCCACCCACGCATTTTTCGCGGTGGCAGGATCAAAATCCCATTGCCCGATGCGCGGGTCTTTTAGATTCAGATCGAACAATTCCACGTGCCACGAACCCGCGGCCTTGAGATCGTCGCCCTGCTCGTCGGTGGGAACGACAAACACTTTCAACTCTGTATCGGCCGGCGCGTTTGGATCGGCGCGCCAGCCGCCGGTGACTTTTCCAAATCGAAATCCCGATGCGGTGACGAGTTGGTCGATTTCATCCGGGGGCAATGTCGGCACGGTGGTCGCGCTGGATTCCAGGCCGCGAATGGTCGCCTCATCCGCATCGTGCTGATGATTGAGCTGATCGATGTTGGCCTGCATCGACTGGATTTGTTTTCGCAGTTGGATGTTGGCCTTGTCCGGCATGTTGCTGCAACCGGCCAGCGAAATCGCCGTGGATATTGCGATGATGGCCCAGGGAAACCGAGGCAAACGAGATTATTCCTTGTCGTCGTCTTCAGTGACCGGGCGGATCAGTTCGGGGATGCGTTCCAGCACGCGGTCGGCGCAGCCGTATTCGACGGCTTCCTCGGCAAAGAGCCATTTGTTCCGGTCGAAATCGCGGTGAATCACTTCCGCCGCCTTGCCCGTGAAGCCGGCCATCAGTTTGTAAAGACGATCACGCAGCCGCAGCATGTGAACCGCTTCGATGCCCAAATCAGTCGCCGGTCCCTGCAGCACGCCGCCGATGAGCGGCTGGTGCAACATCACCTGACTGTTGGCCAGCACATATCGCTTTCCCTTTTTCCCGGCGGCCAGCAGGCAAGCGCCCATGCTCGCCGCCATGCCGATGCAGGTGGTCTCCACATCGCAGCGGAGGAAGTGCATGGTGTCGATGATCCCCAATCCCGCCGACACGCTGCCGCCGGGTGAGTTGATATAAAATTTGATATCGCTCTTGGGATCGTCGTTGGAAAGGAAGAGCAATTGGGCAATGATCGTGTTGGCCACCTCATCGGTGACCGCACCGCCCAGGATGATGATGCGATCCTTGAGCAGGCGCGAATAAATATCATACGCCCGCTCACCGCGGCCGCTTTTTTCAATGACGATCGGGATTAAAGTGTTTTCAGACATAGCGTTTTCCATTGCGGAAGAAAGAATATTGAACCACTAAGACACGAAGGCACGAAGCGGTTCTCGTGGATCATAGGATTACTCGCCTTATTCCGTCCTTTATGAGTTTAACATTGAAATTGATCAGAAAGCCGAGTCGTTTTCCAGAAAGTTTCAAGTAAGTCAGTAGTTGGGCCTCGTAAAGAGCATTGTGTTGTTCGGCGGTTTTGATCTCGATGATAACTGATTCCTGAACGAGCAAGTCGATTCTCAGTCCATCATCCAGAATGACTCCCCCATAATTAATTGGAACCACGACCTGCCGACGAATCTGCAATCCTCGCTCTTTCAGCTCATATCCAAGGCAGATTTCATAAACACTTTCCAACAGGCCAGGACCCAAAACCGAGTGAACCTTGAACGCGGAATCGACAATCTGCGTCGCGACACGCTCCATTTCTTCACTCAACTTCGCGTTTGGGTTGGCTACGTTCATTCCTCGTGGCCTTTCCGGAAATGCAAAATACATATTGAACCACTAAGACACGAAGACACTAAGCGGGCTTCGATGTTCCAGCACCATTCAGTTCTTCGTTTCATTTCTTCTGAATCCAACTCAATTATTTTGTCCCTACCGCACGCACACTCCCGAACTTAGAAAACCGCTTCGTGTCTTCGTGTCTTAGTGGTTAAATATTCTTCTCTTAAGCCCTTCGTGGTTCAGTTTTTTCGTTCCACAATTTGCACTTCGTTCCCTTCGGGATCGCGGAATGAAACCGTTTTCCCACCGCCCATTGCCGGGACGGGCTCGAATAGAAATTTCACGCCCAAATCCTTCAGGCGGGCGTAGGCGGCTTCGAAATCGGTGACGCGGATGGCGAAGTGCCGCATGCCGTGCTGGAATCGGGCGAATGTGTCGGCATCCGCGCCGGGATCGCGCACGGGCATGAGTTCCATCATCGCCCCGCCGCCGGTGTTGCCCTCGAATCCGATCAGCACCGCCGGGGGTGTTTTGCCATCCACTGCAATCCGCTTCATGCCGAACTGCGTGCAATACCAATCCGCCTGACGTTCCACGTCGTGGCAGCACATGGCCAGATGATCGATGGCGAGATATCGCATCAGTTGGGCCCCAAGAAATCACTCCGCAATTTATCTCGGTTTGTTGGAGTCCGGGACCACCATGGTCGCGGCCGCCTCCTCGCCAAGAACCTCGTCGCAAATGCCGTATTTCACGGCCTGCTCGGCATCGAAAAACCGGTCGCGCTCACTGTCATCGCGAATCCGTTCGACCGGCTGGCCGGTGCATTTGGACATAATGTTGATCAGCGTTTCCTTGGTTTTGAGGATTTCGTCCGCCTGAATCTGGATGTCGGCCGCCTGTCCGTAAACGCCGCCGAACGGCTGGTGAATCATCACCTTGGCGTTGGGCAGGATGAAGCGCTTTCCCTTTTTCCCGGCCATGAAAACAATCGCCCCGCCGCTCTCGGCGCGGCCGATGCAGTAGGTGGCGACGTCGCAACTGAGGAATTTCATGATGTCGTAGATCGCCAGCGTGTCATCCACCACGCCGCCGGGGCTGTTGATGTAGAGGTTGATATCCAGATCGCGTTTGACGCTCTGGAGATACAACATCTGCATCATAATTCGGCTGGCGCTGACGTGATTGATCTCGCCAACAAGGAAAAGCACCCGGTTTTCCAGGAGCATTTCCTCCAGCGTCATCTCACGGTAACGATTGTAACCCCCACCCGGCGGACCGGGCATCGCCACGGGCATGGCAACCGGTTGCATGGGCGTCCCTGCCGAAGCCGGCGGCATCCGCATCGGCCTTTTATTCGGATCAAATAGTTCCATTCGTCTCCTATTTCCAGCGAGCGGATCGTATGCGCGATGATTGGTAGCGTCAATCGCCATGGCGAGGAGTTTCAATCAAAAAAAGAATATTGGACCACTAAGACACGAAGGCACGAAGCGGCTATTGTCGGCCCAGAATCTCCTTTGCATATTCGCGCACTCACGTCTTCATCCGGACAGGATCAACGAGCGGCGAGGCTACTCACCCAGTTGAACGCGGCGCACAGAAGAACGCGATCACCACTGGGGCCGATTTCGGACTCTTGTCGAGTTTTCAGGTCGAACATGCGATATGACCACAATGTGGGGATTATTTCGGATTCTGTGACGATCCGTTCGGTCCCGGGAATCAGTTCGACAAAGTCGCCCGGAATTTCTATTGTCGATAACCGCTTTAGCTCTCCGTGTTCGAGGTTAAAGATAATGGCGATATTTTTTTCGCTGTCGCGCGCATCGACGACGTGGCCGAAAAGATAAAGCTTTGTTGGCGTGCTACGAACGCCCAGTGGATAGCAATCCGAAATGGAAATTAATGGATTGGTAGAATCAGCGATCCCAAAAACGGATGTCTTGCCGGTCGTAGAGTCGTATGAAACAACGTAGCGAACTATGCCATCGCAGCAGGCGGTTTGAGACAACACACCCACGGCCGGAAAGAGAGTTCCATTCGGCAGCTGATATCTCCCCGGTGGGGAAAATTTTGCAAACGGTGTTCCATCCTCATTAAACTCGTAGGCCGCCTCGCGCTTGTATATGCGAACATGTGGAACGGTTTCAGATATGACATAGACATCGTACGGTACTCCAACGGAAGCATCGCATACGCCCAGCATGGTGCCAGAAGGATTTTACCAAAAACCACCCTGTATCGATTTGTCGCCATATCCAAAGGGCCTTACGATTTTGAGTATATCACCCTGAGAGATCCAAAACGCTCCTGGTCCACCAGACGATTGTTGGGGGTCTGTGGGCGCGCATCCCATTATGGCTATGGACGCCATTGCACATGACACTAGACGATAATGCACATTCGCTCCCAAACCCTGCGATGCCCACCAAACGGCCCATTGGGTTAACTGATCTTCAATTCTGGACCGGCCGACTGCAGGTTGCGCATGCTCACCTGCCCGGCGAGATTCTGCACGATGTGCATCAGGGCGGCGGCCAGGACTGGCGAGCCTTCGAAATTCTTCGACGGCGTTCCGGCGTCGCTGTTGACGCGCAATTCGGTGAACATCGGCAGCGCGCCCAGGAACGGCAAGTTCATTTTCCTGGCGGCCTCTTCCGCGCCGCCGCGGCCGAAGATGTCGTGGGTGGTTCCATCGGGGCCGATGAAATAGCTCATGTTTTCCACGACGCCGAGCACCGGCGTGGCGAGCAACTGGAACATTCGCACCGCGCGGATCGCATCGTCCAGCGCCACCTGCTGCGGCGTTGCGACGACTACCGCGCCAGTGACTTTCAATAATTGGCACAGAGTCAACGGCACATCGCCCGTTCCCGGCGGCAAATCTACGATCAGATAATCCAGTTCCGGCCAAGTCGTGTTGTCGAGCAACAACTGTTTGAACGCTCCATGTGCTTTGGGCCCGCGCCAGATCAGAGCCTGCTCCGGATCGACCAGCGAGCCGATCGTCACCGCGTGAATCCCATGCACATAATGCGGAAGAATCTTGGACCCAACCACGCGTGGCACCTGGCCACGAACGCCGAGCAATGTCGGCATCGAAGGGCCGTAAATATCGCCATCGAGCAATCCGACGGCTGCGCCGGCGCGCTGCAGGCCGACGGCGAGATTCGCGGCGATGGTCGATTTCCCAACGCCGCCTTTGCCAGCGCCGACGGCGATAACATTTTTGATTTGTGGCAATATTTCCGATCGGGCCGATGCTCGCGTGTTGGCGGTCAATTCCACTTTCACATTCACCGCGCCGGCACGTTTGAGCGCCTCGGTGACTTCCCGCTCAATGCGTTCCTTGAGCGGACAGGCTGGCGTGGTCAATTCGACCGTGACGAACACATCGTCGCCGTCGATGCGGACATCCTTCACCATATTCAGCGACACGATGTCCTTGGGAACTTCCGGGTCCTGCACCGTTTGCAGCGCGGCCATGATGTGGTCTCGAGTCAATGCCATAGGTCTATTGTATCATGCAGCCGTGGGATTCTCTTTGACGCGATCAGCCGATACACTGCCGCCGTGAACCGAATCCTCGCTCTCGTGATTCTGCTCGCTATGGTCTGCCATTCGCTCAGTTGCGAAACCGCGTTCTTTCAACAGAAAACTGTCCGCGAACCCGGCGAACCCGAACACGGCGGCGTTTTCCTGCATGGCGATCCGAGCAATGCGCCAACAACGCGCTAATTCGCCGGCTTCATCCATCCACATCAATCAATCTCCGAAATTCCGATTTTCCGTTTGTTCCCGATGATCGAACCTGCGATGATGCGCCCAAGGCGCCATGTCACAGGAGATGGACATCTCGTGGCAGGTGCTCCGCCGGATTGTCGGTGACTGGGCCGGATCGACGGCGGAGCTGGCGGAAGTGAATCCGCTCGACGGGGGCGCCATCAGTACAACTGTCGCCCTCACGCTGGCCGACGGACAACGCGCCGTCTGCAAAATTTCCTCCCATCGCGTCGATCGCAGTTATATCAATGAATCGCATCAGCTTGGTTTGCTGTCGCAATTGGGAATTCCAGTTCCGGTTGTTTACGCGGCCAAAGTTGGATCGCTAGATGATCCGCACAGTTTTATCCTGATGGAATTTGTGGATGGCGTGCCGTTGTCGGAGGCGCGCAAGCGATGTACTGCCGAGCAATTCGATCAATTGCAAATTCATCTGGCCGAGCTGCTGTTGAAAATACATGACCATAGTTCGGGATTTTACGGGCGGGTGATGATCGATCCGCCTCCGACGATGTTTTCGACCTGGCCGGAATTTTATCGCGCGGTGTTCGATCCGATTTGCGATGGCGTATTTAGCGATCATGCGGTTCCCTTGAAATGTCGCAAACAGATCGGCAAAACGCACGAACGGCTGGAGCGGTTGCTGCAACACGACGATGTTCCGCGGCTGGTGCACTGGGATATCTGGAGCACTAACATTCTCTGTCGCCCCGACAGCGATGGAAATTGGCACATCGCCGCCCTGCTCGATCCCAACTGCAAATTCGCCCATGCCGAGGCGGAGCTGGCGTACATGGCGCTGTTCCACACGGCGACGCCGGCGTTCATGAAGGCGTATCAACAATCGCGCCGGCTGAGCGACGATTACCATCGCATTCGCAAACCGGTTTACCAACTTTATTCGCTGCTGAATCATGTGCATCTTTTCGGACAGGACTATGTCAAACCGCTGATGGCGGCGGTGGACAAACTAGGATCTGTCTGAAAACCTAATTTTCAATTTTCACCGGCTCGTTAAACTTCCTCCCCAGCGCGTTCAGATAATCGTCAATCGTCTTTGTGTACCCAAAAACAAACCTGCTCATAATGCGAAAGATCGGGTTATATACCTCTCCATATTCAGTGATCCGGCAAGCGCAGCCGTCCCCGGTCGCGGTGATTTCCCATGTCCAGGTTCCGGAGAAGGGAAGATTCTTGTCGGCAATCCTCGACCGATAGAGGCGGGGTGGATCAGACACCGCTTCCTCAAACGTGATCGATCTGTTGCCCGATTGCTCGCGCCACCTCCGCAAGCCGTCGTCGCTGGGAAGCTCGATTTTCGTAACTCCCCGCCAATCCTGCGACCCGGTGATGGTGGCGAAGACGACCTCAGGACACTGCTTGAATTCGGCCATCCGCGTCGCCCGATGCGATTTCGGCAACATTAGCCCCACCAAAACGACCACGAGCACAATGACCCCGATCGCCATGCCAACGAACAGCAGCCACCTCATGAACCGGTCTCCTGTTGAAGTCGACTGGCTTGGCCCGAGTCAACCAACTCCCCCGCGGCCCGCGCCAGCGATCGCAGGCCGGCTAGTGCCGACTCACGTTCCTCAGGCGACAGCCGTCGAAGCATTGCCTTGACGAGGTCCGCATCCAGTATCTTTTCCTGTTCTTTGATCCGGACGCCCGCCGCGGTAAGCCGCAGATTAATGCGCCGCGCATCTTTTTTATCGCGCGACCGATGAACGTATCCATCGCGTTCCAGCCGGTCGATCATCAATGACATGCTCGATGCCGTAATGCCCAGATGCGCCGCGAGTTCGTGCAGATGCGTCGATTCCACAGCGTCGAGATGATCGAGAACCCCGGCTTGTCGCAAACTGAGCACCCGTTTGGCTTTTTCATCCCGCACATGCGTTCGATGGCAGGCGAAGAAAATCTTCGGATAACACTCCAACACCGTCGCAACCGCAGCCCGAATCATGGATTTGACCCTATCCAAATTAATTTGATTTGTCAAATCAAATTAAAATGCAATAAACGAATCATGGCTGTATTTGGCCGGAAGTTTCTAATCTCCCGCTGTCGGTACGAGATAACTGTCATCGTAATGCGCCGGGCCGTATTCGGTGCCGATGTAGCCGGGCACGTTCATTTGTGGGTGGGGTTCGTGCTCCGGCTTGGGCGCCAGCGCGGTGTAGATGTTGTCGTGCTCGACGCCACAGTATGGCGTCCATTCGAAAGACACGTTGCCATCGGGATGCAGCACATTCTGGCCGGCCTGCTGATGATTCATGGAATTTCCCTTGGCCAGCTCAAACGGCGGCGCATCTGGGCCGGGCCCGAGCACGCGGCCGTTTTCGGCATCGAATCCGGGATTTTTGTCTGCCAGCAGCGCGAAATCGTGCTGCAAGCGATCGGTGCTGAAGGCGAATTCCGCATCGGTGAATGGGCAAGCATACGAGTAACTCAGATTCAGCGAGGATCGAAAATTCCCCCGGAACTGTGCGACCACGCGCGATCCGGCGGCGTTGACCAATCGGTCCGGAATGTCATCCGTGCTGGGGCAGATGAACACCGACAGATCGGTCACATATTTCTCCCGAACCAAAAGCCAGAGTGATGCCGTCACATCGTTGGGCTGCACGAGACTTGGCCGGGTGAAGGGTGACGGCTCATCCGCGCCGGTGAAAACCGAATATCCGCGCGGCCGATGGTCCGGATCGTACGGCGTCTGCGGCAGCGAATATCCGTTGGCGCTTGCGTACATCGCCAATGCCCGGCCGAGAATCATCAAATGTGCCTCACACTCGGTTCGCCGGGCCGACTCGCGCTGACGCCAGACATACGGAAGCAGAATCGCCAGCAGAATCGCAAGAATTCCAACCGCGACGAGGAATTCGATCAGCGTAAAGCCATGCCGATTCGAGCCAGCTTTCATTCGCTACGGCTCCCCGCGGAAGAATTGCGACCGGTCGAGCCGATCGGCACGAATCGCAACCACCAATTGCTCATCCGTGAGCAGATGGCCTTTGAACGCATTGAGGATCAGCGGCGGATCGCTCGGCTGGGTGGAGGGAACCATCGAAATCTCCGCAAGCTCGTAGAAATTGTGATCCGCGCCATCGGCGGCATCCATGACCAAACCGAGACTTCCGCCGGGCATGATCATGTTTCCCACCAGGCTGACGCCGTCCCATTCGGGAGTGAGATCAAAGCGAATCATGCGGTAGCCGGCTTTGACGAGAGTGATGGGATAGCTTTTTGTGCGTTTAAGAACCACGTTGACGGGCGTCGTGTAGCGGGTGCCATCCACCTCGACGACGGTTCCGCGCGGATTGGTGTCGAACGCCATCGTCTGATGCGTCCCGCGCAGGACCGTGCAACATCCGCCGCACGCCAGCAACAACAGACTGTTCGCAAACCATCGCATGAGATTCTCCGGGGTATGAGACCTTATCCAGATTATCGGCGGATCGCCACTTGCGCTGATCGCCAATCAAACACTTGACGGAAATCATTTGGCCGAAATAATCGCGGCGTCCAGTCCTTTTTTTCAATGGAGCTGCATGGAGCCTACGCGAAACGATCCGATTCCGCATCCCGCCGTTCGACGCCTCAGTCTTTATTTGCGCCAACTCGAGTCCTTCAAGCGTAAGGGCCGACGCACGATTTCCAGCCGGCAGCTCGGCGAGAGCCTGAATTTCACCGATGCCCAGGTTCGCAAAGACCTGGCTTACTTCGGTCAATTCGGTCATCCGGGGGTTGGATATCTGGTGGACGACCTGATTGCGCAGCTCAAACACATCCTGGGCACCGATAAAACATGGAATGTCGCGCTGATCGGCGCCGGCAATTTGGGCCGGGCACTGATGGCCTATAACGGATTTGAGGCCAAGGGATTTCATATCGTCGCCGTGTTCGATGCCGACTCGGCCAAGATCGGCCAGCGCATCGGGCCATTTGATCCGGATAAACGGACGTATTTGATTCAGCCGATCTCGGAACTGAAATCGACGATCGACCAAATGGGCGTTCGCCTGGCGATGCTGGCGGTGCCGGTGGATGCGGCCCAGGAAGTGGCCGATCGGATTATCGAAGCGGGCATCCGCGGGATTCTCAATTTCGCGCCGACATCGCTGAATGTTCCGGAAGAGATCGCGCTCAATGCCGTCGATCTGGCGGTGCAGTTGGAGCAGTTGTCGTTCCAGGTGAATTTCGCCACGGTCGGCGCGGCGAATGGATGAAAAATCGGGCAACGGGTTTGGATTGACTGAAAAAAATAACATCATCGTCTCCACGGCGCGGACATCGGTCTGGCCATCACTGACAGCGGCGATCTTCTGCACCGCCATGATCGTCGAAGCCATCTTCACTCTCCGCGGCGGCCTGGCCAACGGCGACATGATGGTCATGGTCTGCCCGCTTCTAGGCGCGATCTTCCTCGGCATCCCCGGCTCGCGCGCCTGGTGGAATGTGATCCGCATCCTGCGTGGCAAATCGCCGGCGTAAGCCGAAGACAATTTCCACCACCGAGGCACGGAGAACACAGAGAATTCAAATCAGATAATCGCACAAAGTTAGACCTAAATCCTTTTCTCATTTTTCTCCGTGTACTCCGTGTCTCCGTGGTGGAATTTCTTCTCTTGGAATTGAGAAAGCGTCACGATTCCGGCGGAGCGATCTCACGGAGATACTCGAACGAATAAATCCCGGTCGTGTGCTCGTCGGACCAGTCGATTTGCAATGCATAATTTCCCACCAACTGGGCATGAACGATCGTTAACGGATTGGAATAATTCCCCGGCAAAATGTTCAGTGATGTCTTGGTTTTCACCTGCGGCTGGCGAATTTCTTTGCACATGGCGCAGGGGCACATGGAGCGCAAATAACTCAGCGGATACACGCTGCGCACACCGTCCTTCCAGAGGATTTCGACGTGCTTGTCGCGCTTGATGTCGAGCTTGGCGGGAATCGGGGGCACAGCGATCATGATATCACCAGCACTTCGTGATCGGCGATGGAATCGAGCTGAAATTGCGCGGTTGCCCCGCGCTGGATGGAGATTTCCTTGCCGCTCACCAGCGCGATGCATCGGTTGCCTGCAATTCCTGATGGAATTCGCAGGCTAATCCGCACCGGCCCGCTCGGGATGACTTCGCGCATGGGCGCTCGCCATGCCGCGGGGTTTGTGAGATTCACCACATGCAGAATCAGCCGATTTTCCTGCCGATAGAGTTCGCAATGGAACATTCCCATTGCGTCG
>Ga0302325_10022966_pt1 | contig 13025 bp, 16 predicted proteins | sample Palsa_T0_2_FD_201948 | JGI IMG/M metagenome (GOLD analysis project Ga0302325, IMG submission 201948) | Peat permafrost microbial communities from Stordalen Mire near Abisko, Sweden - Palsa_T0_2 | ecosystem: Environmental > Terrestrial > Soil > Palsa > Peat permafrost | place: Sweden: Abisko... | reverse complement strand
GAGGTGGCCGTACAGGTCCACCGTCGTCGTGATGGACCTGTGCCCCAGCCAGCGGGAGACCTCGGAGATGGGCACGCCCTCGGCTAGGGCGGTGCTGGCGAATGTGTGCCTTAGATCGTGGAAAGTAGTGTCCGGTGCGAGCCGGGCCGCCGCGAGAGCAGGCTTCCAGATGGTGCGGTTGTAGTAGTCCCGGCGCAGCAGGGTTCCGCGCGAGGTCCAGCAGAGCACGTCATCTTCGCCCAGGCCGAGCTGGGCGGCGTGTGCCTTGATAGCCGTCGAGACGAATCGCGGCATCGGTACCTGGCGCAGCGAGGCGGAAGTCTTGGGCGGGGCCAGGACCGGGTGCCGGTCAGTCACGATCACCTGCTGATCAATGGTGATCATCTCAACCACTGAGTCGATGCGGTTGAGGGCGAGGCCGAACGCTTCTCCCTGTCGCAGGCCAGCACCCGCGCCGAGCAAAACGAGCGGAGCGTAGCGCTGAGGCATGGCTGCGGTCAGGGCGAGCACCTGAGCCGGAGTCAGCAGCCGGATAATTGTCTCGGTGGCCTCCGGGAGCCGGATGTCCATGCAGGGTGTCTTACGGATGTAGCCGTCTCGGACCGCTCCGCGCATGATGCTGGCGAAGATGACGTAGATGGTTTCGATTGTCCGTGGCGCGAGGAACGCTGAGGGTGGCGTAGTAGTCCGGTAGCCGGGTGCGGGTGGTCATAGCCACCACCGGCCCGGATCGTTGACCACATGACCAGGACACCCGAATGAGCGAATGGCAGGTAGACAGCAACTATTAACAGCAGTTAACACAGCACGTTAATAACCTCTGGGATGGGATAACGTGGAACGAGCTTGCTGCTGGACGCTGTTACTCGCTGTCACGTCTACCGCGAGGTACACGATGCCCGAACTGAGCCACCAGGCAGAAGCGCTTAAGTCTGCCAGAAAACGGAAAGGCTGGTCCCAGGGCCGCCTTGCCGCAGCGCTCGAACGTGCTGCCCGCACTCTCGGCCAAGAAAGGGATCTTCCTCCTGGTGGCCGACAGACTCTTATCCAGTACATTTCTTATTTCGAGAACAGCAGAAGAGGAGTTCCTGACCGGCTCAAACCGATCTTCCGGGAAGCATTCCAGGCCACCGACGATGAACTTGGCTTCACGAAAGATCCAGAGCCCTTCGGGACACCAAGGCCACCAGCTCTGCCTGCCGCTCATCTACCGTCTTCAGGTGCAACGGTCATCTCCTCATTGCGGCAGGTGCTAGAGACCAGCGTCCAAGCTGACGCACGGATCGGTCCCCCGTATCTGATTCACGCTGTACAAGGCCAGCTGCCAGTCGTGGATGAGATCTGCCGTATGACCCGCGGTGCAGATCATGAAGATGCGCTTCGCCTAGGGAGTCAGTTCACCGAGTTCTGCGGCTGGCTGTACCAGGACTCTGGGGACTACCAGTGCGCGATGTACTGGACGGACCGATCACTGGAGCACGCAGCCGAGTTGGACGACCGCCGTGTCGTCTCCTACGTGCTGATGCGCAAGAGCAACATCGCGACAGAATCCGGCCAGCCTGGGCACGGCCTTGGGCTGGCCAACGCCGCATTGAAGCAAGAACAGCAGCTCACGCCTCGCCTGCGGGCCGTCGCTCTGCGCCAGCGCGCCAACGCCTACGCCATGCTCAACGAATCGGCCGACTTCGTTCAGGACATCGAAGATGCTCTCATCCATGCGACGGAGGGCGTATCTCAGGCGGAAGACGATCTTGCACGGTACTGCACACCCTCATACGTCGAGATGGAGGCCGGGGCCTCTTGGGTCAGGCTCAACGCCGCAGACTCAGCTATCCCCGTTTTTGAGGACAGCCGCGCGCAGTGGAACACGGTTGAGCAAGTGCGTGACCAGGCTCTATGCCTGGCTCGCCTCGCTACGGCTTATGCGACCTCGGGTGAGCCCGAACGAGCATGTGCCGTTATCGCAGACCTAATTACCATCGCTGATGGGCTCGGCTCCGCTCGGGTTGCCGCCCAGACCGGCGAGTTGCGTGCCGCCCTCACGCCCTGGCGCAAGACACCAGTCGTGAAAGACTTGCTGCGTAGGCTGGAGACGTTCAGAGAGCCACAGAGCAAGATCTAGCGGAGGCCGGGCCGTGCATCACCTGCTGCCAACATCAACCAGCATTGATGAAGGCCAGAGAAACGCACGGGTCGCGATCCTTCCCATCGGGAGCTTCGAGCAGCACGGCAGCCACCTGCCCCTCATCACCGACACCGCGATCGCCGCGACGATCTCAGCCGAACTGGCAGCGGCCTACCCGCTCCTGCAGCTACCCCCGGTCACTATCTCTTGCTCACAAGAACACAGCGCCTGGTCAGGAACCGTCAGCATTTCCGCGACCACATTGCTATCGATGGTCGCCGATGTCGCCGACTCAGTTCGCCGGTCGGGAATCTCCGCGCTCGTCTTGGTCAACGGTCACGGCGGGAACTACGCGCTGAGCAACCTCGTCCAAGAAACAAATGCACGGGGCAACCGGATGGCACTCTTCCCGACAGGGCAAGACTGGAAGGACGCGCGGTCCGCTGCGCATCTGGATGCCACCATGCATGAGGACATGCACGCGGGCGAGATCGAGACGTCCATCCTTCTGCACGCTCACCCCGAGCTCGTGAGGGATGGATACGAGACTGCCGACTGGACCGCAGATGACCGCAGACACCTACTCATCACAGGCATGAGTGCCTACACCAGTTCCGGCGTCATCGGCCGTCCATCGCTCGCCTCAGCAGGCAAGGGCAAAGCAGTCCTAGCCTCGCTGGTTCACAGGTTCGCCGATGTCTTGCACGTACTCGACGCCTAAGCGCACTTGACGTGGCGAGAGCCGTGGCCAGCTCGGGCTGTCTGGCCAGCTCGGGCCTCTGTGAGAACTTTCTGTACGGTTTCAAGGCGGCCCCACGGGGCCGCTCGCGCCGCCGCCTCGGCGCCCTGGCCTTCGCTCCCGCTGGCGCTCCCGCTACGGCCGGGCCAACGCCTGGCGGCTGGCGCGAAAAGCGAAGATGCCTCGGGACCGCAGTCAACCGAGAAGTTCCAGGGCCGCGGCGGTATTTGACAAGGGAACCCTCGCGATGGCCCTCATCGGGCTAACGGGGGCAGGCTAGAAGCCAGCCCGATTCGCCAGACAGCGTACGGGCCATCGCCCCTTGTCAAATCCCGCCGCTCCGTTTACGCGCAGCTCTCCCGTACCGTCCATGCAGCCTGCTGACGCTTAAGTGTCAGCACTCGATACATCAGGAACCAGGGAAGGTGACGCTTAAGTGTCAACACCGGTACAGGCAGGCGAGTGTTGCGCCTTAGTGGATCAAGGACGCAATCACCATGATCCCGGCAAGCAGCATGAGTATGGTCAGGAAGACCTTCGCAAGCACACCAGAGCTGCTAGAAGTTCTCTTCTCGGCCTGGCGGTCCCGGTGAACCCGACCATAACTGTCGAGATAGTAAAGACGCCTCATGGCAAGACTCCTCACTACGCTCCCACGACCCATTCTGGCCCATAGCCCGATGGGCACGACACCCTGACCGAAGCCACGTAAGAAGACCGTCACAAACGACGACACGACCCAGCCTTGACGCTTCAGTGTCGTGTCAGGGCCTGTACAGCACAAGATGGAAGGGTCATAACACTTAAGCGTCAAATCGGGCAGTCCACATCCTGCCTGGTACTGTCAACAATTTATTGACAGTAAAACGGCCGAGCTAGTAAAGGTACACATACCGCCAAGCATGGCGCCCGCGTGCCTGTTACCGGTGATCACTACAGAAGTGGTCGGACGATAGGGCCGTCGTAAAGTGTGTTATGGCAGTTACCGTTGTTGGCATGGCTCTTCCAGTGGTAGTGCCACCATCGCTGCAGAAGTCGACCTTGCTGGGATACGCAGAATTCGGCTGTAGGGATATTGTTCGGCACCTTTCGGGAACCATGGTGCGGAGCGAGTGCCACCTTGTAGGTGTGTGAGCTTAGCTCATCGGAGACGCGTTCAACGACATACCGAGGCGCGTCACCCAAGACGAGCAGCGACGCTCTTTCGGGATCGTGGAAGACTAGGCTGAGATCGTTTTGAGCCGCGCGAGCGCGTCTAACCAGATTCTTGAAGCCACGTCTATTCGCCCATTCGGGCGGAATCGCCGGGTCAGAAGGATCGTCCGGTCGCACATTCCAGGATTCCTCTTCTCCTTCCGCGAGCGGGGACGCTGGGTTTCTAAAGTCGCGAGAGGCAGCTGCGTTGAGTTCATCCAGGTGCCGGTTATACGGACTATTACGGTACGTCTCGCTGAGCGACTGCCGCAATCGCGGGTGGCCTTGTTTTGCGAGGAGTTCTGCCTCTGCATCGATCTGTTGCACAAGCGCGTCCAGGCGCCGCGTACGCTGATCCTCGAGATGCGGAGGTGGCCAGACCGCCTCGTGAAGACGTCCGGCCAGCGGGAAACGGGCACCTTTCGCGAGCGGGCGAAACTCCAGACGAGTAAGCGTGCGCCAACCGGCCCGGAGGTCCATGGCCTGTACGCCAAAGTGGTCTGCGGCTGTGATAAAGGCCATGAGACTCGCTGGAAGCCGTCGGTCAACGTTAAACGGCACTGCGGGGAAGTAGACCGGGAGCCTTGGCGAAACATCGCTTGACCTAGGTGGAGCCCCCTGAGCGAGGCGCAACAACCCTTCCCAGTGGTCGGCATCGAAATGTGTTACCACGAGTTCTGACAGGCTCCGCCAGTCCGCACGCGACAGATGGTGATGTAGCAAATGCGCAGCTGATGCCGCCCCAGGAGAGCGACTTCCGCAGTCAATAATCGCTGTTCGATTGCCGGGGTCATCGTCGCCATGGAACTCTCGCACCACACTGCAGGCGCCGTCACCGACGGCCAACACCGAAATGTCTCGCACCAGGCCAGCAAAGCATATCTTCGACTATCTACGCCCGCACAAGGCAGGGATCCCGCCAAGTAAAGTTATGCCGCACTGGGAGTCACACGCCGCCAGACCTTACGCCCGCCTGATGAAGGTCCAGCCGTCACCGTGGCGTCGTAGCGGTGGGGTGGTTCGTTCATGCCTGACACCGTAAGTCCGGTATCGACATTCCTGGAAGATCAGTGGCTGGCCAACCTCGCCTGGGCCGTCATCAGGTTTGGCTCTTAAGTGGTCGGCTCTCGAAGTCCTTCGGGGGTTGATCAAACTGGTAGGGCTGCGGAGAATTCTTGTTGTCGATCGGCGGGTGTGTGTCGATCGAGCCGGGCCAGCAGATCGTCCATCGCACTGGCCGCCTGATCAACCCCCGAAGGAACTTCAGCCTCGACCAGTTAGTCCCACCGACCCGGACACGATCATACAACTCGGCTGGTAGAGGAGACTTACCCGCGCAGATGAGCCGGTGCCACAATGGATCGACGTTTGCTCGATCATGGTCAACGGGCAAGTGCTGAGGAGGGGAACGGCGTGGGTGGAGTTCTGGAGGCTGACTATCTCGTCGTCGGCGCCGGCGCGTCCGGTATGGCATTCGTTGATTCGCTGATCACATCATCCGACGCCGAGGTGGTGATCGTTGATCGTCGTCACGGCCCCGGCGGCCACTGGAACGACACCTACCCGTTCATACGATTGCACCAGCCTTCGGCGTACTACGGCGTCAACTCGATGCCTCTCGGGGCCGACACCATCGACGCCCGGGGCGTCAACGCCGGGATGTATGAACGTGCGTCCGGGAACGAGCTCTGCGCGTATTACGAGCACGTCATGAAAGACCAGCTGCTTGCCTCCGGCCGAGTCCGATTCTTCCCGCAGTGCAACTATGTGGGAGGCGGCGAATTCGTTTCACTGCTGACTGGTGATCGCCATGAGGTCTTGGCCCGCACCGCCGTCGTTGACGCTACCTACCTCGAACCGAGCGTTCCTGCCACGTCCAAGCCCCCATTTGACGTCGCCGACGGAGTGCAATGCGTGCCGGTGAACGAGCTTGCCCGCGTGCCGGAGCCACCGGACGGGTACGTGATCATCGGCGCTGGCAAGACCGGCGCCGACGCGGTCCTTTACCTGCTGGAGAACGACGTTCCGCCAGCGCTCATCCGATGGATCAAGCCGCGCGAAGCGTGGTACCTGAACCGCGCGTTCACTCAGGGTGGCGAGTTGCTCGGCACACTGTTCGATGGGCTGGCACAGCAGCTAGAGGCGTGCGCTGAAGCCGATTCCGCGACAGCCCTCTTCGACCGGCTCGGTCAGACGCGGCAGATGCTGCGAGTCGACGAAAGCGTCATTGCGACCATGTTCCGCGGCCCGACCGTCAGCACCGCCGAAATCGAACTCCTGCGACAGATCGACGGACTGGTCCGCCTGGGAAGGGTGCGCCGAATCGAAGCCGGCACGATCCGACTCGATGATGGCACCATCCCCACAACCTCAGGCACACTGCACGTGCATGCCGCGGCAGGTGGTCTCAACCCCGCGCCCGAGACACCCATCTTTGCCCCCGGAGAAATACGGCTGCAGTCCATGCGCATCGGTCTGGCCCCCTTCAACTCCTCGCTCATCGCCTATGTCGAGGCGACCCGGCCCGACATCGCGAGCAAGAACCGCTTGTGCCCGCCCAACCGTCAACCCGACACCCCCGCCGATTGGATCCGCGGCACTCTGATTTCCCTGCAGGCCGACTACATGTGGGCTCAAGAAGGCGACATTGCCGCGTGGATGGGAAACGCCAGAGTCAACATTGCCTGCGGGCTCAGAGCGCAGCTGTCCCGCCCCGACGTCGCGACCAACTTGACGCGCTACCTAGCCAGCCTCGATCCTGCCATCGCAAATCTCCGCCGACTTGTGGCTGATCTTTGACCACGGGGTCGGCAAAGTCGTTTGTGATGCCGGTCTCGGGACGTTTCCGGCATATCCGGTATTGGCGTCTTCGGTGTCGCGCAGCCAGTGCATGGACTCGATGCCCCACTGGCCGCGGGCGATGGCGGCGAAGTCCGCTACGCTGGCCTGGTCCGCGTCTGCCGCACCACCCGCCGCAGCGTGAACCCCCGAAGAACTTACGGGCGGGACCACTTAAGCGTCAGAAGCCCGGGCCGAGATCCATTTCCATCTGCCGGGCCAGGGCTGCTATGTCGCCGCGCTCCTGATCGGTGATGGTGATTTTGTCGTAGGCGAGCATGGCGGCGAGGTCTTCCAGTGCTAGGCCGTATTCTCCGACTTCGACCACGTGATGCAGCCACTCTGCCTGATCAGCGGGCAGCCGGTCAGAGAAGATGATCACCAGGCCGTACAGTCGTCCGGCGAGGTCCTCGAAATAGGTCACAGCGCTTCCTCAGCTGTCGGTCCTGCCTTACCTGTTCGAGATGGGGTTCATGCTGCTGAACCGACGACCAGCGACCTCGGCACATTCTCGGCCGTCAGAGTTCAAAGCGGTAGCAGCAACCTGGGCCAGAGCGGTGTGTAACTTCGCCAGCTCTAGGCACCACAACGCCCTAGAACCAGGCTCCTCGCAGGACTCAGCTTCCTCAAGGAACCTCTCAGCCTCGCGGTAATGATCTGGGCCGTTCATGACTCTCCAGTCCTAGTCCCAGTCTTACGCCATTGCGGGGGATATCTGGGCTTACCTGGATCAACGCAAGGCAGCAGACGGAGGTTCGCCCGCTTTTAAGCTCGCGCAGCAGCTGCTCATCGGCTTGGCGCTTAAGCGTCAACAGCGGCATCAGGTCGTCGAGCCTACTTACCAGGGACCGGGTTGTTGATGGTTGATGTCGTGAGGCGGCTGGTAGAACGTCGTCTGCCAGAGTTGGTCGTGTCAGGTGTTACATGACACCCAGAGGTGCCCCATGCCGCGGCCCCGCTCAGCCGCCTCCTGCGCCGCCGTGCAGATGCAGGGTTGCCACCCGACCTGCGCCATACCGGGCCACAGCGAGTGACCGAACGGACAGCGCTCCGGCTTGTGATCGAACATGGATACGGACACGAAGATGATCATGCCCGAACCTGGCGATTTTCAGTCGTGTTCTAGGACAATCGTGCAGCAGCAAAGTGCAGCAACCGCAGCGACCGGCAACGACCAACTATGACCGGCACAGGCCTCTGAGCTGCCTCAACGACCTCTAACGACTGCTATGCCCCTAGATGGCATGGAGATGGTCTGAAAGCGCTGGGCTCGCCGTAGCGCGGGGATAGTCACAGCGCGACGAAGCGGTAGCCGTGGGAGCGGTAAAACTGGATGATTGCTGGCAGGGCTGCGACGGTCGCCGGGTCGCCTGGCCGAGCGTCGTGCATCAGCAGAATCGGGTGGGAGAGGGTGTCGCCCTGCTCAGCCAGCCGGATGATGCGCTGTACCCAGTACGAAGACCCTGAACCGTCTGCCGTCCAGTCCAGAGTGTCAACCGACCACAACCAGACGCTCATCCGGCGCTGTTGCGCCAGCCTGAGCGTGGTCGAGTCGTACTCGCCATACGGTGGCCGGAACGCACAGGGGATGGTTCCGGCGATGGACCGCTGCTCAGCGCTCGCCTGGGACAGTTCCGCGTCTTGCCGGACGGCGGACAACGTGATCAGATGCGGATGGTCCCAGCTGTGGTTACCCATCGCGTAACCGTCCTTGACCTCATCCTGCACCAGGTATGGCCGGGTCGCCATGGCGGCGCCGATGTTGAAGAACGTCGCCGGTACCCGGTAGCGCTTCAAAATGGTGAGGATGGCTCCGGTACTTCGTCCGGGCCCGTCATCGAAGGTCAGTGCCACCGTCTTCGAGGTGCCCGGAGCATACATATGGACTCCGTAGGGGGGCGCCGGGCAGCTGACTGCGGCCGCCGCAGCGGTCGCCCGGGCCGGTCGGGCCGTGCTGTGCACGGGCGACGCGGTGGCCGGGTGGGCTGGTCGTTTTGGTGGCGGCGCGGACTGGCACCCGGTGGCTGCTGCCGTCAGGGTCAAACCGGCGATCAGGACCACCACGCGAACCAGGACAACTTTCGCACACCAGCTGGTCAACATTTGCCTGCCTCCAGGAGATCAGCTGTCCCTGGTCCCGAGATCCTGCGCTCGCGGCGCCGTCTCACAATTCGGATACTCAAAGCACGTGATGGCGTCGATGGGGTGGGCAGGTGAATCAGCCAGGCCGATCACCGACGGTACTAGCCTCAAGCCTTCATCGCGGGAATGATCGTTTAAAAGCGCAAACCAGACTAGCCTGAAAAGGACGTTCGAGTTCCGCCCGATGACCGCTCGGGACGGCCAGGATCATCCAGGCGCCCGCGAGGAGCCGCCGGCAGTCTTGTTGCGTCAGCAACTAGTCACCGGCAGTGAGCAATATAGTGACAACGGTCGTCACCATCGTGCTCCGTCTCTGTTCCGTCAGCCTCGAAAAGACGACGGCAGATGACCATCAATGGTCATCGACTGGCTATCAGCTCAAGGCCGCAATAACGAAACAAGTGTCCTGGCCACTCGAATCTAGGCCCGAGAACTTCACCATCTTCGAGGACATCCAGCGGTTGAACCCGGGACACCCGGGATACATCGGGACGATCGCCGGGTTCACTACTCGCGGCGCCACTGTCGACTCCTGACGCTTAAGCGTCAAAATACCCGATAATCCAAATACAATGCCCGATCTTGAAACGGTTCGTTACGCGCATAGTTACTGTCAATGAATCATTGACAGTAAATCGACGAACGGCACCCAGGTACCTCCCCTCCCGGGGAAGGCCTGCAAAGTCTTAAAATGACTTGACACTTAACCGTCAACGAGTTTCCAGACTCACCTGACAATTAAGCGTCAAACCAAAAATAAGCAGCACCCGCAGCCGCATATTTGGGTGGGTGACTAACTGGGTGACAATCGTGCTGGACAACCGCGAACTATGATGGACGCCAGCGCACCTGATCACCCTGGCAGGAAGTTAGAATCGTGCTGGTCATCGACTTATCAATATTGCCTTACAAGCGAGTGGTCTCTAATTCGAAGTGTCAACGACGGCCAGCGGGCCTAGACCGGTTCCCACCGCCAGCCGTTGTTGTCCTCGCAGAGGATCTTTTCGCCGTCTCCCGCCACACCGGACGTGCCATGATCTGAGTTGCGACAGTACTCACCGGGCTCGTAGCAGTTGCCGCTGTTTGTGGTGGGGTAGCAGGAGTCAGGTGGCGGTGCGGCAGGCGATGTCGTCGGCGCGGGTGGCGGGGCCGCAGAGTGGGTGAGCGTAGGAGACGAGCTTGGCGTGGACTGAGCCTGCGGATGCCACGGTCCCGCGATGATGCGGCCCCCAAGGATCGCCTGAGCACGGCTGGCGTAGGCGTGGCTCACCTGAACCCACCAGTTCGGCCCGACGACGCTAAAAATCTGCTCTGTGCCTGTGGAGACGGAGTGTTTCAGCACCATCGCGTTAGATACGGTTCCGGGAAAAACGTCGATGAGGGCCTGACCCGAGGATGAGAAATCACACAGCGTCTCGGAGGTCGCTCCGGAGACGACAGGGGTGTTGTAGTTGCCGCCTGTGCAGGGTAAGCCCCCGCGACTCAGCACCGCGACCACCTGCTGCGCCGACGAATACCCGGGAGTAATGCGAGCGCTCGGGCGCGGGCTCGGGGTGCTGCTAGGACTCGCATGGGTGGCGGTCGCGCTCGGGGTGCTGCCGCTTGCCGTCGGCGGGGGGTGCGTGTTCGCCCCGATGACGCCGAAGATCACCAGCAGGGCCACGACGCCGCCGAGAGCAGTCAGCACCTTGTGCTTGCGGATGAATTCGATGTCAGCCTCCGCTCAGCGCGAGGGCACGCAGATACGATGCGCTTTTTGCGCGGGGAGGAGGTGCCAGGTATTGAGGGCCACCGGTACCGGGCGGGTAACCGCCAGAGGGGAGCTGTGGCGGGTAACCGTCAGGGGGGACCTGTCCCGGTTGCTGGGGATATGCCGGTCTTGACTCATTGTCATACTCCGCTCGCAGTGCGTAACTAAGCGATGCGAAGTAACGTTACCCCCAGTTGACCAGTATTCATAGCCTGACCTATGACTTTTGACCCAGCACCTGATCGGTCCGGTGGACCAGAGCATCTGCCATTGACACTTAAACGCCAAGAGCTGCCCGATAGGGGGCACATTGGGGGCACATCGCCGTGAAAGATGCCCGGAACCGATGAGAACTACTGAGATCTCAGCCCCAGATCAGGCGGCGTATGGAGCGCGTTCGGCATGGTCAGGAACACGCCTGCACTAGACCCGGCCTACAGGCCGACTCGCCCGCCATCTGTGCCGCTGACCTGCGGCGCAGCGCTATTAACGCGCTGCCCCCCACGGCCAGCGACCGCGCGTTCAGTCCGCGCTGGGCCAGGAAGGTCTCGAAACTGGCCCGCTGCTCGGCTGTGGCCTGTTGTGCCGCATGGAGCCGCTCCGCATTTGCCAGGCTGGGCCGCACCAGGTTGATGGCCCCGCCCAGCTTCGGGTCGGGTTCCGCCTGCAGGCCGTCGGCCCGGGCGAGGCGCCGGTTGACCTCGTCCTGGGATGGCCCCAACGCAGGCATAACCCAGAAGGGGCCGTCCACGCCCAGCTGGTACGAGCAGTAACTACCACCCCAGGGCTGCGCCGCAACGCGAACGTCGGCGGCGAGCCTCGTGCCGTCCCGTTCCACCCTCACGGCGTCGCTGCCGAGTGCGGCACTGAACGCCCGGTGACCCACTGCAATAACGGGATACCCCTTAAGCGCCGACGACTCGTGGTTCTCGGTCCCGCCGCGTTCGGCATAGAAGGCGTGCATGTGGGCGTGCTGCACGTCCTGCCGGGGATTCCTGGTGATCGCCACGTTGGTGCCGCTGCCGGCGAGGGTCCCGCCCGCGACGTCCACGTCACGCAGGTAGTCCAGGTTCGGCGCGCTGTCATTGGCACAGAACACCACATGGCCGCCGTCCAAGCCGCGGTACCACGCGGCCACCAGGGCCATCGCCGTGTGACAAGCCGCCAGTTCGGAAGCCGTGGCCGACGACCATCCGTCGCGATGGCTGCGGGGCACCATGAGCACATGGGGCCTGGCCACCCGGCAGGGTCCGTTGGCCAGCATGAAGGGGTTGTGATCGAGTGCCAGATCTACCAGCGCGTCACCGTCAGACGCGGTAACCGTCCCCAGATAGCCGGGAAAACCGGGCACGTTGGCGAACAGGTCCACCGGACGGAACCGGCGTGAGAATTCCCCCGGCGGAACCACGCCCCGGACGTTCCCGGTCGCCTGGTCGACCAGTACCCAACTCCCGGCCCTGGCGGTGCCACCCGGCCACCAGTACCCCTTGACCGTGAGGGCGCCATCACTGTACGTCCACATTCCGCGTACCTCGACCTGGGTGAACGGGAAGAGCCAGCGCTCCGGGTGATCGACCACGCTTCCATGATCGGCCCTCCTGGCAGGCAGCGGATGCTTGGCCCTCGCAATCACAGGATGTACGGGATGAGCATCTTCGTGGCGTGCTTGTAGGGCGGATAGGCGGCGGGGAAGAGCTTGGCCATGGTGTGGCGATCCGTCGCTGACGTGAGCTATGAGCGCCCGAACAGCAGCCCTGCGACCTTCCGAAACGGCACGATCGCGTAAACCGCGATGCCGAAGTAGAAGACCACCGCCGCGACCGGCACGGCGAGCCCGATGACGATGGCGATCACATACCCGATGACGACGGGCAGCAGTTTCCGCCTGTCGCTGTGCAGCTCCCCGCCGTCTTCACGTGGCGCGTAGAGGTGCGCGCGCCGCGCATATCGGTCCAGTGCGGCCCCCAGGAGGCGGATCACCAGGAACGTGAGCCCGTACATGGTGACGTACACCCGTTCGCCGCTGGTGTTATCCAGGGCGGCGGCGACGAGCCTGGTCGGGAACGGCAGGAAGGCCGCCATGAGCAGCAGGAGCAAGTTGAGCCGCAGGAAGATCGAGTCGGTCTGCGCGAGCCGGTCGGTCAGTCCGGTGTGAGCGAGCCATGCGGCGCCGATCGTCAGGAAGCTGATGATGTACGCCACGAACGCGGGCCAGGCACCGAGCACCTGGTGCAGCG